>OLPN01000337.1_pt1 | contig 49998 bp, 66 predicted proteins | sample 1672601 | NCBI WGS metagenome assembly OLPN01 (sample SAMEA3136704, study PRJEB25190) | human gut metagenome | reverse complement strand
TCTGATTTTTGGCTACCTTAACCCACCGTCTAAAGCCAGTGGGATTGCGGTAGCCCTATTTCAAATGCTTTATCAATAAAATTCATTTGTTACAATCTCCTCTATGCTGATCCGATATTTCTACAACTAATCATAGCACATTAAAAAAGCCAGCGAAATCTCATTCGCCAGCTTTTTTGAAAAATTATAGTCACTGATCACACCTATATGTGGACAGTAACAAATTTCATCTATCTGCGTTCGACGTCGAACTTCTTTGCCAGTGCCTTCGTGAGGAAATTGATGCCCAGCACAATGATAAGAAGTACTACCGCAATACCAAAGGCTACGCCGAACTCGCCCTTTGTTGCGCTCAAATATAACTGAATGGTAAGGGTTCCACCCGGATGTGCGGCCTTTTCCATAAACTGTGTAAAACTCTTTGGAAGAAGCCCGGCACTTCCTGCGGTGAAAAGCAGTGCGGCAGATTCGCCCACGATTCTTCCGACCGCAAGGATGACTCCGGTAATGATTCCCGGCATTGCGGATGGAAGTAAAATGGTACGGATCATGTGCCATTTGCCTGCACCCAGACCGATCGCGCCGGTACGGTAACTGTCCGGAACGGTCTTTAATGCTTCCTGTGTGTTACGGGTCACAAGGGGGAGAACCATAAGTGCCATGGTAAACGCACCCGTTAAAATCGAGAAGCTAAAGCCCAGTGTTTCACCGAAAAACAGCTTGCCAAACAGACCAAAAATGATCGATGGAATTCCTGCCAGTGTCTCGGTGGCAAACTCGATCAGGCTGACCAGTTTGCCCGGTTTTGCGTATTCATTGAGATATACAGCTGCACCCACTCCGACCGGTGTTGCCATAAGCATGGTCAGAACAATGATATACAATGTATTTAAAATATTACCTGCAATACCTGTTGTTCCATTCAGCACCGAAGTCACACTGGTCAAAAATTCCCAGTTTACACTGCGGATACCCTTTACAAATACATAGATGATGATTCCAAGAAGCAGAGCCACGGAAACTGCTGCACATGCATAGATTGCGATGTACATCAGAAAATCTCCCGGATGTCTTGTTTTTGTGCAAATACTTGTCCGATTTTTCGTCATTGCTCCACAGCTCCTCTCTTTTCAACCTGTGCAAGAATCAGGTTGATAATCATAATGAAGACAAATAATACGAGACCAACGGTGAAAAGCACCTCTCTGTGCAGGCCTTCTGCATAACTCATCTCGCTGACAATCTGTGTGGTAAGGAATCGTACCGAGTTAAACGGCAGCGGAATATTTACTGAGCCTCCGGCTACCATGTTGATCGCCATTGCCTCGCCGAGTGCACGGCCAATACCAAGTACCACACCTGTCAGAATACCGGATTTTGCCGCCGGAATCATGACTTTAAAAATCGTCTGGATGTGTGTCGCTCCAAGTGCAAGGGACGCTGCTTTCATGTGTCCCGGTACCGCACGAATGGACGATACACTGATATTGATTACGGTAGGAAGAATCATAATTGCCAGTACAATAATTGCTGACAAAAGGTTCGCGCCTCCGGTAAACTGATGGGTTGTGCTTCCCGCAAATATATGCTTTTCCAGTTTGTACATCAGCGGATTCAAAAGCATCATTCCAAGCAGACCATAGATTACAGATGGAATTGCAGCAAGTAATTCCACTGCCGGCTGTACGATTGCCGCGATCTTTTTGTTCGAAACCTCTGTAATAAATACCGCGGTGAGAATTCCGATTGGCACACCGATAGCTATCGCTACGGCTGTACCTATAATAGAAGTACAGATAATATAGAAAATTCCATACGTCGGGTTCGCTGCGGTAGGCTGCCATGCAGTTCCAAATAACAGGTCAGTCACCCCGACCTTTGCCAATGCCGGGGTGCCTTTTGCAAACATATAAACTGTTATGGAAAGAACTGCTACGATGGCAACAACCGCACATATAAGAAATATTATTTTTGCAATCGTTTCTACGATGTGCTTTGCTGCTTTACCGTTGTTCATATCTTTGTCCTCACATGTTCTTTTACTTCTGTGGAATGATCAGTCCTACAGATTTGATAACATTCTGTCCGTCTTCTGAGTTGATGAAGTCGAAATATGCCTGTACCTGCTCGCTCTGCTCAGAGATTTCTCCCTTGGTTGCCATAACGAATGGTCTCTGCAATACATAAGTGCCTGCAAGAATGTTCTCTTCTGTCGGCTCTACGGCGTTGATCTTTAATCCGTTTACAGTGTCATCCAAAACATCAAGTGATACATATCCAACGGCTCCCGGAGTAGCTGCAACCTTTGCAAGTACAGCACCTGTAGAATCAAGTTCCTGTGCATATTTGCAGGAATCCTTTACATCCATCAACTCTTCAAATGCATCTCTTGTACCAGAACCAGCCTCACGACCGATAACTACGATCTGCTCATCTTTTCCGCCAAGATCTTTCCAGTTTGTGATTTCTCCTGTGTAAACCTTTGCAAGATCTTCAGACTTGATATCTGTAATTGTATTGTCTGTATCTGTGATCACTGCGATACCATCGATTGCTACGATGTTCTCTACGATTCCCTGGCCTTTCTCATCATCAGAAAGTGCACGTGAAGCATCTCCGATATCTACGCTTCCGGCTGCAAGTGATTCGATACCTGCACTGGATCCGGTAAACTCTGCTGTAGCAGAAACGTTTGGATATTTTTCCATGAATGCTTCATTCATTGCGTTTGCAAGTTTCTCCATGGAAGTACTTCCTGCTAATGTAACAGATCCGCTTAAGTCCGTGTTGTCTGCTGTATTATTATCTGTTGCCTGACTCTCTGTCTGTGTTGTATTGTCGTTGGAATTGTTTGCATCTGCATTTGTATCACTGCTTCCGCATCCCATTACTCCTGCTGCAACCATTGTAGCTGCGGTAAGAATTGCCACCATTTTTTTTACTCTGTTTTTCATGTCTTTTCCTCTTTTCTTTCTCTTTTTCATTTTATTTCTTTTCGAGTACAGGTGTTATCTTACGTGCCAAATGTAAAGTGTGTAACCATTCCTATGTAAATTGGATGTAAAATGTATGTTAGGGTTCGTTGCAATTCTTTTCTTTTATACCCGAAAATACATTTTTTAAGTATATTTAAGGTTCGTACTTTATCTTATTCGTGTAATGATGTTATCATATGTAGAGAATTATGTAACGAAACAATAAGGAGGAATTCCATGCGTTTACTTCTTGCAGAAGATGAAAAAGATCTTTCAGACGCACTGGTAACGGTGCTCAAACATAACAACTACTCGGTTGATGCGGTGTACAATGGTCAGGATGCCTTAGATTATCTGGAAGCGGGAGATTACGACGGAGCGATCCTTGATATCATGATGCCGAAGATGGATGGCATTACAGTTCTTAAAAAAGTCCGTGCTGACGGCATTCATCTGCCGATCATTCTGCTTACTGCAAAATCGGAAATCGATGATCGTGTAACAGGACTTGACAGCGGTGCGGATGATTATCTCACAAAACCTTTTTCCATGAAAGAATTACTTGCACGGATTCGTGCCATGACGCGCCGGCAGGAAAAGACAACCGACTCCATTTTGCAGTTTTCGGATATTCAGCTGGACCGCAGCACGTATCAGCTTTCCAATTCGGAAGGGACAACGATAAGACTTGCCAACAAAGAATATCAGATGTTGGAAATGCTCATGACCAATCCCGGTCAGGTCATTTCCGTAGACCAGTTCATGGACAAAATCTGGGGATACGACAGCGAAGCAGAATTCAATGTGGTATGGGTTTATATCTCCTATCTCCGGAAAAAGCTCAGTTCACTCCATGCCCACGTACAGATCAAAGCGACGCGCGGCGTCGGATATTCCCTGATTGAGTAGCCGATCGAATGCAAAAGGAGAAATGATATGCTAAAGAAACTGCGAAAAAAATTTATTGCGATTGCCATGTGCTCCATTGGCATTGTATTGGCAATCATCATGACTGGAATCAACCTTGCGAACTACATGAATGTCTGTCGCAATGCCGATGCGCGCATTTCCATGATTTCTGACAATGACGGACATCTTCCGGAAGAATCGGACAACACGCCTCCGCCCAAACAGGGGGACGACAAGAACAACAAAGATCAGAAACCCGCCGACGATCCCGGTGCCAAACGACAGATGTCTCCGGAAGCCAGTTTTGATACGCGTTTTTTTACAGTAACACTGACGGATGATGGTACGATCGAACAGATTGATACTGGAAAGATTGCTGCTGTTACCACACAGGACGCTTCCGATTATGCATCTTTTTTATATAAGAACGGAAAAAGCCACGGATTTGTCAGTTGCTACCGCTATCAGACCGTAACACTGGATAATTCTGAAAATATCACCTACATTTTTGTGAACTGCGAACGCGAGCTGAACACGTTTCATGCATTTTTACTGGCAAGTGTCGGCATCAGTCTTGCCGGACTTCTCGTGGTATTCCTTCTTGTAGTCTTTTTTTCAAAAATCGTTCTGCGACCGGTAGCGGAAAGCTATGAAAAGCAAAAGCGTTTTATCACAGATGCAAGTCATGAAATCAAGACACCACTGACAATCATTGATGCCAACACCGAGGTGCTTGAAATGATGGAGGGCGAAAATCAGTGGACCAAAAGCACGCGCAAACAGATTGCCCGCCTGACTTCCCTGACTGAAAAACTGGTTTTTCTCTCCCGCATGGATGAGGAGACAACCACTTTGGACATGCAGATTTTTGCAATATCGGATGCTGTCATCGATACGGCAGAACCATTTATTGGACTTGCTGCTTCGCGTGGAAAAACACTTACCTGCGATATTGCTCCGGATCTCACCTACTATGGAAATGAAGGAAGTATCCGGCAGCTGATCTCACTGCTTTTGGACAATGCCGTCAAGTATTCCACAGATGACGGACAAATCCGCCTTTCTTTCCACAATGCAGGGCGCAATCTCATCCTTCAGGTGTGGAATACAACGGACTCCATTCCGGTCGGTCGACACGACGAACTGTTCGAGCGCTTTTACCGCGCCGATAAATCCCGTAACCAGAAAACTGGTGGCTTTGGTATCGGACTATCCGTTGTCTATGCAATTGCAAATGCGCACAAGGGAAAAATTACCGCTCGCAGCGATGATGGAAATTCTCTTCTTTTTACAATTACACTTTCCTCATAAAAATAGCTTTCTATTAAAAAAACGGCAAAGACTGTTTTACAGTCTCTGCCGTTTTTATTTCTGCAATATACAATTATTTCAGGAATCCAAAAGAGCTTACGATTGGTGCTTCCTTTGCTTTTCCGAAACATACCTGGAAGAAGCAGATAATCTTTACAACGAAAAGAATTACCGCACAAATTCCACCTGCGATTGGAACAATCATGGTAAAGAAAAGAACCACTGTAATAATAGTAACTAAAATGGTACATACAGTAATCTTCAGTGCCTGACGTACATGAAAATATGTATATGCAGATTCTCTGCATGCCAACAAAGCGATAATGATACCGATGGTTCCCATCAGATATGGCAGCATAGCCATTACTTTGTTATCTGAAATATCCTTTGGATTGAACTCAGCAGTATGATCTTTTGGATCTACATATGGCTGCTGAGGCATACCATAAGGCATTCCGTTCATCTGTGGACCTGCCTGTGGGTTTGGGTTCCCCTGTGGCATTCCATTCATCTGTGGATCTGCCTGTGGGTTTGAATTTCCCTTCGCCTGCTCATTATTCTGTGCATTTAACGCAGCTCCGCACTTTGTGCAGAACGCGCTTCCATCATTCATCTCGCTTCCGCATTTTGGACAAATCATGTTTTATTCCTCCTTTTATTTGTGTACTAACAACAATATCTATTGTATATAATATACGTTCTTATGTCAATCAATGAACCTTTTTCCACATTAACATTCCTTTAATTTTTAATGCCTAGATTCTGCATTTTCTATCATTTTTTGTAACCCACTTGTATACCACCATTGTCTGACAATTTCCTTTTTATCCTTTTTATAGGCTTTTTTCAATTTAATTTATTCTTATTTTATCCTTGGTTATTTTTTATCTACAGTACCTTTCCAAAGTACTAGGTGCTATAGTACTTTCTCGACAGTACCTTCTTTTTTACACTAAAACAAACAGGGTAGCGACATGCCACCCTGTAATAAATTAAATCTGCTCAAACTGTACAAATTTTGAATCTCCTGACAAATATAAGTCCCCTACAGTTCTTACCATTTTCTTTCCATCTACCATATGTATTTCTTTTACACGATATTTCTGTCCCCGGACAGCACGTCCACAAATATTTTCATTTCCCCATTCTGGAGTTCTACGAATATTCAATGTTCCGTCACAAACCACTGTCACTTCCATTTTTCCCTGCGGAACAATTATTTTATCTTTCTGCTCGGCCTCAACGGTTTGTTCTTCTGGCTGTTCCGGGGTCTCCTGCTGCTCTGGGGCCTCCTGCTGCTCCTGGGTCTCCTGCTGTTCCGTGGCTTCCTGCTGTTCTGGGGCTTCCTGCTGTTCTGTGGCTTCTCTAATCAAATTTCCATCCTCATCCCATACGCACGAATCTTCTTTTGTTAATGCTGCCTTTAATGCTCCGTTTTTTGTTTTGTATTCTTTACACTCTTCTTTTTTAAATTGATCCCCAATTTTTCCTAAATAGTACAACATTTTACGTCTCTCCTTTTATTTCAACTTTTTCAAATTTATAAATCCGGTTTTCTTTCCACATCGAACATATAAATATACCTGCTTATTTTTTTTTGTAAAGTATCCATAACATTGTACGTTTGTATCCTTTTTAATAGGTGCAACAACTCCACTTCCAGCTCCTGCCAAAAGATTACAATTCACTTTTGCTATGTATGATCCTGCATAGTTCTTTTTAAAACTTTGAGCAGATTCAATCCGTGTTACAGACTTGTCTGTATTCTTCTGTGCTTTTTCCGCATTTGTTGCCGCTTTCTTTCCGCTGGATGTTCCCCATTCCACAGACTTCATAAATTTCTCCGGTGTTCCATACTTTGCTTTTAATTTTGTTGGAGTGCTGCCCCATTGTGGCAGCTGTAAATGTGGCAAATCTTTAATTGATTTCCAATCTCCACCCCACTCTAATCCAAGTTTTTTTGCAATCTGTCCCACACGATTGAATGTTTTTTTCGCATTATTATATGCATCGTCTGCAGTATCTCCATCTCCATCAATATCCATTTGCAAATAAAAGTCTACTGCTACTCCCCATTGATGCATGGATGCATATGATGTTCCGGGAGCATTTGTTACTTTTGGTCCTGGCTTTGATCTCCCCTTTGCATATAATGCATCCTGTTCGGCCACCGTTCGCAACGTTTCTGCAAACGCAATCTTAATTCCTTCACTTTTGCACGCTTTTAACAATAAGTCCAGCTTAATTTGCAATTCTGGATGAAGCATCTTTGTATCTCTCATTTTTTCTTTTCTCCCTTCTTTTGTAAAATATCAATTGCATCCTTTAATACTGCCGGCATTGGTATTCCCATCAACCCCGCCTTTTCCATCAGAGAAATTAATTCATTTATAATAAAAGCAATAATTACTGTGTCTCGAATATAATGAGCACCAATCAGGCGGTCTAATCTGTATGCAATCAGAACATATAACAGTGTCATACATTTTTTACATATTCCCTTCCATCCAGCACGGCTCGACAATGCTCCTGAATCTGTTTTCGTGCTGGTGTGGAACACTCCGGCCACAATCAGTCCGCTAATATAATCTACCGTCATAAATATAATTAACGTAGCAAGTCCCTCATCCCAACCTCCAAATAATGCGGCTATTGTTGATCCAACAATTCCTGCCATAGTACATATTGCTTGTTTCATCTACTTGTTCCTCCTATTCCTTTACGATATCTATCTTGTTACCACTAAAATCCGTAATAAACATTTTTCCCGAATCCGTAATATACAACGCATTTGAAATCATCTTCGCATCTTTTGCAAGAACTGAATCTTTCACTCGGCAGATTTGCAACCATGTATTCGCTGGTGTCAATCCGCGGATGATAACATTCTCCTCATTTACATCACACATGTAGAAACCTTTGATTACAGCCTTGTGTGCCTCTTTTGTGCCATCACTTAACGTATTGTATGGAGTTGCACTTAAATTAAGAATTTCTATATAACATCCCTTCGCATCTTTTGCCGTCTCCGGAACTGTAACCGTAACATGCGGACACTTAACGTCATGGAGTGCCGACTGATCTACTTTTGACGGAATAATATAAGGAGACCATCCCGCCAAAGCATATACATACGCACGTACTCTAATATTGTCTTCGGCATTCGAGATAAAGCTTTCACATCCAATTTCCCATGTACTTCCTGGTGTCAATGTTCCAGCGGTTTGCATAACAACACAAATTCCCTTATAGGCTGCATATCCGTCCTCTTTATACTCAATCGTAATATCATTCTTATCTGCCGTTATTGTATACGGAAGTGTGGTCAGATCGTCTGGACGTTTCCACGATACCGAATCAACCCAACTGTCAAATCCTATACTTCGATTGGTATAATCTGACTTTGACAATAATTCTTCCATAGATGTTGGATCTATTACATAAAAATCATCAACGGAAAAGAAATCGTCCGCCGCGGCTCCAAATCCCCAAAATCCAAACATTATAGTATTCTGTGCCTCAGACACAGTATATTTGATATTTAATCCGCTTCCATTTCCTACATCCGATTCGTTGTTGGTAGTCGTATATATTGTTTGTCGATTGCTCCATGTTTGTGCATCATATATAACAATTCCAATGGATGCTTTGTTAGTAGCTGATAATGTAAATTTCGAGCATCCAATTTCCAATGTTTTTCCTCGATAGGCTGTTGCATCAATTGTCCACCTATATGATCCCCATCCATTTTGAACAGAGCCTTCCATGTCATAACCACTACGTGACGTAATACTTATTCCGTTTCCACTTCCATTGGAACTTGGAACCAGATTGGGGTACGCTCCGGGTTCACGGGTAGGAATCCAATCGTCAATCATAAGCCTATGATATCGGCTGACATTCTTCTTGATGTCTGGTGCCAACGTATCAAGGCGGGTGTTTACCTCTTCAATTTGCTCACTCATTGCGAACGCGATTGATGGAGCTTGTGCAAAAAGGTTCTTGATTTCAACACCATCTATCCAAATGTGCGCCAATTTAAAAGAATTACTAGTAGCCTTGGAATTTGCTAATCCGGATTCTCTCTTTGTAATGATGGTATGACCATTTACACGCATCTGATAATGTCCGCTGGCAACCCTTGTAATCGTCGCATCCGACAAATCATCATAATAGAATGCCTTAAGTGCTTCCGGCATATCATAGATAAGTCCCTGATCAAAGCATACATATCTGCCGCCCATTACAAGCAGATCCATAAGCATCCATGTCAATGCGCACTGTTTTTCTTCCACGGTCATGCTATATCCTCCACTCGAAAAGCACACAAGATTCGCTTTCTGTGTTGGATAATAATTTTTCATGTAGTTGTAAACCTTGTAAGACGAATCTTCTCCAGACCAATAACCAAATCCATCAATCGGCTCTTTGGGATAAAATTCACACGACTCTACCATCAGATAATCATTTTCTCCAATTGAGGATTTTAAGGACTTCGGATTGTAATATGGTTCATTATCAATTGGTTTCCCGGATACAAGTTCAATAACATGCCAGGCATTTCCAAAGGAACATAAACCAAAGCGCCGCGCTTCCTCGATTACATCATTCTGCTTTTCGAGAACACTTTCCCATGACTGTTCATCACCATCATTAAGTTCTGTCACTCCCGATAAGGAATCAAAATCATCCCAAAAGATACCATCATACGGTATTCCACCAGTCACAATTTCATATCCATCTTCATCCTTATCCGTTGTCCAAGTACCGCCCATATGCAGCGTGGCACGAATCTGCTGGTAAAGATCATATTTATTGATTGGGACACGCGTTTTCGATGTAGCATCATATTTATTTTTAACGGATATGTACCGGAAGAACTTCACTTTTGGATTGCGTCTGCGCACTTCCTGCACCAAAGCCATCTCATTTTGCCGCTTCTCTGAATCCGTCCATCCGCTGATTGAGCCCTCGCAACAGATCAGATCATATCCGGCCAGAATCTGTGCCGACTCTTCAAAAGAACTACCTGGGAAATAGGAACCATAATTAAAGTAAACCTTTGTGAGAGGGTTTTTCCCAACAGATTGACCATGTATCGTTCCGTCCGGATCAATGGTAATAGTTTCACCGTCCGGTTTTACGATACCTGCATTCTCTGCAGTTGCTATTTCTCCGGACTCTCCTTTTTCTCCCTTTTCCCCTTTTTCTCCCTGATCACCTTTTTCCCCTTTAAACTCTCCTTTTTCTAATTTTTCATTTATTTCTTTTGTGATTCTATTTGCCGATTCTGCCGCACTATTTGCCGCTGTTATTGCTTTATTTGTTTGCTCCTTCCTTTCCTTTTCTGCAGATGATCTTTTTTCCTCTTCATCTGCTCTCTTATTTTCTGCATTTTCTCTTTCAGCTTCCTTTTTTTCCCTCTCTTTTTCACTTGTTGACCGACTGTTTTCTGCATTAATACGATTTGTTTCAGCTACAGTTCTCTTCTGCTCGTTTTCATTTCTGCTTTTTTCCGCAAGTACTGCTGCATTATTTGTTTCGCTTAATGCCTCAATCCATTTATTGATCCGTGCCTCAATTTCTGTAATTTCATTTGATGATTCTATCGCAGTATCACTCCGCTGGTTCTCTTCAATTTCAATTTCAAATGACTCCGATGTGATAATCTGTTTATTGTCATTTGTTCGAATTTCTACATCGCAATAAGCAGTTCCACTTACCGCAAGCGCCTGGCTGGTAAGCTCGATAATTACAATATTTTCTGTATGTTCACATGCATTATAGATAAACTTTCCATCCGGTTTTTTAATATTAACAATCGCACGTGCATCATCAGGAATATTATAGGGTTCTCCGTCATTCATCAGCTTTACATGTATATTACGTGTTGCTCTGTCTCCCTGAATCGCAGATACCATGTACTTTTTCATGTCACCTGACATTTCCAGATTTATATTTGTTGTCATTTTAGGTAAGCTCAAACTTCTCGCCCCCTTTCCCTCTTTTACTTTTCTATGCCTTTAACCGCTTCACGGTCTCTTCAAATTCTTTTCGATCTGCTTCAAAGATTTCTTCATTCGCATTAAAGATTTCTTCATTCTGAATTGCATAAGCTACATTGCTTTTCCCATCTTCATTAATTGTTGCACTGAAATATACATATGGTTCGCCACCTTCGCTCACTCTTGAGAACCCACTTACATTCGTCGTTTTCTTTACTTCTAACATGATTTTTCCTCCATTTTTTTTAATTTTTCATTCATCAATTCAATTTTCATATTTAATTCCATGTTTGCCAGCTCAAGCTTTTTTATTTGCGCATGCTGCTCTTTTATGAGTGATAACATAGGTGGTAACAAATATCTTTCCATCCAATTTATTACTTGTCCTGTGTTTTCATCCCTCTCAACGGCACATGGATAAATTTTTTCCACATCCTCTGCAATGATTCCTATAACCGTTTCCATTGGTGTGCCATCCGGCTGCCCATAAAACGATGGTTTGTATTTAAATTGCACAACATTTAAATCATACAATCTATGTGGATCAAGTTTGCTATCTATAACTGGTACAATGTCTGTCTTAAATCTTTTTGAAGATCCCTGCGGGCAATAATACATTTTATTATCACTAGAACTGTACATATTTGCGGTATGCTTAGCACTTGCGGTATTCGCAACATAGGATGCTGTTGTAGCAGATGTTGCATTTCCGTGTACTGATCCATAAATTTCACTTGCATATATAGAATTAAATTTAGTATTGTTTATATGAAACGTTAAATAATTTCCATCATTATCAAATACTTTTTCATATTTCAATAATCTTGGGTTGTACATATAAACAGAATCGCCCAGCTTAATATCGCCCCCCTCTATCGTACATCCTTTAATAATTTGTCCATTTAATGTTCCGCCTTTTAGAAGATCACAACTGATTGTTCCAGTTGTAATATTTGCACCATTAATGGTCGTGCTTCCAGCGTTGGCCAAATCATTGAACGTTACAAATCCTGTGATTGTAATGTTCGCAGCACCACTTGTTGTGTCAATTAAATTTCCATTCTCATCGTACAGCTGAATCGTTATACCAACATATTTATCTCCTCCTGTTGCTGCTACTGAGACTTTATGTGCTGTCTGCGATATCTTTGTTCCAAGTTCAAGATTCTCCCTTGTCCGATCTGCAACCTCTGCCTCAATGCTATCCTCATTTTTATCAACCCTTACAGTTATATTTGTTATATCCTTCGAAAGATTATCTTCCTCGGCAGTTGCACGATCTGTTTCCGCATCCACTTCCTCCTGCTGTATTTCCGCAAACGTTTTATTTACATTCGAAAGTTCTACCGTATTTTTTTCCGGTGACTCAGGATACTCCACAATCTTTACAATTCTCTGCTTATCCTTTATTCCTTTTTGTTTGGAAATAAGAGTAACTGTATCACCAATTCCATAATCCAATATATTCTTATAGATATCGCTCTGCTTTGCTAAGTCTTGTACTTCTGCAGTATATTGTTTGTACGGTTTCGATATTTCTTCCAGCTTTGCTTCTGCATCTTCTATCAGACTTTGTACTACTGTATACCGTTCATCTTTCCATACACATGCTTTCACCTTATTGCTGTACTGGTGATTATCAATGTAATCTTTTCCAAGCACTGTTTCCGGTGTCAGCCCATCCTTTCCTATTGGGTAGATTCTTGTATAAAAATCATAGGTATCTGATTTGCGAGTCACTTTTTTTAAATTAAGTCCTTCAATAAAATAAGCACCCTTATCCTCACCAATTCGATCATAGATATCAATCGCCTTTTGCAACGTATCGATTATGCATTCACACCGATATGTACTTAATGCTTTCTGCAAGATGGTCCATCCTGTCTGTTGGTCAGATTCCCTTATGGTTCGTCTTTTTGTAATCTCACAATTGCGAATGCTCCACCCTGTCCCATCAAAAGCGGTTTCCAAACATTCCCTGATAGTCTTTTCAACCGTCTCAAATCCGGCCGTAAAAACCTTTGATTCTAGTTCTTCCACATTTAATGTGGCCGTATATGTATTAAAATTATCAGTCTCATCTATCTGTTTTAAAACAAACTCATCCGTTTTTGTCCGTATATAGCACTCTGGCTTTAATGCATCAACTTTTGCTCCGGTTGCAGGATACTGAAAAGTCATTTCCTTGTCTCCGGAATCAAGCGTCGTGGTTATAGTTCGATCTTTAAATCCAGTCAATGTGCCAATTCGATTTTTACTTTCATCAAAAATTTGCAATACAACCGCCTCCTATATCCACATCGGATTGTATTTTATGTTTACCCTTGCCGTATCAGCGGAAAAATCAATTATCACTTCACCTGTGTCCATTCTTGGAAATTGCCACATATTTACATTATTAAAGGCATTATTTCCATCTACCATTACAATCCCCTTAATTCCATCAATAACCATTGTTTTTCCTGCTTCAAGTCTTTCTATGATAATTGGATCCTCACTCAATCCTTTTATTACATAATTCTGCAAAACACTCTTTGCACATACCTCCACAATACATGGTGCCGATCGTGTCCCAGCATTGTATACTGTAGCAGTCCTTTTCCCATCAAACGTAAGATTCAACTGATCATCATAAAAAAATCCATCAAATTCCAGATTTACAACATATCTGTTTTTCACACTCTTTTTTTCATAATCACTGGATGTCATAAATCCTTTATAAGTTCCTTTATATCCATCCAGCTCTATGTCACATGATTTTGTAAAGTTCTGCATGAATGCTGATACAGACCGAATAATCTTATTTCTATCCTTTCCTCGAAAGTATATTGACAACTTCAAATGTCCCATCGCTACATCCGTATCAAACTCTTCCGGTAGCAATGCTCTCGTTATCCATTCATAATTAACATTAATGTCCGGAGGCTGCACATCTACTGTCAATTGTTTTGCATCATACTTTCGAATATCAATTCCATTCACCTTCATGTGCTTACCTCCTTATTTTTTTCCTATCCATTACCATTTTGCTATCTACCTTTGACACTGTCCGGCTTGCAATCTCATCTCCGTCAATGTATGTATAGCATGTAACTCCTACTGCCTGGGCTCTCTGCACTGCATCAAACTTCCGATCAAGAATATTACTAAGCTTTGCATAAAATTCCTGCAAAGGCAGGATTGCCTCTTCGCCTGCTTCTCCTCCTACCATCCAACTATTTCCATTCATTCCGAAAATTGTGGGGCTTGTCATGATTCCACCTGTTTTGAAATATTCAACATTAAACCTCGGTACAGATCCTTTTCCACCAATTCCATACGGGGATTTTCCTCCGGTAACAGAAATGTGCGGCATCTTCAATTTTGGCAATGACCACTTAAAATCCATTGCATTTTTCAGTGCCTTAGCGCCCTTCTTTGTAGTAGATACTGCCTCTCCTATTGCCGATTTTGTCTTTTTCGCAATATTATTCAGTGATTTTGATAATGGCTTTTCTGCTCCATCAACCACTTTTTTCACTGCTGCAGCACCATTAACACCTAACTTTTTACATGCTGCATTATATGTTGCCTGTGCCTTTTCAAGCTTTTTCTGTGCACTTGCAGTTGCCTTTGCAATTTTCTCATCTGTGGCTGCCTTTTTATCTTTCAGCTCTGATGTAGCTTCATCTTTTGCATTCTTCTGGCGCTCTTTATATAGAGAGGTATATCTTTTTAATTCCTCTTCTGTCATGGAATTTAAAGCTTTTACCTGCTGCAGACCGCTTACTCCCATCTCCTGTATGGTTTTAAATAATGTTGTATTTCCCATCTTGGATTGTAGAGTATTAATTTGTCTCCGCCATTCCTCAATGGCTTCCACCTGCGTCTGCATTCCAACAAGCAGATCACTCTTGGACACTGTATCTCCCGCGTTGTAGCTTTCAAACAGTGAGAATGATGATAGTATCGAATTCTTGCGCTCTTTTACTGCATTCTTATACTCATCATTCAGGCTCTTGATCTGCGCTTTCAGGTCCTTATTGATTTCCTTTTCCTGCTTCGCATACTCTTTCTGAGCCTTAAGCATCTGACTATTCAGAGACTTCTTATCTGCAAGATATTTTTTGTCGGCTTCTGTCCTTGCCGCTGTGCCCTTCTTGCATTCTTTCCGGATCGTATTCCAGTAATCCGTCTCCTGCTTAAGGGACATCTTATGGTACGTCTGATATGTTTTCAGTTTTGTAGTGGCAGCCTTTACAATCAGTTCGCCCATTTCAGATGCGGATTTCTTGGCATTCTTCTGATTCTTGGTAATACCCTGTGCCACTCCTAATGCAAGATTCTTACCAATCTGTTCCTCCATCACCTTCGATGGAGAATGAATTCCAAAGAAGCTTTTCAGATCTGACAAGATGCCATCTCCGAATCCTTTGATCTTGGAAGAAATCCACTCGGACATATTGGAAATTCCATTCCACAGTCCTGTTACGAGATTCTTTCCGATATCTTTTACCTTGTCCGGAATACTCTTCACGGAATCTACCACTCCAGCGGCAAATTTTGTGGCATTTGCTTTTGCGTCAGAAATCTTTTCCGATATGGAAGAGACCGCTTTCTTAAATCCCTCTCTCGTTTTCTGAACCATTGTGTCCAACTTGCCGCCTGTCAGCTTGTTAATAGCATCATATCCAAGCTGATACTTTTTCTTGACCGTTGTCATAGCTGCGGCAGCAAGCCCTGTTATACCACCACCATGTTCCTTGTATGCATTCTGAATATCTCCTAGATTTTTCTTGGCATACCCGAGCGCATCCTTCATGTTTGTGCTCACTGCGGAGCTTACTTTCTTGAATATACCCTGTGCCGCTTTACCAACCGTACTGTTTTTTATGTTGTCACCGATTTCCTTGACCTTATTTGTGACCGCCTCTTTCGCTTTCGTGAATGCTCCCGTGATGGTCTCTTTGATTGCATTGAATTTTTCCTTTATATGCGACCACAATTTTGTCACGGCTTCTTTTGCCTTATCCCAGTTTTTTATCAATAGGACTATTCCCGCAATAATTGCCGTGATAATTGCAACCACTCCGACAGTTTGCAACACTTTCAATGCTACTCCAAACGCCGTCGTTGCGACTGTTGCTGCTGTTGTTGCTGTTGTGTGTGCTGTTGTTGCGACCGTTCCGGCTGCTGTGGCTGCCGTTGATGCCGTATCTGCTGCCGTTCCGGCTGCTGTGGCTGCCGTCTTTGCCGTAATCTTTGCGATGATTCCTGCTGCGCCAGACACAAACTTCTGGCCGAATTCGATCGTGGAAGAGACGCCTTTTGCAACTTTTCCAAATCCAACAGCTAATGGACCAACGGCAGCGGTTACGAGTCCGACTTTTATGAGCGTCTGCTGTTGTGCCGGTGATAAAGATTGAAACCACTTTGTTAAGTCCTGAATCTTTCCTGTTAATGTTTCGATCATAGGTGCCGCAGATGTCTGTGCCGTTGATGCCAAAGTCGACAGTGCCAACTTTGCATTGTTCATAGCGACCTTGGAATTATCGATTGGATCAAGCGTACCGTTATAAGTATCTTCAACCGTAGATCCATATTCTTTCATGGATGATGACAGGCTTGTAAGGTCAACTCGATTTTCTCGAATTGCCTTTGTCATCTCAGCAGCACCTTTTTTCCCGAACAGTTCTGTAGCAATCTGCATCGCCTCAGTCTCTGTCTTGGCATTCTTAATGCTGCCGATTGTGTCAGACAACGCCTCGTCCATTGATTTTCCTTCTGATGTGGCATTCTGTAATGCCTTCTTTAAGCCCGCCATTGCTTGAGTTGAATCAACACCGTTTTCATCGAATTGTGCCATCAAATTGATTGCTTGAGGCAATGTGAGACCCATTTCCTTGAACTGTGCGTTGTTGTTGAGAATATAACCCTCCAACGTGTCAACGGAGATTCCTGTCTCCTGTGCCTTTGCCGTGAGCAGTCCCAACAAGTTCCCCGTCTGTGATGCATCCACGTTCCACGCTCTCATGATCTTGTCGACCTGATCAACTGATTGTGTGACGTTCGTTCCGTTTATGGATGCGAATTGCACAAACTGTTTTGAAGTGCTTTCAAGTTCTTCTCCAGTAGAGTGGAATCGCGTGTTTACCTCTCCGATTGCCTCGCCTACCGTTGACATATCCTCCGGCATTGTTCCGAAAACATTATCCGCAGACTTTGTCAACCCCTCAAGTGCCTTTCCGGTTGCTCCGGTCTTTGTCACTATGGTGTCATAACCCTCGTCGAGTTCTGTGAATGCTTTGATTGATGCTGCACCAATGCCCGCAATTCCGGCAGAGACAACCGACATTTTCTTTCCGAAACTCTCCATCTTTGTTCCAGCCGTATCGCAAGCGGTCGCAAATTTTTCAAGTTTATTGTCTTTCAACTGTTCATTAACGTTTTTCAGTTCTGCCTCCATGTTCATGAGGGCAGTTTTTGACTTTTCCGTCTTTACCGTCTGATTTGCAAGTGCAGTCTCCGTCCTTCCGATTGCTGTCTCATTTGCGGTGAATTTTTTCTCTAACTTGTCAAGTTCCTCTTTGAGTGCCTTTGACTGCTCGGAGTTCTTTCCAGTCTCTGCTGTTGATTTCTCATAAGCCTCTTTTGCAGCATCAATCTTTGTTTTGAGTTCCTCCTGCTTTGCCTTTTGGTCTGACAGTTTCTTTGTCAACTTTTCCTGCTGCTCACTGTTTAACTGCACGATGTTCTTTTGCACTGTTATCTTTTGAGTGAGCGATTCGGCTTTTGCCTTGAGGCTGTCTGTCTCTGAACCGAACAACTTTGCTTTTGTTGCTGCTGTCGTATATTCCGCAGACAAGACTTTCATCTGCGATGCTGCCGATTTCATTTGTGATTGATAGCTGCTTGAATCTGCCGATATTTTGACGCTTGTATGAGCCATTCGGTCGCCTCCTCTCTTACTGATTTTCGTTTATTGTGTCTAGTTCAAATTTCAGATAATCTAATAATTCCTCGATATCTTCTTTCATGCACTGGCTATATGAATTTTTCAAAATCCGGATTGCAATTTTCACAATCCTATCTATAATTTCTCCGCATGTTTTCCAGCGGTTATCTTCGTCCTCTTCCAAATCATCTTCATATCCGTTCTCGCGATCATACTCGTCAAATGCAGATGGTTCTTTTTCAATCTGCTGTACCTCCACCACATTCAACATTTTTTCCATGATCACGTTCTGCATAATAAAATGCACTGTTTTTATAGTAGTGAGGAATTCAATCGCATCGATTTTCTCGATCAATGCGATTGGTACCTCATTATTTAACAGCTCCTGCAATATCTTCTCGTTGAAAAACATTGCTTCCGTTATTTGTGCTGTCTCATTTTTTTCCATGAGACTTATGTACTTTTTGTATTGCCCTACTGTGATGGAATTTATAAAATAATATTTTCCGCCGCAAGTGATCTCAATTTCCGGTATCAGCTTGCGGTCTGCATATTTTTTTGAATAGCCTCCATCTTCTCTGTCAGTCTTTGTGCCACACCCATATCTATCATCTGGAATTCCAGGATCAGATCTGCTGGATCTAATCCTGTCTCCGGATTCATAAGATCTTCTTTGGTAAACTGATTTCCATATACTTTGCACACAATCTCACACATATTTTCGATATCCTTTCCGGTGTATCGTGTATGTGTTTCAATTTCTTCTGCAATATTCAGATATTCCATATATTCAGCAATGGACATCTTCTGCATTTCGTACTCTTTGTGATTAATTGTGATTTTTTTCTTCATCTTGCTTTCCTCCTGTTATTCAATTAAAATTATTCACTTGCTTTATCTTTTTCCTGAACCTTTGAGAACCAGTTAGTGATTGCAGTTGCTGCATCTGTGTCACCGGTCACAAGATTTTCCTCATCCACAGAAATCTGATAGCGATTATCCATGGATCTCTCATAAAATGAACCCTTAACAGTTTTCGTAGTCGGTGAAAGCTTTCCTTCTTTTGTATTTGCTTCCTCGCTGATTCCTTCTGCAAACTTTCCGGCATACAACCAATGGAACTCATACTTTCCACTGAGTTTTCTTTCCCTCCAGCCAATTGCGACCTCCGGGGCCTGATCGTCCGCAGATTTTACAAGGAATCCCTTCTCGTATAACTGTCCGAAAATATATGCTCGGTCCTGCGGAGCAAGTGCATTTACTTCCAATTCCACATCTGTACCCTCATATGAATTAATTACCTCTTCCGGACTATCATCCGAATAAATTTTTTCTGATGTCCACTTTTCATCGATTTTCGCCTTGATAGCTCTTGCCAGCTTAATCGGGGTTTCAGTCACATATCCACTAGCTGTATTCTGCGTGACTCTTGCTACATAAAAATCTTTACAGCCACATGTTCTGCTTCTTTTAATTTCTGTTTTTGTTTCACTTACCTGTGTAACCTGTTCCTGTTCGTTCATGATCTTTTATTCCTCCATTTCATAAAATTTTGAAAAACGTTGTGCTTTCATGTAAATTCCATCTTCTGGTTTTGAATCATCTGCATTTCTTCCCTCAAACGAAAATCCATTTTCTTTCATCAGTTTTTTTATCTCTCTTGCAAGATCTATCTCATCACGCTCCGAAAATATAGTCACTTGCACTGGCCACGTTATTCCCTCTGCATCATCATCCGAAAAATAATCATCGTCTTCTCCAAGGTCCCACAATGTCACATGTGTTTTATGGATGTCTTTGTCATACCATCCCTGCATCACGATTATTCCTCGATCACTTAGTGGTTTCAGTGCATTCGATGCATCGGTTATAATATCTGGGCCTTTGTTCATGCCATATTCACCTCATTTCAATGTGTTATCTAAGAATGCCTGATACTCCTGTTCTGCTATCTTCTGCAATTCAGAGTCTGCATCTCTGCCTGTCGCATAAATAAATTCCCTTGGCGGCTGGTATATTGTTCCCCAGTTTATAAATTTCACATAAAAGTGCTCACTGTTGTCCGATTTATCCCATCCAACTTCCGCGGATACTCCCGCGCCCTTTACCTTTGGTTTTCCCATTGGCACACTATCTGCAGCATGTGTAGACACCGATGATTTCGTACCAAAACCGCGACCACTTTTTTTAATGTCCGCGGACTTCGGTATTTTCCCAGACATGATTTTTTTCACAACTGGTTCACCTTTTTCTACTATTTTCCTGTTTACTTCTGCAATTTCTGCATCACTGGCCGCATCTTCAAACGCTTTTAACAGTTCCTGCAATCCTTGGAATTCCATTTCTACTTTCATTTTTCTCCGTGTCAGATTCTGACTCTTCTATTCGCTTTCCCTACATTTCAGCTGTACTTTCTGGTTATCCACAAACATAGGTGATGCATCATAGATTTTGAACACTGTGCCTTTGTATTCTGCGGAAAACTCTTTCAGGTTTTTTCTTATATCCTCCACTTTCTGGCAGTTCCGAACCTCGAACACTATTGCATTCTCAATCCCTGTCTGCAATGCTGTGTATTTTTCTGTAGTACTAAGGCTTTTTACCTCACACCAACATTCATAGAATGTCGATTCTGTATACTGTTTTCGTCCATCAACTATCTGTGATTCTCTCCGGATGATCTTAATCCTGCCCGTCTGCAACTACTGCACCTCCATAGATTTCTTTTAAAAGCATGGATGATACAGCATTCGATAACTGCTTTACTTCACCGTATTTTTCACGGTTGTCATACAGATTTTTCACCGATACAAGGGCAATCAATCGCTGTCTGCTGGTCATGTTATACGCATCAAACTTCGGAATCAGTTCTTCCATCTCTTCCAATGTTGTATCAAGCATAAGTTCCAGGATATCTATATCATCCTCATAATCAATGTGACTGTATTTTTTACACTGTTCCAGCAGTTCTGTCTTATACTGCTTTCTTTCTTCCACCGTCATAGTGCATCACCTGCTTTCATATATGGGACGGTCATACCGCCCCACCGCTTCTAACCATTAACAGTTTCTAGGATCTGTCCTTTGATAATTGCCGCTTCATCTACTGGCTGTACATCAAAACGATCACGAACTTTAATGCCGGTCATATCCTTATCCCACAAGCCCGCACCTTTGTCGTTCATATCAATTGACAAAACATTTCTGTCAAACAAAGTGATTGCAGATTTTAAATCTCCACAATATACTGGATGCTTATATCCATCCACAGTGTGACCATCGCTGTTCATGATTTTTTCTGACTTAAGTGTCTTTTTCGACAACTTAATAATTGGATACTCTCCAAACAACAGCTTTCCCTTTGTCTGTAATGTTGGATCTTTCTGCAGAATATAATTTCCGTCCTTATCTTTCAGCTTATCCAGATAGTTGTAACCGCTCTGGTTTGTAATGATAATAGCTGCCTCTGCAATTGCCGGATCCAGCTCTTCATTGAAAATATCTTTCAGGCTGTCAAGATTTTCGACAGCGACTTCTTTGCCCTTTGTCATGGCATCCATAACTTTAATGATCATGGCATTACGTGTTGCTTTTGTTTTTTTAGCAATCCACTTATTGATATATGCCATGATATTTGCTGCTGTATCTTCCAGCAGCTCTGCTGTGATCTTTAAGATTCCGCCTTTTTTCTTAATTGCATATTTGATCTGCTTAAACTTTGGCTCATCCATTTCCGGGAAATCTTTGGCTTCATCAACATTGTCGAATGGAACTGATTCTGCATCCACTTCAATGTTTCGTGTTCCACTCTTCGTAGTGACACCTTCTGTATTCACATACTGTTCCAGGTTGTCAGCAGATCTTCTTAACTCGATAATATCGGTTCTGATATCTTCCGGAATTGTGATACCAATTCCCAGTTCACTGTTGCTTCCTGGTGTAATGTCTGATGAAATTGCATCTTTATACACTTCAACATCTTTTGCATCCGGCTCTGTTCCTAAAAATCCAGCCCTAACAATGTTGACGAAAGATTTTACCAGGTTCTTTTTATCCTGTTTTACCTCTCCACCAACCTTTTTTGCTGTTCCTTTCTGCACCTTATCCTCAATATGGGTCTGATCGTCATCGTCCAGATCCATAAGCAGATTAAACTTATCCTGCATTTCGATAAGCTCTTCCTTTGCTTTTTTTCCATCTTCGATTTTTCCGGCATTTACAAGATCCTTTACCTCCTGCTTTTTGGCATTGATCTTGTTTAAAAACTCTTCCATTTCTTTCTTTCCCATTTTTTCCTCCTTAAGTTCCATACTGGTACAAATCTTTGAGAATTTCGTCTTTTTCGGCTTCCATTCTCTGTTTTTCCTGTTCCGCAGCCTTGTTGTTCCGGTTCTCCAGTTCTTCAATGACCGCATTTACAATATCCTTCGTCTTTGGCTTTCCCAAATGCTCCGGCAAATTGTTGTATTTAGCAAAATAATCAGATGTACATGCTGCAACTGCTGCTTTTTCTTCAATTTCAACATCAAAATACTGTTGCATTTTTTCGTAGTCGAACCATGTTTCCTGCCGCATCAGATCCTTGATCTGATCTCTGGTCACTCCATCCTGCACATGCTGCATGTACACATCCACAATGGAATCCTCACACAGATTCAGCTGTTTGATTGTTTTTTCCATATCATCTGCATTTCCCCATGCCATACATGACGGTTTATGTATCATAGCCTGTGCTCCTGTCGAAAAATGCAGTTCATCACACGCAAACATGATTACAGATGCAATGGATGCTGCCATTCCATCCACATATCCGATCTTGTGCCCAGAATATCTTTTTAGCTGGTTGTAAATTGCAAGCCCTGCAAATACATCCCCACCACCAGAGTTGAAATAGATGTCAATATCTTCGTATCCATCCAACTGATTCAAGAAATCTGCAATGTCTGCCGGGCATTTGTCCTCTTCGTACCATTCCGACAGCCATGCCGCTGATACAATGTCTCCGTAGAAATAAAGCGAACATCTCTGTTCTTCATCTTTTGCTTCGAAGTCCAGATAACCCACATTCTCTGTCTTTCCGCGTCTCTTACGCGTAAAATTAAATCTTTTCTTTGCCACCTTTGCACCTCCTATTCCTCTCCGTCTTTATCCCTGTCAGGATCATCCGGATCTATTATTTTGTCCGGATCTGTCTCCGGATCTATTATTTTGTCCGGATCTGTTATATTGTCCGGATCTTCCGGATCATCTGGGATCTGCTGTCCCTTTGTATATGCTGCACCCGCCATAGTCAGCGGAACCATGCTGCCATTTGCAAGTAAAACGTCTCCACCCTCTCTGTCTGGAAGATCCAACTTCCTTCTGGCCTCGTTTGCCGTCATAACCGAACCACCAACAGCTGTTTTAAAATATTCCATCTGGGTTTTACTATCTGTTCTGAAAAGCACTTTTTCGTTAAATTTAAAATAACACCCATCTTTCTTTTGCTGGTATGATGTAATCTTATAATTTATCTCTTCCTCATATTGCTTTATGATAAAAAGCTCTGTATCTTCATAGAACGACAACTGCTGCATTTCCGAATTATTGTAAGACGACTTCGAATAATCGTTGATCTGATTCGGTTTTACTCCAAAAGCGGCCGCAATCTGTAATGCTGTATACTTTTTCAGCTCAAAAAACTGTGAATCTGTCAGCTTTATGTCTAAAGGTGTCAGCTTCATTCCAAGTGGTACCGGAAGGACTCGGCCCATGTTTTTTACACCAGATCCAAACTCTTCAAATGACTTTCGCAGATTTTCTTTCGCCTTTTCATCAAGTTCACCTGTATATTCCAGTGTTGCCTTTGCTGTTAATCCATTTTCATACAGATTATTCATAAATTCTTGCGACTTGGAAGCTCCTGCTACTGTTTCCCGCAGGATTTTCTGCACCGGAAGTCCCGTTATTCCATCAAACGAAAATGATGTTTTAAAATGCATAACTTCATCTGTTCCAAATACATACTGTTTTCCCTGTATTGGATCAGTGTATACATACCATAATCGGCCAACCCCCGCGAATAATCCGGCATCATCTACCACGATCTGTACACAATTAGATTGCATAACCCACAGATCCAGTATTTTAATATCTCCACCATATTTTTTTCGGTTAAATACTCTCCGGATATACACATATCCATTTCCATAGTGATTCCGGTTAATTTCTACCGTATTCCAAAATGTGGTTGGTGTCATAAAAGGGTTTGGACGTTCGGAGAATAATCTGGATATATCTGTAGGCTCTGCCTCAACAATCCCTTTATCCGTTTTCTGGTAGTATTTAATAGGCATTTTTGCCAATGTTTCCGATAACATCTTAAGGCATGTAAAATATGTTACCTCGGATGTCGGTTTTCCTTTTCTTCTTAATCCCATCAGATCCAAAAAATCCGAAGAATTCAATGACATAATTCCACCATTTTGGATATTTCCATGCCACCAATCTGATATTCTTTTCCCCAGTCTCTGGAATGGATTCATTACTCCTCGCCCCCTTTCATATATTTTTCATACATTGCCAGCCATTCATTAACTTCCTCGTTAATGTCCGGTCTGTATTCTTCTTTCATTGCCTCCGTCCACGCATCTATGATTGCGTCAATCGGATCAATCCGCTCTGTCCGGAGTTCCTTGTCAATTTTTATTTCTCCATAGCTATTTGATATGGTCTTAGCATTTGCTATCGACCAAGTAAGCAGTGGATCAGCCGGAACTATAATACTGCTGCCCTCTTTTCCTACTTCCTCACCTTCTATTTCAACGTTTCCAGCCATGATCTCCAATCGGAAGTCAACTGTTGCATCATTCAGTACCCTTGCGGTCTGTGTCACAGACAGTTCATTCATTCCAAGTTCTTCCAGATCTGACAGAAACGCGGATGCATTATGCGGATCATAACAGATCAGCTGTGGTTTCAAATCGTACTCATTTATCAGGTCTTTCAGGTAGCTTAAGATGTATTTATAATCAGTTTTTATTCCTCCAAGCGTTTCTGTGACCGTCACGAGTCCTTTTTCTATCCACAGATCATATGGGATTTTATCTGTTTTTATATGCTCGTCCACGCGCTGTGCCGGAATAAATGAATGTGTGTGTATAAAATATTTTTTCACACCATCCACCATATGTGGAATTATCACTGCTAATGATGTAAGATCACCTCCAGCAGAAAGATCCAGACCCACATAACACTTCATCCCCTTAAAATCTTTCAGGGATTTTAATACTGCACACGCTTTCCATACTGCAATATCCTTGATATACAACGCATTTGACCACTGTATCCACATATCTAACTGCTTTACCAGGAAGTCGCGCAGATCCTCACCGCCCATATCACGCGCAGTACGTGATACTGGAATGAGGTTTTCCAGAGCATCCCTGTCAAATTCAAGAATCGGGTTCGCTTTTATCCAGTTTTTTGGTTCATACTCATCATCATCTTCATTCAGCTGTGCTATATACACGAACTGACTGTCATTTTCGAATACTCCCTTTAACAGATTGCAACAATATTCATACAACTTATAGCAAGGTGATTTCAGGTCAAATCCCGCTGTTGTGATCACGGAGATCAGTGCCGATTTCAGTTTTTTAATACCGCCTTCCAGCAACTTATACATCTGGTTGGTCTTATGCGCATGATATTCGTCTACTATTCCAAGGTACGCACGATTTCCGTCTAGTGACTTGGTATCTCCGGACAATGCTTTGATTTCAGAATGTGTACACAGACAGTCTATCGTATGGTTGTGCTCATGAACTTTAAACCATTCGCTTAGCTCATCATCCGAATTTATAAATTTCACAATTTCATCAAAAACAATGTTTGCCTGGTCCTGCTTTGTAGCCGTACAAAATATTTTTCCGTACTTGAATCCGTCAAAATTTCCATAGTAGGTTGCCAAAATACCATTGATAAATGACTTTCCATTCTGTCTTCCAAGCTGTACATAAGATGTTCGGAAACGTCTGTGCCCCTTTTCCTTGGTTCTCCATCCATTCAGCGATCCTAAAATAAAGCACTGAAACGGGTATAGCGTTACCTTTTCGTCTCCTTCACCTTCTGCAATGGTCAGCTCTTCCCCGAAATTTATTATTTCTTCTGATTTTTCAACATCAAAATAATACTTATACGGTGCTATCTTTGCTTTTTCCAGATCGTCAAGGTGTCTCTGGCATGCCAGCCGGACATAATCTCCGGCTATAATCTTTCCTGCTACTACATCAAGCGCGTATTGCGTGCAGCGGTCGGTTATTTTTTCTTTCTGCAAATGCTACTCCGCATACTTTGCAAATTTGTTTTCTGGTTTCTGCTGCGGTGGTTTTGGTACCACCAGACGGCACCGTGAAGAAACAGTCATCCCGAAATCAGAGGCGCCTTGTCTGCACTGTTTCATGCATCTATCCTGTATGATCATGAGGCTTTCACGCACCCCATTCACAACTTCTCTTGTTCCGACCTGTACAAGTTCTTTTTCCCCAGATAACGGATTATCTTTTTCTTCATACACTGGTACTTCCACCATCAAAGGTGTGGTGCGGATCTGCTCCGTCACTTCCACGAACTGATCCTGCGCTATCAGCAATCTGGCTAGCGCATCACAGTCAATATTCGCTACCAACTTAATGGCAAGCAATTCCTTTGCCAGCTTCCGGAATTTCTTTTTCTGTTCGGATGTCAAATATGCCGGAGGTCTTACCTTATCGTTTGGCGCTACGACCTCTGCATCTTTTCTTGCTGCAATTTCTGCTTTTGATAGGTGCTTTTTGCCCTTCATAACAACTAAATCTGTGGGTTGTCTCTGTCCTGCCATCGTCTGCCAAACCTCCCTCCTGTCAATATTTGCGTCCATTTTTGTGTCAGATTATGACACCACTTTGCCTGCCCCCTATTACGGATTTTCCCGTGGGGAGTTTTCTCCAAGGAAAAGGGGGGGCGCGACTAGAAAAGCGTCGCGTAAAACTTTTTCATATCCCCCTGCCTCACGGAAATGCAAATTGATTAACGATCTCAGCTGTTTTTGAGTTGCAATCATACTCGCTTTGCTCTGCTTATATAAGGCGGTAATCGTATTGTGCGTGTTATGGCTCAACGGTATCAAATTCAGTGGGTTTAATCGTTGCTCCCAATCATCTTCCAGCTCTACTATGTGGTGGATTGGATCAGAATCTTTCAGTGTAATTAACTGCTGCTCCACATACAGTGCATATATGTCTATATAGCCGTATATGCCCATAATCACAGGCCTTAAAGCTCTCCACTCTTTCGAGATATAGAACTCTGCAGCTCTCGGATCTCTGCGTATGTTGTTATATCTTGTGTGTCGAGACTGCTGCCTCTTCTCACACTCTTCGCACATCTTCATCACCTGCGGAATCAGCTTTCCACATCGACAAGTTTTCAATAACATACTGCTGCCCTTCTCTTCTTTGTTGCGGCTACAATATAGCAGCCGCATAGAATAACATGAAGTTAAGCAAGAAAAAAGCGACTGCATCTCTGCAATCGCTTACCCAACTGTTCACGTTATCATATTAACACATTCAAATACCCTTTTGGTCACCCACTTTTTCCCCCCTATTTCCCCCACTTTTTACCCTGTTTTGCTCAAATTGTCCTCAATTTCAGCGCAATTTGCACCATTATCTAACGCTTTGGCTCCAAATAATTTTATGCTCAAACGCATAATCATTACTCTGCACCATTTCTTTGGAGAATTCTTACCACATCCAGTTTCTCTTGCTATATCTGCATATGTCTTTCCCTCTATGTATACTGCTGCCAATGCATCATACTTGTATCCTTCCCCTGTTGCATCAGCATCTTCCCGCAATGAGTTCAATGCCTTATCCATATGTTCCAGCCATATTATTGTCTCTGCTCTGCATTCCCTTATCGAACGCAAATAAGCCTTCTCTGCAGATATATTATACTTATCTGTATCTCCTACTTGATCTACCTCTGATACTGCGTCTCTTACATACCTTTGCATTTCTCTGTAATTTTCCAGATATAACATTGTCTGATCTATCGGAGTTTTTCCCTTTTCCTGCTTCAACCCGTCACCTTCTTAATTACCCTGTGCTGTCTTGATTTTCTACTCACAATCTCCATTTCCTTTTTATCATCTAAAATTACCATCCAATTTTTTGGCAGAAGTCCTTGCTTTGCAATCAACTCTTTTTGCTCTCTTGTCGGCTTTTTTGCTCTTTTCATATGTATCCACCTCCATCTAAAATGAAATACTGCAAAATGAAATTGAATATTAAAATTGCTGTCTATCATTTCACGCTGACTACTTATTCTGATTGTTGGAAAAATATATACATCATCTTCAACAACCATAAAATCAAATCTGTCAAATATCATTATTTTCACCGCCTTCCGCAATATGTTGTCTATATGGTTCTGGTAATGGCATCCATGCAATTACTTTCAATTTTCTGATCTGTATGTTTTCTTCCCATTTTCCGTCTATTGTATGTGCCAATCTAACATACCGATTTCCCTTTTCATTTTCTACTGTCGCAAGTACATCATGCGATATCTTTTCAAACATAAATCGATCCCACTTGTCCGTACCTTTATATTTAGCAAACATACTGTCATGTTCTTTCGGCATCTGTTCTGTTACTGCTATCCAATTCTGTTTCTCCATCGCCGTCCGGCATTCTTCCTGCGTGCCGATCGTACGATACTGCTGCACCTCTTTGATCGCCTTGATTGCCATCCCCATTGCTTCCACAAGTTCCTCTTTTGTCATGTTAAGCGGTGTCCCTTGCGGATTGCTTAATGACATGGATGCCGCGAAAATAATTGTATTGCATATCTTTATTACTTCATTCTTTGTCATGGCTACCGCCACCTTCTCTGGCAACTCCAAAAGTGGACACCAATCCGGTCGTTTTGCTTTCGGTTGCAAATATTCTTTCGCCGCTCTACAAAAGCTCCCGCTCTGGCTCATGTGCCTAGCGTAGCAGTCGTTGCAATAATCCGGCATATCCATAACCAATACTGCTTTAGGCATTTTCATTCCCCCCTAATGCTGATTTAGCAATTATATTTTTTATCCATCTTGGTAGCATACATTTCCATATAGGAACTCTAAAATCGTAACTAAATAGACAACCGCAATCGTCACATTCCCCCTCGTAGCTTCTTGTTTCCCACCCCATAGGGCAGTTTTCGCAATCTCTATCATACCAACAGCTTATCTCTGTGTACTTATCCCATCTGTTTGAATTTTCAATTGGTCTTCTACAACGCTGTGATGTTATCCGCATATTACCAATGGATTTATTCACTTCGATATTTTTGTGAATTTTTAATATCCTCATAATTCAACACCTCCACTATGTTTCCGGCTTCTCGCACCGTTCAAATTCAATCACCCACACCCACGGATTCGCATTCCAACCGTAGCTATCAAGGTCGGATTTCTTGATGGTGCTGTTCCATAATTTTGCAAAAGCCATTAACATTTCATCTGCCGTTGTAGGTTTATTGAAATATATTCCTTCTTTCGGCACATCACTAGCCCACATCTCCTGCAACCGCTCCACTCTCACATTCGTAACTTTAATCCAGATACGTGCTGCTTCTTTCTGCATGTGGATGGATGGTTTCCACGGCTCATCCGCATCTTCCGAGTTAGCAATACTTGCTTTGTATCCGTAAAATTCTGCCAGATGACAGCTTTTGCCTTCGCCTACTCGCTTGATGTACTTATGCCATGTTTCCCGGACATACAGGATATCACCTGGTTGATACGGTGCTTTTCTGATACACGGCTCATTTTTTCCGTTATACAACATCAGTCCATCTTTAATATATCCAGTCCATCGTGGATTTTCTCCTGACAAGAATTTTACAAGCCGTCTAGTACAACTTTTTTCACATAATTTTTTGCTTGTCATTCTACTCCACCGCCTTTTTAATATTCTCTGCATTTATTCTTTTTCCCGGACATTTTCAATTTTTGCTTCTACATGTATCCCATATCCATCTGGATCTATCAGTTCAAAACTGATGCTGTTTTCATCGGTTTTAAATTTTTCAGTTAAGATTCGTTTTAAATCCGTCTCGTCCAGCCGTATTGTTTTTGTTTCTGTCATAGTCTTATTTCTCCATCTACATCTCACATAATTTTTCAATAAAAAACCACCAACCAATTATGTTCTTTTGTTCACCCTCTGTTCCGTATTTTTATCATACATGACATAAGTTCATGATATTCTTTTGTAAATTTACCTCTTGCACTTATATCTTTTTTCATAAAATCACCTCATCAAATCATATTTTGTGTATTTTTGTGTATTTTCTATTGATTTTTACACAATTTTGTGTATAATATAATTATAGGAGGTACATAATGAATCCCAGACAACAAACAATCAAACAACTCAATGCTTCCGGTTATGAATTGAAACGCCACGGTGCTAATCACGACATTTATTACAATCCACAGACACACAGCACCATACCTGTCAAAAGGCACGACTTCAATGAAAACGATATGAAGTACATCTTCAAGGAAGCCAACATCAGCAGGAAACATTAAATGTGTTTCCTGCTTACAAGCAAGGAGGTTTACTATGAAATATATTTACACAGCTTTATTTACACCTATTGAGGACGGTTCCGGATACTATGTAAAAGTTCCTGATCTTCCTGGATGCATCACTACCGGCAACAGTCTTTCTGATGCAATTGATCAGATTACTGATGCGATGAGCGCATGGCTTGTTGTCGCTGAGGATGAAGGTGAACCAATTGCCCCACCTACTCCACAGGAAGAACTCTCTCTTGATTCAGATTCCATCTGTTCATTGATTTCTGCAGATACCATTGAATACCGTGCAAAAACCGATACCAGCGCCGTCCGGAAGAATGTTTCTCTTCCAAGTTGGATGTTACGACTTGCCGATAAGCGAGGTATCAACTGTTCCCAAGTTCTTCAGGATGCTTTACGTTCAATTTTTGATAGTTCATCCTCTACTGTGAAAACTCGTTAAGTACTTCCGGATATCCAGCTATCACATGGTAGCTGGATATCTCTATCCCTGATTAATTATCGTCTTGCTTTCTTCATGAAATCCTTTGTGATCGCTGCTCTGTATCTTTCAAGATCATTCCCTGTGTTGTATGGTACCGGCAGCTCCATCCAGGCATTTACATACAGATCATTTTGTAAAAAGCTCTCCTGACTGGATCCAATCATGAATGTTCCGTCTTCATCACCATTCACTATATATCTTCCAATCATTGGTACCGGATAATTTTCAAGCGACAATAACAGGCATTTATCTGGTGGTGGAAGTTCTTCTTCCACTGTTGTCCATGCCTGATTAACCGCATCCCTCTCACACTCTTCACATGCTTTTACCATATCGGCATCCATATCCACTTCTGCCCCAATATCGATTATTATTACGTTGTGTCCCTGACCTGTCATATCTATTACATTTTCCAGCTTGTACAACTTTCTTTTTCTTGGGTTTACACAAATGATATTTACTGATTCATCATCCGGATTGCAGTTTACACATTCTTTTAATTCACTATTCTTCATATTCGTCTCCTTTGCTAATTTTTGTATGTGACTGTTTTTCGATATACTCCGCTTTTAGGAATTCTATTTTGCATCTATTACATCCATTTTCACCGCAATATTCTGATTTTCTGCAATGCTGGTTCCATAAAGCATACTTATCAATAGATTTGTCCTCGATATTCTGCATACATCCATATCCCATATTGTCAAACAGTCTGAAAAACTGTTCTGGTGATTTACATGACATAAGAACATCAAAATTTGTCTTTTTATCAAATAGGCTTATTTGTCCATTCATGCTTCCATCCTATCCTCTCTAACTTTTTGCTCTTCTTGTAATACTGCTGCACTGTTTCTCTCATTGCGTCGTTTCTTTCCAGTATGATTTCCACACCAATGATCCTTACAATCTGCACTCATACAGTAATTCCTGTGGATGCAACTGCTGCACATTTCTTCCAATGTCATCTCGAAACCTCCGTGGTCATCTTTGTTTCTTCCGCTGTCTTACAGCTATTGCTAATTTAGCTATCTGTAATCCTGTTTCTGTAAGATTCGGATTCTCAAAACGCAGTTTACTTCTGTTCATTTCAAGATTTTCTTCGTTATCAATCAAAAACAAATTCTCTATACTACAGTTGTCTTTGTCTCCATCCAGAAAAGATACTTTCTTTCCCTCTGGAATCGGTCCGTTATGTTTTTCCCATTCTGCTCTGTGAACAAATTCAAATCTTTCCCTTTGTGTACCCGTATCTTTGACTTTTCTTAAAAGATAACCATCTGTTGTATGTGTATATTTTCCAACTTCCATATGGTTTGCAGGAACATTTCCAGGCTTAAACATTGTTCCTTTGCATTTTTCATACTGCTCCATGCTCATTGGTTTCCCTTTATTAGCCGGCACATCACCTTTTTTAAATCTGCAGTCAACTCCACTGATGATGTCATGATTCTTTTTGTATGCCCTACACTGTCTCTCGTTAAACTCTATTCCGAAATGTACAGACACCAGTTCTGCAATCTCCTTTGTTTTTCTTCCTGGTGCAATACTCCGTATGTAATTTTCCATTCCGTCCGGATATTTAAAAGATTTACCTTTTGGATGTCCTATTTGTGTTCCACTTTTGATTTTGTATCTGGATTTTGCTCCTTTTATCATCTCTTCTGTAAATACCATTCCATATTTATCATCAAAGCTTTGGTTATTAATCAAAATTGTTACCTGTTTTGTTGTCCGTCCTGGCACATTTTTACGTAACCAGTCAACAACCTCATCCGGCCATTTGTTCATTTAGAATCGCCTCCCTTATGGTGAGAATGAACCTCTAACATATCCGGCATCTCCCGGTTCTGATCATATCTGTACTCATCCATGTGCTGCATGACTTTGAACTGAAGCTCACCGACCTCTACTATCTGCTTTCCTATTTTCATCATAGCATCTGCTCTTCTTATTTCTTCATCAAGTTTCTCATCACTTAAATCATCATCACCCAGCTTTTCCAACTGAGCAAACAGATGATTATTCAAATCTCCAAGCGTATTATTCATGGTACTTGTCCTCCTTACAGACACAAATTAATTAAATGGCAATTCTTCGTCTATCCCTTCCGGAATATTCATAAATCCATCTCCAACAGAACCGGCCGGTGGTTCCTGCTGGCTTTCCCCTGCTGCCTTTTTGCTTTCCGCAAATTCCTGTTCTTCCAATACCACATCTGTTGTATATACACGCTGACCATCTCTGTTCGTATATGATCCGGTCTGTAATCTTCCTGTTACAATAACCTTTGTCCCCTTCTTTAAAAATCTTTCTGCAAACTCCCCAGCTCGCCCAAACGCAACACAGGAAATAAAGTCCGCGGACTGCTGCCCTTCATTCTTCACTCTGCGATCAACAGCCAGCGAGTACCGCGCTATACAGATTTTTTCCTGTGAATTGTTCTGCTCTGTATATCTGACATCCGGATTTCTTGTTAGTCTTCCCATTAATATGACCTTATTCATTCTTTTCTCCCTTCATGATCTGAATGCCAAGGATGCAATAACCATCTTCCAGTCCTGTATAATCTTCCAACATAAATGTCACTTTTGCCTGTATCATTCGCCCTGTATTCTTACCATCTGCATATTCCATCAACTCCAAGATGTCCCCGACTTTATACCCACGATCATTTTTTCTTAACTCAAAAGGCTTTTTGCCGGATACCACTGCATCAAAGTACATTCTGGCCAATTTTATCTGATGTATCTTTTGCGACTGCTGCACATCTGACGGTAATTGCTCCATTTGCTGCGCATCTGCCATATCACGCAGTTTTTTCTTTGTATCACGGTCAATAGCCGCCTGTTCTTCCTCGTACTTCTGCCCTTCGGTCTTATATGCTTCCTTACGGTTCTTGTACTGGTCACATTTTGTACAGGTGCTCGTTTTTACATTGCATGTCTCGTACTCTGTGCAGGAATAACAGATAGATGTGATTCCTTCCGGGTGTGGTGTCTGATACTCCTTCATGTTCATATCAATACCCACAATCTCCATTTGCCCCGGTAACGGTTGCTCAGGATCATCCTGCTGTATATCCGTGTCAGATTGTGACACTGCTTCCGGTTCTGACTGCTGCACCTCTGCACTCTTCATTTTCTTTATATCCTTGTGTGTAAGTCCACCTCCGGACTCTTCCTGTTCTTGCAATGCTGCCTTCTGTTTATCCTCCGGCATTCCACTTAATTCGTATGCAGCGGAAAATGTAATTCTTTCCTTATCCAGCTCTTCTTTCCATTCTGGTATCAGATTCTTATGAATGCTTTCAATCTGTGCAATTTTCGTTGCCGAAACCTTTAACATATCAGCGATAACATCTCGCAATCTTCCATTCTGCAGATCATATCCCTTTATTGTAAGGTGATTCTCTTTCATGTATTTCAGTTCTTCCTTAAGAATCTGTTCCTCTTGAATTTTCGTTGCAACATTCTTTGGTCTGCTGCTGTTTGCAATTATGATCTCAATTCTTTCCTCGTGCTCATTGATAGGACTTCGGACCTGGCATGTTACTATCTCAAATTCCTTATATCCTTTTTCGACAAGCGACTGTAATGCTCTCCACCTTCGTTCTCCTGATATCAGTTTGTATTCACCTTTTTCGCATGGCTCATACTTTACTGCGAGATTTTCCAACAGTCCCACCATTAAAATCTCACTTGCTTTTTCTTCGATTCCTTCCTGTGGATAAAAATTCATCGAATTCGAGTATATTTTAAAAATTGATATATCCTTTGTCCGGAACCGTGCCCGCGGTGATTCATCTATCCCCGCTTTGCTCTGCTTATTCAGAGCATCTGTAACACTAAATCCTGTGGCCATTTCCTTTTACCCTTCCTCTCTTAATTCTTGCTTCCACTGTTCTACAGCATCTGCCGGAAATGATTTAATCCCGCCATTGTACCGAACCAGCATCGGCACAATATCTGTAACTTTGTAAAAATACCATGCCTCTTCATCCTCACAGATATCTTCCACCGGAAACTCTTCGATTGTTGCTATCTGTACAAACATGGTTCCTTTATAATTCTCCTGCAGCTTTTCATAAACATCTCTGAAATACAGTTTTCCTTTCTTCCTGCTCACTTTTAAACATGGAATTCCACGGAAGTCCTCTGTCCACTTAAGATCTATCTTTGCTGCCATAGCTATCCCTCCATTTCACAGACCAATTCTGCGACTGCTGCCCGATAGTCCTGTGATACGATTCCTTTTTTTGCAAATACCGGAACAGGCAACATTGCTGTCGTAGCTTTTTCTGCCACGATTGATCTCCGGATCACCGTGCCGAACATATCAAAGCCAGATTCTTTCCGTAACCACTGCTCCACTTCGATGGATGTTTTATTTTTCTGTCGCATTGTCATGAGTACCTTGATGCGCAAATCCGAATTAATGTCTTTCAAGTCCTCAATCTGCTCGTCCAGATTCTGCAATGCTCCAATTTCAAATCCACCAACCTTAACTGGTGCTATAATCAAATCTGATGCCAGGATAATGTTGATCACAACCATATCCAATAATCTTCCGCAATCACAAATGCAGTAATCGTATGCATTTCCTACTTCCCTCAATGCATCACGTAACCGTGTTACCTGGTTCTCATCCTCTTTCAACAATAAATTCATATCTGTTTTCATCAGATAGCCGTTTGCCGGAATGATATCCACATGATCGTATTGTGTTGGCCGGATCAGATCTCCCGTTCTGTATGTACCGCCCAGGCTTTCATGCTTCTCCAATAACTCACTCATTCCAATCCCGTCCGGCTCATAAACTCCAAATGTCTTAGATGTGTCTCCCTGTGGATCACCATCCAGCACCAACACTTTTTTCTTGTATTCTTCACCCAAAATATAGGCCAGTGAATCAGATGTCGTGGTCTTACCGATTCCCCCTTTCGGGGACATAACTGCTATAATCTTCATGTTGTTTCCTCCTGCTTTGTTTTCATGTTATTCTTGCTTATATGTAAATTGTGTAATACAGTTTCACCTGCATATCCTCAAACTTATAATCCGGAGTCTCGTCTGGCTGCAACGGTCGCATCAGGTTACGTTCTTCCCATTCTCTGTGTGTCACTTCCGGAACAGCACGGAACCTTTTTACTGCATCATTTTTATGCGCGTCATACAGTTTATTCTGATGATTAGCGATTCTCGGTGTGAATGCGGCCAAGTACCCCACAAACAGATCATCTCCATCTTTTACGATCCGGAGCATGTCGGTACTCTCCAGTGCATTGCACTGTTCTTCTAATGTCATTCCTTTTTTCCTTTCAGAATCTTTCCGTCCTTTAAGATACTGTTATTTGCAAATGACATCATGTTGCGTTTAAATGCCTGCTCTGCCTGTTCACAATCCTCGTATGCATCAAGATTTCGATATATACATTCATCTGCTCCAAATGCCGGAAGACTGCAGTATTCCTCGATCACCTCACATGCTTCCCTGGCGGAATAGCATGTCACGACAAAATGTCCTGCCATTGCCATATCTCTAAGAAATTCCTTTTGTGATTCCTGCTGCTTATTGCTTCCATACTTCATCTCTATAAACAGACCACAGTATGCGCCCTTGGGGTATGGCAGGCAAAGATCTGACACTCCTGCCTTTACTCCCATTTGCTTAAATTTTGCCGCCTCTGCACGGTTACGTCTTCCACCGTTCGGTACATGGTACAGCCATTTCAATTCCGGAAACCGCTTCACATTCCAGTGCGCCCATGACACTACATTGATCTGCTCTGTGTCCTCACTTCTTTTTATGTATTTCATCCTCTGTTTCCTCCTCATTTCTGCACTGATCGTAGTACTTGCACCATAAACACACATGTCTGCAATCCTTGCGCTTTATCATCCACATAATTTTTTCAAACATTGTTCTTATCACCTGTCCCTCTTCTCCAGATCAATCAGCATATGTGCATGAATAAATATCATTTTCTTTTTTTTACCAAAACTGTTACGGTATGAGGAATTGTCCTCTAATCCTTTGATTATCCGCTTCGCATCCCGATATCTTCGAGTATTTCCCTCTCTTCTGATCGGGCAAAAATATACTTTAGCCACATCCTTTGTGACTGCAAATCTCTCTTTGTCAACTATGAGGATATCGTTATATCCTGCCTTCCTGACTGCTGCCTCCGCCTTATGAAAATATCTGTCCTTTGATTCCGGTGTCCAATCAAATGTCATTCATCCTGTCTCCTTTTCCTCATCCTTGCATGTATATAAAACATGCAGTTAAAATCGTTGTAATACACCTCTGCATTTGTAAATTCCATATCCGGATACCATTTTGCCAACACTTCCGGTATGGAATCCCTATCCTTAACCATTCCATCTACAAACGAGCCGATCTTTTTGTAAGAGCCTCCTGCTGCCGGACGCTTGGAATGGACCACCTTAATGTCTGGATCACGTAATCCCTGTGAACTGTTCCAACGTTTCTCCGATCGGATTCGGTTCTTCTCTTCGACAATATAATTTGCAAGTCCCGATAGACCATTCTCATCTTTCTGTAGAGATCTTATTTCGTTTCGGCTGGACTGCTTCCAACAGGCTTCTACTGTGTCCATATCCAATGCACCATCCATTACTATATGGTGATGCCATCTGATTTTTTTCTCCGGATTGTAGGCTGTCACGTATACATATTTCGCATTTGGCATTCCTCTCTTTTTCCTCTGATAGTTAATTCTGCGAATATAGTTCTGCACATTTTTAATGGCTGCATCTATGTCTCCGTCCGGTGGCAGATGATCATTATCATATGTCAATGTGATCCAGATATCTTCATTATCAAAATTTTCATTGATCAGGCGCTCCACGTACTTCCTGGCATTTTTATCATTTAGATTTCTCTGTGCCTTGCTGTTGTCTTTTTTTATCCCACGTCCTTCCGGAGGCACATCGTCCATACTCCTAAACTGTGGATATATCTCAACCTCAAACTGATCTCCTGCAGATATCTCTTTGAGCGCATACACTGCTTTCTTTCTATGCTTGAGCAAATTTGATACAAACCACTCATGCAGCATTTCTAGATTATTTGTATATGCTGATTCATAATCATATGGGATATACTGCATCCTTTTTTTCCTTGCCATCTGACACCGTCCTTCTATGTTTCTCTCGCTGACTTGTTACTATCTATTACAAGGTCAACAAAAACTCTGTATCCCTTGTTGTTATCAGCTTTTTTCCAATCCTTGTCTGTTGCACTTTTGTGTCAGATTTGCTATAATATATATGGGTGTATTTTTATAGCCGTCTGACATCAGACACCCAAGACGATCGGCCCTTACCGACCGTCTCTCGTTAATACTTACTGCATTTTTAATGAGCGCATCTAATACAAGTCCGTCTTCTCCTTTTCCGATCACACCGCCTCTTATGTCAATTGCATCTTTTTTCTGGCTGCTTTTTCTTATTCTTACAGTGCAAAAAATGCCCAGATCTCCCTCTTCCTCACTAAATTTTTCTCCATTATCAAATACTACAATTTTGGTCATTTCTTTTTTCCTCCATGTTATTATCTACTTGTTATTTTCTTAGCCGGCCTGATCATCCGGCTAAGCTTTCTTTGTAACTGTTGAGCAATCCCCGATAGATTATGTATGTCCATCTTTTCTTACCCTCGCGGCATAAAGCGTACCCTATCGGTAATCTTTCCTGCTGCATCATATAACGCAATGTCTCACTATCAATTCCAAGTTCCTTTGCAGCATCACGCACGGTTACTCGTTCTGCCTTTTTTTCTGCCATGCAATCACTTCCTTCCTGATATTTTTCTGCATGTATATTATGGAATGATATTTTTTTCAACAAATTAATTTACGCTGTCACTGCTGCCTGCTTATGCTCCCATCTCTGGCGCTCCTCTGCTGTTCCTGCCAGATATCCCATGATGTAAGACTTGTCAATGTCATCCAATGCAGTAAGCTTCTCTGCAATATTGATGATCATTTCTTTCTTTTCTTCTTTCTTCATCCTCTTCCTCTCCTTTCTCTCCTTGCCATCCTGCATCCTCCTTCCTATAATTAAAAGTGCCAACAATCTCATATAGGAAGGAGGTGGAATGGTATGTCTGGCAATGAATTTGATTATTTCAAGTTCGCAAAAGACTATAGTGATAATGTTGTCGATAATGCAGAAAAAGAACGTATTAAAAAAGAACGTTTTCAAAACCGTTTCAATTATTACAATAGTGTTGTTGCAACCCTCGCCTTGATTCTTTCGATTATCGGTATAATCTTAGGATTAAACTGATAATTGACAGGATAATCGCTAATGTTGAGCAGATTGTGGGCATCCATTTAATAATTTTTATTTTCATGGGTGTCTGCTGCTCCTCAAGTCTCTCCTCTGCCTCCGTTTCAAGCTGTTTCTTTGCAATCGTAACTTTCGCAACTACGTTCTGACTTCTTGAAACAATTTCAATCTCTGTCATGTTCAAATCTAATTTTTCATACACATTCAAGGTCTCTTTCATTGCCTCTTTGATTTTTGTTCTTCTGATTTCCTCCACCGTCTCACCTCTTTCCGTGTGCTGTCTTTCCCTCTTCATCACCTCCTGTTTTGTATCTTGTAGATACATAATAATATCTCTCAGATACTTTGTCAATACTCAGTTGTATCTTTAGGAAACTTTTTGTTGATTTTTGCAAGTTACCGTGCTATGCTTGAGAAAAAGAAGGAGGTGAATCTATATGACACAGAATGAGCGTGTCAAAGAAGTGCGAAAGAGTCTCGGCCTTACACTTGAAAAATTCGGAAATAAGCTCGGAGTCCAAAAATCCGCCATTTCTAAAATAGAAAAAGGTGAGAACTCTCTTACCGATGCAAATATAAAGGCTATTTGCCGAGAGTTTGGAGTTGACTATATATGGTTGACCACTGGTGAAGGTGAGATGTTCGTGGAATCCGACGATGAATTTCTCGGAAGGATCGACCAGGTTATGGCCGGTGAGAACGAAGTCAGAAAGAATATGATCAAAACGCTTCTGTATGCTTCGGATGATGATATTGAGGCATTAGACAGGCTTGTTGATTATTACTATACGTTAAAGTATGGCGAAGAAAAAAAGACTGACGGTACTTAACCATCAGTCTCATGGGAATAGAGATATTGTACAAAGTTGTATATCCTTTTCAGGATTTGATCGCTATGTATTTTTCCGATCAGTTCTGTGATAGCTTTCCTATAGTCCACGTGATCACCTTCTCTCTGATTGGATATTACCATAATTTACCTATTTTTTTAGCGACTGCTGCACGATTTCCAAGATTATGGAAATATTGCGATACAGCAATCATCAGCTGGCATTTTATGGTATCATTTTAGATCAGAATCAAACAGATCTGTGATCTGGACACCAAGCGCGGAAGCTATACTCTCCAGCTGTGACAGCGTTGGCGAAGTCTTTCCATTTTCGATATTGTTGAGCGTGGACTTCGATATTCCTGTTATTCCTTCTAGTTGGACGAGAGTATATCCCTTTTGTGTTCTCGCCTCCCAGACACGAATCTCCATACGGTACCCTCCTTTAATAATAATATGGATACCTAAAGGATGAACGATATTTACAAAAATAATGAATGGAGGTACAAAATGGCAAAATGCCGTAAGTGTGGTCGACACGGACTTTTTCTTTTTGTCAATCCCCGAACAGGATTATGTGCTGACTGTCAAAAAGAGTTATCGAATCCTATTTTCCCAGCTCCTCCTGCTCCCACCGAACAGGAACGATCCATTGAGATTCCAACAATCTATATTGGCAATGGTTTGAAGAGTAAGCTTGTAGAGAAATTTGAAGATGTCGAATTAGAAAAAACTAGTACTTTTCCTGTTTTTTCGTCAATTGATTGTTGTGATAAAGTATTCTTCAATATTGACAACGGTATTGTCACCGCCAAAAATTTGTATGAAACTCTAGGCTATGTAACCGACAAATATCTTGTTCAACAAATTACTAAATCTTTTGAGCAAAAACGTCCTATTTTCTCTCGAATTCTAGGATATGATGATGAGACTGGAGAAATACATATTGTCATCGCTTTTTATAAAATAGTAAATTACGACTATGACCAATACGCAGAAGATTCTGATCGTAGCCTTGAATATGAAACTGTAGACTATTATTAATGAATGGGGTGGTCTTATGAAATACGGTGTAAGAAAACCTAGCGTTAAGAAAAGCATAAGCGCAAGGACCACCGGAAAAGTTAAGCGTCAGGTCAAAAGCTCTGCCAATCCTCTTTATGGTAAAAAGGGAATGGGTGTAATCAACGATCCTAAGAAAGCAGCATACAATGCTGTCTATAACCGGACAACCGTTGGTGTCCCTGATCTTATCGATAATGACACCGATGAACACTCAGGTGTATCGGGAACGATTGGTACCGTTTTTGAATTTATAGGTGCTATCTTTCAGATTTTATGGGGCCTGCTACAGATTGCCTTCTGGGGTGCAATCACGATTGGTCTGATCTACATTATAGTAAAAATTATTTTATAGCAAAAATATAGACGGTCCCCATGGCCGTGGGAACCGCCCTCATGAAACTTCATATCACGCTTTTGCAAAAAGCCTGATAGGATGCCTCGCAGATACCATTCTATCATAAAACCGTGCTTTTTGCATTGGTTTTATTTTTTATACTCTTTTTTAAGGATGGTGATTATATGAAACTGCCTAATGGATACGGTGGAGTTGTTAAACTTCCCGGAAAAAGAAGAAAGCCCTGGGCTGTGCGCATCTCTTATGTGGATACACAGCCAGATGGTTTGCTGAAACGCAAGAGAAAATATCTGGAATACTTTACTACACAAAAAGAGGCACTTACATATCTGGCCGATTACAACAAAGGATTGACTGTATCTGAACACGTCAGCCTGACAGATATGCTGACCTTTAAAGAATTGTTCGATCGCTGGATAGAATGGAAATGGAGTTTTAAAAAGCATCCCGGTAATGCTGCAAAGATGAGTTATAATGCCGCATTTAAACTGTATGCTTCCATCCATGATCGAAAAGTTGTCAGTCTCCGGACCTCCGATCTGCAGGAATGTATCTCTAATAACAGTTCTATGTCTCAGAGTAGCATTTCTAACATGGGTGTTATTGTACGTGGAATGTGGAAATATGCCATCAGTAACGAATATGTGGATCGTGATATCACAGCCGGCATTGTTTATGAATACGCTGCCAGTGATACCTCAAAGCATACCCGGTTCACCGATGATGAGATTACATTACTTTGGAAGTCTCTGGGCCATGTTCCAAATGTTGACATTGTCCTCATCTATATTTATACCGGTATGCGTGCAACAGAACTTCTTAGTATGCGCAAGGAAAATGTACATCTTGATAAACACTACATGATCGGCGGAGTAAAGACCGCGGCTGGAAGGGATCGTGTTATTCCGATACATAACGCAATTCTTCCCCTTGTAAAAAATCTATACGACAATGCTCAAGAATATTTAATCCCAACCCCTCGTGGCAAAATGTACTCTACAACTAATTTTCGAGTCAACATCTTTGCACCTGTTATGGAAGCTCTTCATATGGAGCATATTACGCATGATTGCCGCTATACTTTTGTATCTCTGGCTAACGCATGTTCCATGGATGAGATTTGCCTTAAGATTATTGTTGGCCATTCTCTTGCCAATACTTCAGGCACTGCATTTAAAATTGGTGGTACTGGTGATGTCACCAAAAATATCTATACTGAAAAAAACATTTCGGAACTAGTTGATGCAGTAAATCTGATTCCGGTAAGTGTAACCCACTTGTAACCTACTTGTAACCCACGTTCTTATTTTTGCTCATTTTATCTCCGTTTTCTGAAAATTCTGTTTTTTCTAAATGCCCGAATCCCTAGTGAAACGGGCATTTTTTCTTTTTTATCATTTTTATGATTTTAACATTCCTTTAAGGTTCATTTAAACTTTGCCTACTATACTGTGTACATACCGGAAAGCAAACAGTTTCCATACATAATCAACAAGGACAAAAGGAGCACATTTTTATGACTAATCAGATGATTTTCAAACGGTATGAAATCAAATATATGTTAAACAGGCAACAATACACAGCGCTGCGGTCGCTCATGAAAAACTATATGACAGCCGACCCACATAGCCCCAGCACAATCCAGAGTCTTTACTTTGACACACCAGATTATCTTCTGATCCGGCATTCACTAGAAAAGCCTCTGTACAAAGAAAAGCTCCGGCTTCGCAGTTATGGTATTGCATCCCCAGAGACCCCAGTCTTTGTGGAACTGAAAAAAAAATACGATTCCATTGTATACAAACGCCGGATTGAGATGCCCGAGTCACAGGCTATGGATTATCTGCTACATAATCATCTGGTTTATGATTCCCAGATTGCACATGAGATTGACTATTGCCTGCGCACGTATCGACATCTCGCACCAAAAGTTCTTCTTTCCTACGAAAGAGAAGCTTTTTACGACAAATTTAACCCGGATTTTCGGATGACCTTTGACCGCAACATTCTTTGGCGGAACAATAATCTGGATTTAAAAAGCGGGATTTATGGAAATCCCATTTTAAATGACAATCAGATTTTACTGGAAGTAAAAACAGCCGGAGCAATTCCTCTCTGGCTCGTACATTTTTTCAGTGAACAGAAAATTTATAAAACATCTTTTTCCAAATATGGAACTGCTTATCAGACAATTATGAAAAACGGAGGATTTCAATATGCTTAATACATTATTCCAGGGAGTTTTTACTTCCACTACAACGATTCAGATTCCACAGTTTCTTCTCTGCATTGCCATATCACTGGCAATCGGGCTTTTTCTCTCTTTCTTATATATGCACAAAAGCCACTACACGAAAAGTTTTGTTGTAACGCTTGCACTGCTCCCGGCTGTCGTATGTGTTGTCATCATGATGGTTAACGGAAATGTCGGCGCAGGCGTTGCAGTGGCCGGTGCTTTCTCTCTTGTACGTTTCCGGTCCGTACCGGGAAGTGCGAAAGAAATCGGAACCATTTTTCTTGCGATGGCAGCCGGACTGATCAGCGGCATGGGTTACCTCGGCTACGCGGTGCTTTTTTCCCTTGTGGTCGGAGCCGCAATGTTCCTTTTAAATACCAGCCGCTTTGGAATGGAAAAAGGCGAAAATGACAAAGTTCTTCGCATTGTTATTCCGGAGGATTTAAATTATGGAGATATCTTCGAAGATCTTTTTGCCAGATATACATCAAAACATGAACTTGTTTCTGTAAAAACAACAAATATGGGCAGTCTTTTCAAACTGCAATACCATATTACTTTCATCGATACTACAAACGAAAAAGAATTTATCGACGCACTCCGCTGCCGTAACGGCAATCTGGAGATCAGCGTCACGCGACAGGAGGCGAGTGCTTATGAGCTATAACAATACGAAATTAGTAGCCGGATTATTGGGATATGCCCTGCTGGCCTGCAGCATCAGTGGATGCTCGTTCGACAGCTTTTCAAAGACTGCCACAGAAACTTCCTCGGAAAGTTCCTCTTCTGCTACCGAGATTACTTACCTTAATGCAGACGATATGTTCACCGACCGTGACAAAGAAGTCGGCTATGATGAAGATACGGCAACTACCATCACACTGTCCGACAATGCAAGCAGCTGTGATTCTTCTTCCGTTTCAATTTCAGATAATACTATCACAATCACAGACGAAGGTACCTACCTTCTCACCGGAAGTCTCAGCGACGGTCAGATCATTGTGAATGCGGACGATAAAAAAGTGCAGCTTGTCCTTGATTCCGTAGATATCAACTGTGATACCAGCGCTGCATTGTATGTCAAAGCGGCCGACAAAGTTTTCGTCACACTTGCATCCGATTCCGAAAATACCTTAAGCAATACCAACGACTTTGTTGCCATTGATGACAATAACATCGATGCCGTTATTTTCTCCAAAGACGATCTGACGCTCAACGGCTCCGGAACCCTTACTGTCACCGCAAAATACGGACATGGCATTGTTTCCAAAGATGATCTTGTCATTACAAGTGGCACGTATCAGATCACGGCTGCCAAACATGCATTATCAGGTCAGGACAGTGTGCGCATCGCAGATGGTATACTGACCCTGAACGCCGGAACCGATGGCATACACAGTGAGAATACCGATGATGATACAAAAGGCTTTATATACATTGCGAATGGCGATATTTCCATCACCGCCGATTCTGACGGTTTTGATGCCGAAGAAACGCTGCAGGTGGATGGTGGCAATATCGAAGTCTACGCTGGAGACGATGGTCTCCATTCTGACGATGATCTCATTATCACCGCCGGAACCATTAACGTAACCAAAAGCTATGAGGGGCTGGAAGGTATGACAGTTACGATTGAAGATGGCGATATTTCTGTAGTATCTTCCGACGATGGAATCAATGCCTCCGGAGATGGATCTTCCGGGGATTCCTCTTCTGATACCAAAAATTCCAGTGCTGACAACAACTCTGGTGATACGAATGCTAACGACTCCAATACTAAAGGCTCCAATTCCAATAAGAAAGATGATTTTACTCCTCCTTCCGGTGAGGATAAAAAGACACCCCCGAACGGAGACTCCGCACAGGGTGACACTCCTCCGGAAAAACTGGATGGCTCTGATTCTACCGAAGACCGGCCGGAACCACCTAACGGATTCGATAAAAATGATAACTCTTCAGCGGATAGTAACTCAGATAGTAATTCCGACAGTAAATCCGCAGATTTGCCGGACGGAAATGCCGGACCGGGCGACGGAAATGGAGGTCCCGGCGGTAGCAACGGTGGTCTGGGCGGTGGCAACGGTGGTCCCGGCGGTGGAATGGAAGAGGCAACCGATTACAATCTCATTCAGATCAGTGGCGGAAAAATTTACATCAACGCAAGCGGTGACGGCATTGACTCCAACGGAAATCTGACTGTAACCGGCGGTGAAATCTATGTCGATGGACCTACCAGCGGTGGCGATGGTGCCCTGGATTGTTCCGGAACGGCATTGATTTTCGGCGGAACAGTTATCGCAGTCGGTTCCAGCGGAATGGCAGAGAATTTCGATTCTTCCTCTGCACAAGGCAGCATCATCACCACAGTTTCCGACTCCTTGATCACCGGTGATATTACCCTGACAGACTCCGACGGAAACACCATCGTTTCTTACAGTCCTTCGAAAGAATACTCTTCTGTTGTGATCAGTTGTGAGGATCTTAAAGAAGGAGAAACCTATACACTGGTGGCAGGGGATACAAGTACAAGTGTTTCCTTAAATCAAAAGTAGGGGGATTATTTCATGGGGATGCCAAAGAGGGAGACTTTCTTCTTCAAGATAAATTTGCAAGTTAACTCCGCGAATGATTTTGGGACTATTGGCTGAGATATGTGCAATTCAATCAGACAATGTAACCACGAAGCAGTTGCAAATTTTTCTTTCATAAGAAGTCTCCCTCTATGTCTGGCTATGAAATGTAATTCTTTTTCCGAAATGACACCTACTTTCCATAAAATAGGACCATTTGTTTTACTTTATGTAGTTTGGTACCATTTTTTGAGGATTTTTCGCACATTTACTTTGGAAAAGTAGAACTATTTTAAACATTCTTCTTTCTTTAGTACCACTTTTCACATTGTTTTCTTCAATAATGCCTAAAAAAGTAGGACCATATTTCATTTTTTCACACTCTGGTACTACAAATCGAATTTTTCATAAGAAGTCTCTGGCTGGCTATGCAAACAATGTGCCTCTATGATTGAGGTGTGTCTTTATTTTCAGGACTATATTCAAGGATATCTCCGGGCTGACAATCCAGCGCATCGCAAATAGCCTCTAATGTCGAAAAACGGATAGCGCTGATTTTTCCTGTCTTCATTTTAGAAAGATTCACGTTTGAAACACCGACTTTTTCTGATAATTCTTTTAAACTGATTTTCCGATCGGCCATCACACGATCAAGTCTGAGTATTATTTTTCCCATAAATCCCCCTTACAACGTCTCATCCGATTCTTTCTGCAGCGCCTCCCCATATTTGAAAACATACGAAAGAATATAAAGTATAATTGCCATGATTAGAAACGTTATATTTATATTATACATATGGCTGTAGTCTAATAAAAGGTCTGAATTAAATAAAGCCTTCATATCAAACGCACTAATCTTGTAATTGTTATAAACCAAAACAAGAATCTGATGAACAGCGCCACCGACCAGCGAAACCAGAGCAAGTTTTCTCAATTTTAAAGAAATTCCGTTCTGGAATGGCTGACCTTCTTTCATTGGCCGTAAAATATAACGCAGGACATGGATTCCATATGCATAAATGACACAGAAAATCTCCATAGATAAAAATTTCAGAACAACAATATTTCGTATTTGTGAAGCATCATAATTGCCACTGTTTTTCATTTTTAAGATATAGTTTCCAAGGTTAACCGTGTACGAAGATTGAAATAAATGACCGGCTGATGCCATAGTTGCAATTGAACTTAACAGGGTTATACCCATAAGAATGTAATTGATGATCTGCACTATTTTTAGGATTCTGTCCATAATCCCTGCCAGATTCGATATTTTTTTAAGTTCCATAATAGCCTCCTTTTAATCAATAGCGTAATAAAATTATCGTTTATCATTAATGATAAGGTTATTATAGTGCAGAAATATATGTATGTCAACAACAAATTAATGTTTATCGTTAATTTTGATTTGTAGATGAATTTCACGGATAGATTTCACGGATAGATTTCACAAACAGCCAGGGAGGGGGATTTTTTGAAAGAAAAAGAAGTACACTCTCTTACGTTCCTATGAAAAAACGCCTCACCCTTTTCGAATGAGACGTTCCTTTTCTATATTTACTGTCCAAGCTCCAACATTGTATTGATGCAACGGCCCGCTTTCTTACGCACCTCTTCGTCCAATACAATCTCTTCTCCTGCAATACCACGCACGCAATTGTATACATCTCCAAGCGTTGTAAGCTTCATGTTATGGCATACACAGTCTTTGGATAATGGATAGAACTGCTTGTCCGGACATTCAAACTGCAAATGCTGTACAATGCTGTTCTCTGTACCGATGATAAATTCTTTTGCATCGCTTTTCTTTGCATAATCCATAATTCCTGTGGTACTTCCACGGAAATCTGCAAGTTCAGATACTTCCGGCAGGCATTCCGGATGCACGAGCAATAATGCGTTCGGATGTGCTTTGCGCGCTTTTTCCACATCGCGTTTTGACATACGCACATGTGTCGGGCAACCGCCCTGCAATAGCTTAATGTTCTTCTCCGGCACCTGATCTGCTACCCATTTACCCAAGTTGCAGTCCGGAATAAACAAAATATTTTTGTTTTCAATATTTTTCACAATCTGTACTGCGGATGATGATGTTACACAGACATCGCAGATGGTCTTTAACTGCGATGTTGTATTGATATATGCAACAACCGTATAATCCGGGTACATCTGTTTTACACCGGAAATCAGATCCACATCCATCTGCTCTGCCATCGGGCAGCCGGCCTTTGGATTGGAAAGAATGACTTTCTTCTCCGGGGAAAGAATCTTACAGGTCTCTGCCATAAAGCGGACCCCACACATCAGAACCGTCTTCTGATCCGCCTGCGCCGCCTGCTTACTAAGACCATAAGAATCTCCCACAAAATCTGCAACTTCCCATATATCATGACTTTGATAGGCATGTGCCAAAATACAAATGTCTTTCTCTTTTTTTAATCGGATGATTTCATCCTGTAATTCTCTTGTTGTAAACATAGTGTCTGCTCCTATCTCTCTCAATTGCTACATTACTCTGATTATACTGATGGCAATGTCAGGTGTCAAGACACTTGTATACACAACGTTAAAATTGTTAAAACCACGGCAGTTTGTGGAATGGAATCACAACCTCAACATCCGATTGGATCTTATCCTGGCTGATATACGGATTCTCCCAATAGCGGGCATCATAAGAAACTTCACGGTTGTCACCCAGCACAAAAATACAGCCATCCGGCACAACAAACTCATCCTGCTCTCCCGGTTCTGTCACTACGGAATCTTCCAGATATGCCGATTCGTCCAGCCGCTCTCCATCTACATATACATGACCACCCACAAATGTAATTGTCTCTCCCGGCAGACCAATCACACGCTTGACCATTGTCTCCTGTTCTTCATCTGAATAGAAAATAACGATATCTCCGCGTTCTGGCATCTCGTCTTTGTAAATCGTACGGCTGCCGATGGTCCAGTCATGTATCATTAACGTTGGTTCCATACTTTCTGACGGGATTTTTCCAATCATCCAGATAAAGTGAAAAGATATATACAAAGCGACAAGAACGATCGCATATACGGTCCACTCAATAATATGCTTCTTCCTCTCTTTCTTTTTTTCTTTCTCTAATGAGGTATTATCTTCCTGTGAAGCAGCATCCTGTACTTCATTATCCTGTAAATTTTCAGCTTGTGCAGTATCATCCTGCAGGTTTTCAACTTGCAGATTTGTCTCCTGCATGTCATCCTGCTTTTTATTTTCTTCGAAATTGTCCATGGCATTCTCCTTTATTTTTCCTCGCACTATTATAACAATTATGTATTTCTATTACAATAAAAAGAACCCCAGAAGCTTCATAAAAGCCTCTGAGGTTGCCCCTGCCAAGGATTCTCTCACCCATGTACCGGAATC
>OLPN01000336.1_pt1 | contig 50045 bp, 56 predicted proteins | sample 1672601 | NCBI WGS metagenome assembly OLPN01 (sample SAMEA3136704, study PRJEB25190) | human gut metagenome | reverse complement strand
AATCGACTGACCTTTCTTTTTTACCCAACAATATCTTTAATTAAGGGAGACGGGATTGGGCTTTCCGGATATTACAACGATGGAACCGCTGGCAGATGCACTTGGAATATCTTTGCTTGAACTGATGCGGTCAGAAAAATTAAATGAAGATATGAAAAAAGAACAATATTCTGCAAAAGAAGTTTCTGAACTGATGTGTTCCGCTACAGAAATGAACCGTCAACAGGGCATGCAGGATAAGCAGGCAAATGTAATTGCAGCGATTGCGCTGGTAGTTGCGGCAGCACTTGCCTATATTTCCGGAAAATGTAGTATAGGAGGTGCATTGTTTTTTGGTGGAATTGTGGGGCTGTTGGCTGCTTTTGGAATACTCTGGTATTTTAGTGGCGTATTTGCAAGCTTGTGGACTTAAGAAAATCATGGCTCATAAATCGAAAGACCGGATTCCGTAATCTGATTTCTGGTGATATCATCCAGGGAAGCATCTGTGATCAGCAGATCCACTTCCCGGGGTGACATAAAAATTTTCTTGGAAACTTTATTAAACTTGTGCGTGTCCATAAGGGCAATATTTTTTTTGCTGTGAGAAATCATTGCTTTCATAATATCAATTTCCTGAAAGCGAAAATCAGAAAATCCATAAGATGGATGGAAAGCATTGATGGACAGAAAACTCAAATCAAAAGAATAGGTAGAAAGTTCTTCTACACAACCGCAGCCACAGAGACTTAATTCCTGCTTGTCCACAGTTCCACCAGGGACGATGAGATCGATATATTCAGAGGCGGTTAGCGTGGATAATACAGAAAGATTATTGGTCACAACGGTAATGTGTTTTTTTAATTTGAGCAGCTCTTCGGCTAAAATGGAGTTGGTCGTGCCTGCATTGAGTGCAATAATATTTTCCGAATGTATCAGAGAAAGCGCTTTTTGGGCAGCTTCGCGTTTTAAATCTTCATTTACAATCTGGCGACCAAAAAAAGGAGAATATTGCAATGCTTCTTCGGAAGCACATGCACCACCTCTTATACAGGTGACTTTTCCCTCTTCTTCTAATTTACGCAAATCTCTTCGAATGGTATCGATAGATACGTTCATTTCTTCAACCAGATCATTTGTTTTTACAAGATTCTCCTGTTCTAATTTTTTTAATATGTAATTTGCACGTTCTTCAAATAACATCTTTTGAAAATTCCCTTCTACATTTATAATTGCTAATCACAGTGTAGCAAAAAGAAAATATTCATGCAAGCAAAATAAAGCAAAAAACTGCATATTACAGAAAATTTACACAAATTTCTCCGAAATATGATAGTTATAAGGCCCTATGTTTGGTATTATCAATTTGCAAACAAGCAAAACAAAGCAAAAACAGGAGGAAAAAAGCAAGTGAGAAAAATAAAACTGGCAGTCTTTGACTGGGCAGGAACAACTGTAGATTATGGATGTGTTGCACCATTGGCGGTTTTTGAAAAGATATTTGAAAATAAAAATATTCACCTTACCCGTGAAGAAATTTTAAAACCTATGGGTATGGGAAAAAGAGATCATATAGAAACATTGCTGCGTACAGAAAATGCGACAGAACAGTGGAAGAAACAATATAATCGTGATTGGAATCAGGCAGATGTGGATGAAATGTTTGCGCAGTTCAATCAGCAGCTTCTCGCAGTTCTCGAAAATTATGCGACACCGATCGATGGTGTTTTAGAGTCGATTCAGCAGTTGAGAAAAGCGGACATTTTTATTGGAAGCACAACCGGCTATACGAGAGAAATGATGGATATTGTGGAAGAAAAGGCAAAAGAAGCCGGTTACACACCAGATTATGTAGTGACTTCCGAGATGACAGGATATGGAAGACCGTATCCATATATGTTGTTTGAAAATATGCGAAAGTTTGAAGTATATCCTCCATGTTGTGTCGTAAAAGTCGGAGATACTGCTTCGGATATGAAAGAAGGAAAAAATGCAGGCGCATGGAGCGTAGGAGTGATTGAGGGGTCCAGTGCTGCAAACATGACACCGGAACTTGCAAATACACTTTCGGCTGAAGAAAAGCAAATGCGCTTTGACAAAGCTGCGCAGATCTTGAAGGAAGCCGGAGCAGACTATGTGATTCAGACGATGCGGGAACTTCCACAGGTAATCGAGCAGATTAATGAGAGATTGGAGGCAGACGCAGAATGAACTTCTATTATAATCCAGTTCGCTTACATTGGGGCGGGCATTGTATATGTGGAATTAAGGAAGAATTGGAACGACTGCATGCAAAAAATATTTTAACAATTAAATGGAGTGATCAGGCGTTAGAGAATCAGGCGGGAAAAGAGTTATACGAAGCAGTGCAAAACTGCAAAATAACAGAACTGGTTTTTGCAAAATCAAACCCCGATATACACGATTTGTTTGAAGTGTATCAGCAGCACAAAACAGAACGTCCGGATGTGATTCTTGCAGTTGGTGGAGGAAGTGTGCTTGACATGGCAAAGTCCCTCGCTGCGATTTTGGACAAAGAGTATACCTCGGTTGAACAGCTGCGCAAAGCAATCGCAGAAAAAAATACCGGTAAGCCGGAATGTCCTTGGATCGGCATCCCGACGACAGCGGGAACCGGAAGCGAAGTGACCTGCTGGGCAACGGTGTGGGACAGTGAAAAAAACGCAAAGCTGTCATTGGAAAATAAAGACAATTATGCTTATGCAGCATTTGTAGATCCGGAATTTACCATGAGTATGCCGATGGAACTGGTTGTGTCGAGTGCGTTGGATGCGGTTGCTCATGCGACAGAAAGTTATTGGGCCAAAGCACACAATATGGTATCGGATATTTATGCCTTGCAGGCGGTTTCTATGATTATGGAGAATCTGGAAAAACTGATCCAGACAAGAGAAAAGAAATATTATCTTGCAATGGCAGAAGCCAGTATGCTGGCAGGACGTGCATTTTCGAATACGAAAACGACCGCATGCCATTCCATTTCTTATCCGCTGACATTGGGATATGGAATCCCGCATGGAGTTGCAGTGAGCATGCTGCTTCCAGCTTTGCTGCGCATTAACTGGGAAAAAATTGAAAAAACAGAACCGCTTCTTCGTGCTTATGGTGTGAGTACACCGGAGGAAGCAGGGCAAAAAGTTATGTTGCTGCTGGATCTTGCGGGAATATCCCACAGGCTGTCCCAGTGGAACGTAAAAAAAGAGCAGCTGGAAACCATAGCGGAACATTGCTTTACCAAGGGAAGAATGGAAAATAATCCGGTCAATCTGGAAAAAGAAGATGTTATTGCAATTTTAGAGCGTATTTTGTAAGGAGAGAAAAAATGAAGAAAATTATGAAAAGAATCAGCGCAATATTAGCATGTACCATGCTTACGGTATCCTTATTCAGTGGGTGCGGAAGCAGTGATGGCAGCACACAGCAGGCAAAGACAAAAGATACTTTTGTGATTGCCTATGCACCAAATGAGTCTACAGAAGAGAGTGCGGATGCCAGAGAAGGATTGGCAAAAGATCTCGAAAAAGAACTCGGTATGAAAGTCGAGGAGATACAGGCAAGTGATTACAATGCCATTGTAGAAGCACTTCGCACAGGAAAAGCAGATGCTGCTTACATCGGTGCGCTGGCAATTGCATATGCTAATGACCGTGCAGAAGCAATTCCGGTTGCCATGAAAGCACCGGGTGGAGATAAGGCGCAGGCAGTCTATCATTCCCTGCTGATTACATCCAGTAAAAATGATGACATTAACTCGATTGAAGATATTAAAGGCAAAAGCATTGCTTTCGTAGATCCAGAATCTACTTCCGGAAACTTATTCCCAATGTACGATATCATCAAGGCATTTCCGGATGAGCAGTTAACAAGTGACGATCTGCATACGAATGGAAAATTCTTTTCAGCAACCAGTTATTCGGGAAAGCATCAGGCAGGACTACAGGCAGTCATCAAGGGAGATGTCGATGTGGTGCCTATCTCCGATCAGATTCTCAATTCCGAGTTTGAGAATGGAAATGCAAATAAGGACGATGTAAAAATTATCCATACTTCCGATTCAATTCCGGCAGAAGGATTTGTTGTCAGCAAAAGTGTGAGTGAAGATGTTCGCAATCAGTTTCAGCAGTTTTTAATTAATTATGGCAATAAGGATTATTTTGAAAAAGTTATTAAGGTTCCGGACGCGCGCTTTGTCGAGGCATCCATTGATGATTACAAGATTGTCATTGACTTAAATAAAACCATGAATACAGAACTGTAAAAAGAAAAAGACAGGGAACAAAAAGAAAGGTTAGAGAATGAAGGAATTAGTAAAATTTGAGCATGTAAGTAAATGCTATCCCAACGGTGTGCGGGCATTGCGCAGTATAGATTTGACAATTAAAAGCGGAGAATTTATTTCAGTAATCGGACCGAGTGGTGCCGGAAAGTCTACCTTTCTGCGTTCCATTAACTGTCTGAACCGGATCTCGGAAGGAAAAATTTTTCTCGAAGGGGAAGAAATTACGAAGAAAAGAGGAAAGCAGCTGCGCCTTGCAAGAAGAAGCGTGGGAATGATTTTCCAAAATTATAATCTTGTATACCGCTTGTCGGTTTTACAGAATGTTTTGCATGGAAGATTGGGATATAAGCAGGGAATTCGCGGCTTGTTTGGAAACTATACCGAGGAAGAAAAGCTTGAGGCGATTGACCTGATTGAAGAATTAGGACTGAAGGATTATATATATGCACGCGCCAGTGAGTTGTCCGGTGGACAAAAGCAGCGTGTCGGAATTGCACGTGCGATCATGCAAAATCCCAAACTGTTACTTTGCGATGAACCGATCGCATCTTTGGATCCTTCCAGCGCAAAAGTGACCATGGAACTGCTGCAGGAGATGACAAGCAAAAGAAACATCACCTGCATTGCCAATCTGCATCAGGTGGACATCGCCAAAAAATATTCGACAAGGATTATCGGACTCAAAGACGGAGATATTGTGTTCGATGGTGCACCGGAAGAACTGACCGCAAACCGGATTGCGCAGATCTATGGAACAGAAGTCGAACCCGATGTGATGGAAGGAGCAAAGAAATATGCATAAACGTTCCAATCCGGTAAATCGGAAGATTCCATTGTATAATAAGAAAGAAAAAAAGCTGTATGTGCGTTTCTTTGAAGTTGTATTAATTATTGTTTTGATATGCGGAATTTATACGAAATTTAATCCGTTTGAGATTTTTATGAATTCCGGGTATTTCTGGTCGTTTATTTGCGATGATTTTTTGCCACCACAAATGCCTGATTTTGCAGAGACAATCAAAAGTATCTGGATTACACTTGCCATGGCAGTTTCGGCAACGACGATCGGTGGTATTCTCGCAATGTTTGTATCTTTATTTGGAAGTGAATATATTTCACCCTATAAGCATACCGCAAAAATCGTGCGTGGATTTGCCACATTTTTGAGAAATATTCCGACGCTTGTGTGGGCTTATATATTATTTTCTTCGCTGGGAATAGGAACTGGCGTTGGTTTTATTGCACTGGTTATTACCAGTTTCGCTTTTTTGGTCAGGGCTTTTGTGGAAACCATGGATGAGGTCTCTTCCGATTGTGTGGAAAGTCTTGAGGCGGTAGGTGCATCGTTCTGGCAGCGGGTATTCCATGGAATCTGGCCATCCTGTATGCATGGGTATTTATCCTGGTTCCTTTACAGTCTGGAAGTAAATATCCGTGCTTCTACCATTGTAGGTATGGTAGGAGGCGGAGGAATCGGTATGGTTCTTTTCTCTTATATTAAAGGCTTTAATTATCATAAAGCGGCGGGGATCATTTTGTCCATTGCAGTGATGGTTATTGCGGTTGAGTTGTTGACAAATGCACTCAGAAAGAAAATGGTGGCGTAATGGAACAGAAAAAGTTAAGTGAAGCAGTAGAAACAGAAAGAATCTTAAAATCAAAAAACGGAAAAATCAAAATCGGCTGTGCGAAAAGAGATAATTCGGTGCGCTATTTCCTGCTTGGAATTGCAATACTGACGGTAATCAGTTTTCTGTCACTGGATATTGAGTGGTTAAAATTATTTGTACGTTTGCCGGAAATACCACGTATTTTTGTAAAATTGTTCATGTTTCATTTTGATAAAATGAACCAGATTATGCAGGCGTTCTATGAGACTATATCCGTTGCAGTATTATCCACATTTATAGGAATTATTCTGGGAATGTTTTTTGGAATTTTTGCAGCAGACAACATTTTGCGCATTCGTTTTCTTCCTACGTTTGTGAAAGCGTTTTTCTCTTTTATCCGTGCCATTCCAACCATTGTATGGGTATTACTCATGCTGGTGTGTCTGGGATTTGGCCCGGCAGCAGGAATTGTTGGTTTGTGTATTCATACAACGGCTTTTTTTACCCGTTCGTTTGCGCAGAGTTTTGAGGATGTTCCGGATGAGGCACTTGAGGCGTTAGAGGCAACCGGAGCAAGAAAGATGCAGATATTCTTTCAGGCAATTTTTCATTCGTCTCTTTCACAGATCATTGCATGGATCGGTATGCGTTTTGAAATTAATTTCGCGGAATGCGCAATTCTTGGAATGGTAGGAGCTGGTGGAATTGGATTTATGATCTCTAACAGCATTCAGGGCTATGATTATGGAACTGCCGGTGTAGCAATTGTTATGGTGTTCTTATTTGCATATTGCATTGAACGCACCTTTGTAGCAATTAAGAGAACTCTTGCCAGAAATACTTGAAAATTTCTTTGAAATTACCAGTGTTTTGCGTATAATACAGATAAAGGAAACACGACAATGAGGTAATATCAAATATGGAATTATATCATGCAAGCAAAGAAATTGTAAAATATCCAGAAATACGAAAAGCAAAATATACCAAAGATTTTTCATGGGGATTTTATTGTACAAATAATATGGAACAGGCTGTCAGATGGGCGAACCGTGGAACTGGGACTCCGGTGATAAATTATTATGATTATAAACCAAATGAAAATTTAAAAATTCTGAAATTTGCGGAAATATCAGATGAATGGCTGGATTTCATTGCAGAATGCAGAAACGGAAAAACACATACTTATGATATTGTAGAAGGTCCTATGGCGAATGACACCGTCTGGAATTATGTGAATGATTATCTGACAGGGCGAATTAATAGGAAACAGTTCTGGGCATTAGCTGAATTTAAGTATCCAACGCATCAAATTAGTTTTCACACATTATCTGCACTTGATTGTCTGACATATAGGAAAAGCGAGGTAGTTTATGACAGCAAAAGAACAAAATGATTATTTTTATGTGTGCGCTTTAATTGAATATATCGCAAGGGAAACACATAATCACAGAGGAGATATCGTAAAAGCGATTGGCCGGAAGGGAATCGAAAAGCTGTTATATGATGCGGAAGTGAATCATTGTCTTAGTTTTGAACAGGTAAGTGACGAGGTAATTTCTTATTATAAGATAACAAATGGCGAGTTTGATACCATATCGGATTGCAAGTATCCGGTTCCAAGCTATCTTGATATTGGAAAATTATATAGTATAATGATAGAGGATTGTGCAGCACCCGGGGAAGAAGTACAGGAGTTGATAAATATTTTTTCATCTTTTATCAGCGATGAGATTTCCAGGTTTCAGACCGATTTGTATTATCAGAATCCCGATTATATCGAGTGCTCATACCGGGAAGGAAAACTATTAGATTAAGGAGCAGATGGTATGGTAAAACACATTATTTTATGGACATTAAAGGACGAGTACACAGAGGCACAGAAAGCAGAAATCCGTGCCGGCATCAAAGAAGGGTTAGAAGGACTAAAAGGACAGATTCCGGGTATGACGGATATATCCGTCCGGACGGAGTATCTTCCAAGTTCTACGGTCGATGTTATGCTGGATACCACATTTGAAAATGCAGAGGCGCTTGCTGCATATGCAAAACATCCGAAGCATGTGGCCGTGGCAGATACCAAAGTAAGACCATATACTGCAAACCGCGCATGCATGGACTTTGAAGTCTGAGTGATTTTAAAAAGCTGTTACATGTTCTGGGCAAACCAGATGTGTACAGCTTTTTTGTGCGTAAAAGCAGTAATGAAAAGATAAAAGGGAAATTTACATGAGGAGGAAATGAAAATGTTTGCATGTAAAAACTGCGGCGGAAATGTGATATTTGATATTGCATCCGGTCAGCTTGCCTGTACATACTGTCACACGCTTTTTGATCCTTATGAATATGAGGAAAAGACGACAGATGCTGAAGTTGAGAAGGACTTTGAGGCAACGATTTTCACATGTCCGCAATGTGGAGGAGAAATTTTAAGCACCGATGATACGGCAGCAGGATTCTGTAGTTTCTGTGGAGCGTCCACCGTATTGTACAGCCGTATCGAAAAAGAACACCGGCCGGCTTACATTATTCCGTTTACGAAAACGAAAGAGGATTGCAAAAAGGCTTATTCATTGCGCTTGCCATTGGAATGATCCTTTGCTTTTTATATGTATTTAAAGTTTCAAAAAGCAGAAAAGCAACTTCCCGGGAGTTATTTAATGCAGCATTTACAAACGTGCAGGTACACAATCCAAGTGTCCATTATGTAGGAGAGACAAAGAGATACAGCCCGCAAAGTTCCGGCAGCGGAGGTGGCGGTCATAGCAGTCACCACAGTGGTGGAGGCCACAGTGGAGGCCACAGTGGCGGTCACAGTGGCGGAGGACATCACATTTAAGGCGCAATCGTTGTTGGTCATACTTCTGTGAACAGTAATTGTTTTGTGAGAACGTGTGAAAATTGATATAAAAAATACTTGACGTGAAGTCAACTTTAAGTTGTATTATAGGAAAAAAACAAATAACAGGAGGTTTTTTTGTGTATTTAGAGAAGATTCAAGGACCAAAAGACGTAAAGAAATTAAATGTAAACGAGATGCAGGAACTTGCTGTTGAAATGCGTAAGGCATTACTTACCAAGTTAAGCAAACATGGCGGCCATTTCGGACCAAACTTCGGAATGGTCGAGGCAACGATTGCAATGCATTATGTATTTGATTCTCCGAAGGACAAGATCGTATATGATGTTTCACACCAGTCTTACCCGCACAAGATGCTTACAGGAAGAAAGGACGCATTTCTGTATGAAGAGCATTATGATGACGTCAGCGGATACAGCGAGCCGGACGAGAGTGAGCATGATCACTTTATCATCGGTCATACATCGACATCCGTCAGTCTCGCATGCGGTCTTGCAAAGGGCAGAGACTTATGCGGTGGCAAAGAAAATGTGATTGCAGTTATCGGTGACGGCTCCTTAAGTGGTGGTGAGGCTTTGGAAGGTCTCGATTATGCATCAGAGTTAAAAAGCAATCTGATCATTGTGATCAATGACAACGATATGTCCATCGCAGAGAACCATGGTGGTCTGTATCAGAATTTAAAACTTCTTCGTGATACTGACGGTAAGGCAGAGTGCAATCTGTTCAAAGCGATGGGACTTGACTATGTATTCGTGAAAGATGGAAATGATATTCAGCAGCTCATTGATGCGTTTACGCAGGTAAAGGATTCTACAATACCTGTCGCAGTGCATATCTGTACACAGAAGGGAAAAGGGTACGCCCCGGCAGAGGAGCACAAGGAGCAGTGGCATTACTGTGCACCATTCAACATCGAAACCGGAGAGAGCCTGTATCCGATGGGCGGCGAGGATTATTCCAGTGTGACAGCCGATTATCTTTTAAAGAAGATGAAAGAAGATCCGAAAGTGGTTGCGATTACTTCTGCGACACCGACCGTTATGGGATTTACCGAGGACAAGCGTAAAGAGGCCGGAAGCCAGTTCGTTGATGTTGGTATCGCCGAAGAGACAGCGGTAGCGCTTGCTTCCGGTATTGCAAAGAATGGCGGAAAGCCGGTATATGGTGTGTACTCTAGCTTTGTGCAGAGAACCTATGATCAGTTATCCCAGGATCTGTGCATAAACAATCATGCAGCAACGATCGTTGTCTATGCCGGAACTGTTTTTGGAATGAACGATGTCACACACCTTGGTCTGTATGATATTTCCATGATGGCAAATATTCCAAATCTTGTAGGCATCGCGCCTACTACAAAGCAGGAATATCTTGCGATGTTAGACTGGAGTATTGAGCAGAATGCATATCCGGTCTGCATCCGTATTCCTGGTGGTGCTATGGAAGAGGGCGAAGCAGTTACAAAAGATTACAGCAAGCTGAATACATATGAGATGCTCCAGAAGGGAAGCCGTGTGGCAATTGTTGCACTTGGTACGTTCCTTGGACTTGGAAAAGAAGTTGCAGCGAATCTGGAGAAAAAGACAGGCACTGTGGCAACTGTGATCAATCCGGTATATTATTCAGGCATCGATACAGGAATGTTGGAGTCTTTAAAGGCAGACCATGATGTAGTGATTACCATTGAGGATGGCATTCTCGATGGTGGATTCGGAGAAAAGATTACACGCTTCTACGGAAATTCCAATATGAAAGTATTGAACTTCGGTTTGAAGAAAGAATTCCTTGATCGCTATGATGTGCAGGAAGTATTGACAGACAATCATCTGACAAAGGATCAGATTGTTGCAGATATCACTGAGGTACTCGCATAGTTTTGCGGCAAATGATATGATATGATATGAGGGTCAAAAGGTATACTAATGATAAGAAAAAATTTCGGAATGAGGAATACGGATGGAACGTTATGATATTGCGATTATAGGAACCGGCCCGGCGGGGCTTTCTGCGGCACTGACTGCAAAAATCCGCAACAAGAAAATACTGTTACTGGGATCTGCCGGGTTGAGTGAAAAGGTAGAAAAAGCACATACGGTGCAGAACTATCTGGGGCTTCCGGCAGTGAGCGGTGCGGATATGCAGCAGGCTTTTTTACAGCATATCAGGCAGATGGATATTACAATTACGGAGAAAAAGGTCAACACGATTTATCCGATGGGAGATTTCTTTGGTATTCAGATGGGCATGGAGATGGCACAGGCAGATGCTGTTATTCTGGCAACCGGTGTGACGGCGGACAAGCCATATCCGGGTGAAAATGAATTACTCGGAAAGGGTGTCAGCTACTGTGCAACATGCGACGCACCGTTGTATCGGGGACGCACCGTGGCGGTCATCGGTTTTGGACAAAAAGAAGAGGAAGAAGCTGCATTTCTGGCAGAAGTGGCAGAAAAAGTATATTATTTCCCTATGTACAAAGGTGACATACATGCCGATGTCACAGTAGTCAGAGAAAAGCCGGAGGCGATTCTTGGCGAAGAAAAAGTACAGAGTGTGCGGACGGCAGCGCGGGAATATCCTGTGGATGGCGTGTTTGTCCTGAGGGAGAGTATTTTACCGGAACATCTGCTGAAAGGATTGCAGTTAGAAGGTAACCGCGTCGTGGTCAACCTGAATATGGAGACGAATATTCCCGGATGTTTTGCCTGCGGGGATCTCGCAGGAAAACCGTATCAGTATATCAAGGCGGCGGGACAGGGAAACGTTGCTGCGCTTTCCGCAGTAGAGTACCTTGCCCGAAAGAAAAATTCATAATAACCTGTCTATGCAGATGCTTGTGAACATAAGATCGCAGGCATCTGTATTTTTTCAATTCTATTTCAAGTATACAGCGATAAATTTATAGATAAAAAGCCTGTTTTTTCCAGGATTTCTCAAATACATCAACACTTTAATCTAACAAATTCATATAAAACCTATTGACATGATAGGAATTAAGGGATATGATAAGCAAAGATTCATTGATAAAGACAATATTCAGGTTCAAAAGGAGCTGAAAAATGGAAAAGATTGCAAAACAATTGACGGAGCTGATTGGACATACACCGCTGCTGGAATTATCCAATTATGAAAAAGAGAATGCGCTGGATGCGCAGGTTGTTGCAAAACTGGAATATTTTAATCCACTTGGAAGTGTGAAGGATCGTGTGGCATATGCCATGATCGAGCAGGGAATCAAAGACGGAAAGATTAATAAAGACACCGTGATCATTGAGCCGACCAGTGGAAATACAGGAATTGGTCTCGCTTTTGTAACAGCGGCAAAGGGACTGCAGCTGATTCTGACGATGCCGGATACGATGAGCATGGAGCGCAGAAAAATCGTTCGTGCGCTTGGTGCCCAAATTGTTCTGACACAGGGACGCGCAGGAATGCGGGGAGCAATCGAGAAGGCGGCGCAGTTAAAAGAAGAGTACGGAAACGCATTTATTCCGCAGCAGTTCGAAAATGAAGCGAACCCGGCAATCCATAAAAAGACGACGGCACAGGAAATCTGGGAAGACACCGATGGAAATGTGGATATCTTTGTTGCATCCGTAGGAACCGGTGGAACACTTACCGGAACCGGAGCAGGTCTGCGGGAACACAATCCGGATGTAAAGATTGTAGCTGTGGAGCCGGCAACTTCTGCAGTGTTATCCGGGGAAAAGCCGGGACCGCATAAGATTCAGGGAATTGGCGCCGGTTTCATTCCAAAAGTCATGGATATGAGTCTGGTGGATGAAATTGTCAAGGTAGACAATGATATCGCTTTTTCCACCGCACGGGCGGTTGCAAAGACCGATGGTCTGCTGGTTGGCATTTCTTCCGGAGCTGCACTTTATGCGGCAACAGAACTTGCCAGACGACCGGAGAACAAGGGCAAACGCATTGTGGTTCTTCTTCCGGATACCGGAGAGCGTTACCTCTCCACAGAACTGTTTTAAAAACAAATGGCAGATACAAAGGAAAGGCTGGATATGAGACAGATCACAAAGCACAACCGTGCAGGAAAAAAGAAAAACAGAATATCGTTGATTGCCTGTATGCTTGTACTGGTATTTCTGATGACCGGATGTGGAAAAAATTCGGACGGCGTAATAAGAATTACGAATGTGTCGTATGATCCGACGCGTGAATTTTACGAAGCCTACAACTCTTTGTTTGAAAAATATTACGAGGACACTTATGGAAAGAAAGTAGAAGTAATCCAATCACATGGAGGTTCCGGCGCACAGGCGAGATCTGTTGTGGAAGGATGTAATGCCGATGTGGTAACTCTCGCACTGGAGCATGATATCACACTGATCGAACAGACAGGACTGATCGACAAAGGCTGGCAGAAAGAGTTCGATAAAGATTCTGCCCCATATACTTCGACAATCGTTTTCCTTGTCCGCAAGGGAAATCCCAAAAACATCCGCGACTGGGATGATCTTATTCAGAAAAATGTAGAAGTCATTACACCGGATCCGAAGAGCAGTGGTGGAGCCTGCTGGAATTTTCTTGCCGCTTTGTCCTATGCAAAGGAACATTATACAGAGAAAGCGCAGCAGAAAGAATTCATGCGAAAGCTGTATCAGCAGGTGTCTGTTATGGATTCCGGGGCAAGAGGTTCTACGACAACCTTCGTGGAAAACAAAAAGGGAGATGTTCTCATTGCCTGGGAAAATGAAGCAATCGCATCGATGAAAAGTTACCCGGGAGAATATGAGCTGATCAATCCTTCCGTGAGCATTCTGGCACAGCCGAGTGTGGCGATTGTAGATGACAATGCCAACGACAATGGTACCCAGGAAGTTAGCCGGGAATACCTTTCTTATTTATATACAGAAAAAGCGCAGCGTCTGGCAGCCGAATACGGCTACCGGCCGAGCGATGAAACAATATTAAAAGAGTATGGCGATATATTTGATTTAAACATCCGGTTGTATACGATCAAAGATTACGGCGGATGGGATAATGCATACAAGATGTATTTTGACGATGGAGCAATGTTTGATGAAATCTACGACTTCTAAAAAGACAAAAAAAGTGAGAGTCATTCCGGGATATCACCTGACTTTAGGAATCACGGTGACGATGCTTTCGCTCATAGTGCTGATTCCATTGGCATCGGTGCTTGTATATGCACTGAAATTGTCCCCATCGGAATTTTTTCGGCTGGTTACCAAACCAAACATCCTGCATGCCTTCCGGACCAGCATTCTGTGTTCCCTGGTGGCAGCGCTGATCAACTGTATATTTGGAGTGATCATCGCCTGGGTGTTGGTGAAATACGATTTTCCAGGCAAGAGGATTTTAGATGGATGCATTGAATTGCCGTTTGCACTTCCGACAGCGGTGGCAGGTATTACGCTGTCAAAGATGTATTCGGAAACCGGAATTCTTGGAAAGCCGCTTGCATCACTTGGAATTAAAGTTTCCTATACCCATTTGGGACTGATCATCGCACTTATTTTTATTGGTATTCCATTTGTTATTCGTGCGGTGCAGCCGGTACTTGAAAAGCTGGATGGACAGTATGAGGAGGCCGCATTTATGCTGGGGGCTTCCCGGATGCAGACTTTTTATAAAGTTATCATACCTGAACTTCGGCCGGCAATCCTGACTGGTTTTGGACTTGCCTTTGCACGAGGCATCGGTGAATACGGCAGTGTTATTTACATATCGGGAAACAGTGCAAGAGAACAGACGCAGGTTGTATCCTATGTCATCATGCAGAAACTTGGATATATTGATTATGCCAGTGCCACGGCGATCGCGCTGGTAATGCTGATACTTTCTTTTTTGATTCTTCTGGCGGTCAACATCGTACAGATGCGGCAGTCAGCGAGAACGAACATATTGTAAGGAAATGGAAGCAAAGAGGATTTACACATGGAGCAGAAGAGAGAGGAACGAAAAAAGAAAATAACAAAGGCAGTACTCATTACCATCAGTGTGCTTTTCATTGGAGTCATGCTGATCTTACCGCTTTTTTCCATTCTATTCAGTGCGCTGAAAGAGGGAATCGGCTTTTATCTTGAAGCGATTTCCACGGAATATGTAAAAAGCGCCCTGCTGGTCACTTTACTGGCGACTGTGATTGCAGTGGTTGTGAATACGTTCTTCGGAATCGTAGCTGCGTGGCTTTTGACAAAGTTTTCCTTCCGTGGAAAGCAGATACTGGCGACTTTGATCGATATTCCGTTTTCTATCTCTCCGGTCATCGTTGGTCTGGCATTTTTGATGACCTTCGGAAGACTGGGATGGACATATCCTGGCATTCGTGCGATCAACCATCTGCTCGGAACGAATATCCGTATCACGTTTGCACTGCCGGGTGTGGTACTTGCCACAATTTTTGTAACCTTTCCTTATGTTTCGCGTGAGATCATTCCGATTCTGAATGCGGAGGGAAAGGACGAGGAAGAGGCCGCAGCGCTCATGGGAGCCGGTGGATTTAAGATTTTTACAAAGATCACACTGCCGCAGATGAAATGGGGACTGATCTATGGAATCATTCTCTGTACGGCCCGTGCACTCGGAGAGTTCGGTGCAGTCAATGCACTGTCCAAGACAAGAGGTGAGACATTTACCCTTCCTCTTGAGATCGATGCTTTGTACATGTCGGGAACGGATACTTCTATTACAGCAGCGTTTGCGGTATCATCAATATTGGTACTGATTGCCATTGTTGTACTGGTTATCCGCAACATTTTTGAATATAGAAATAAAAAGAGCAGCGCACCGCGTTAATCACAATGGGAGGAAAAAGAAATGTACGTAGAAATGAAAGATATTTGCAAAAATTACGGCGATTTCAGGGCTTCCGACCATGTGAGCTTTGGGATTGAAAAAGGAAAACTGGTGGCATTGCTCGGACCGTCCGGAAGTGGCAAGACAACGCTGCTTCGTATGATCGCAGGACTTGAGACACCGAATTCCGGTGATATTTACATCGACGGACAGCGTGTCAACGATGTTCCGGCAGCCAAAAGAGGCATTGGCTTTGTATTTCAGAATTACGCATTGTTCCGTTACATGACGGTATATGATAATGTGGCATTTGGTCTTGAACTGATGAAGATGCCGAAGAAAGAAATTAAAAAACGCGTCACGGAGCTTTTGGAGCTGACCGGACTTTCCGGAATGGAGAAACGGTATCCGAACCAGCTTTCCGGTGGACAGAGACAGCGTGTGGCTTTTGCCCGGGCGCTTGCACCGAATCCGCAGGTATTGCTTTTGGATGAGCCGTTTGCAGCGATTGACGCAAAGGTGCGTACAGAACTTCGTACCTGGCTCAAAGAGATGGTGACAAAGCTTGGAATCACAAGCATATTTGTAACCCACGACCAGGATGAGGCGGTGGAAGTGGCCGACGAGATCATTATCACGAACCACGGAAGAATCGAGCAGTTAGGTACACCGATGGAGATTTACAAATCGCCGGATACGCCGTTTGTGGCACAGTTTATCGGCAGATCCTCCGTCGTGGAGCATTATGATAAATTAAAAGGATTTGATCCGGTAGAAGGCGCGCATCACGCAGTCCTGCGTCCGGAATTTGTAAAATTATCCAGAAGTGAACCGGAGCGCTATATCAGTGCGACGGAGACCGGAATTGTCAAAGATATTGTTTTCCGTGGCAATCACCTGGATATTGTGGTGGACATTGATGGCATAGAGATTGTAGCGGAGCGCTCATTAGAAAAAGATGCGTTGTCCATTGGCGAAAAAGTATATGTCCTGATCTACCGTTTATACATCTTTGATGAGCATCAGACCTATCTGGTGGAGAATCAGGAGATGCAGGTAGACGATGTATTCTATATTTAGGAAGGAGCCGATATGAAGATCGAACAGAAAGAAGTTCTTTATACAGATATATTAATCATAGGTGGTGGTACCGCAGGCTGTTATGCGGCGATGACGATTCGCGAACATTCCGATTATTCCGTAGTGATCGCGGAGAAAGCAAACATCAAGCGAAGCGGCTGTCTGGCAGCCGGTGTCAACGCCTTGAATGCCTATATTGTAAAAGGCAGAAAGCCGCAGGATTATGTGGATTACGCAAAAAAGGATGCAGACAATATTGTCCGTGAGGACCTGCTTCTGACGATGTCGGAGGGACTCAACCGTGTCACTGCAAAGATGGAACAGCTTGGTCTTGTCATCTTAAAAGATGAAAATGGAGAGTATGTTGCCAGAGGAAACCGGAACATCAAGATCAACGGAGAAAACTTTAAGCCGCTGCTTGCAGACGCGGTAGCAAAGCTTTCCGATGTGACCGTCATCAATCAGTTGAATATCACCGATTATATTGTAAAAGACAATCACATCGAAGGTGCCTATGGATTTTCGATTGCAAAGCAGAAAGCTTATGAGATCCGGGCAAAGAAAGTGCTGATCGCAACCGGAGGTGCAGCTGGATTATATAAGCCGAACAATCCGGGCTTTTCCCGTCACAAGATGTGGTATCCGCCATTTAATACAGGCGCAGGATATGCCATGGGAATCCGAAGCGGTGCAGAGATGACAACATTTGAGATGCGTTTCATTGCACTGCGATGCAAAGACACCATCGCACCGACCGGAACGATTGCACAGGGGGTTGGTGCAAAGCAGGTAAATTCCCTTGGAGAAGTGTATGAGACAAAATATGGTCTGACAACTTCCCAGCGTGTGTACGGAACCGTGCAGGAGAACTTAGAGGGACGCGGACCGTGTTATCTGCGGACAGAGGGCATTACGCCGGAACAGGATGAATCTCTTCGCAAAGCGTATTTGAACATGGCGCCCAGCCAGACCTTAAAATGGGTCGAGGCCGGCAAAAATCCAAGCCGGCAGAATGTAGAAATTGAGGGAACCGAGCCTTATATCGTCGGTGGTCATACTGCAAGCGGTTACTGGGTAGACACGAATCGTGAGACAACGATTCACGGGCTTTTTGCAGCAGGTGATGTGGCAGGCGGATGTCCGCAGAAGTATGTTACCGGCGCACTGGTCGAAGGTGAGATTGCAGCGTTACGTATGGTAGAGCAGCTGGATGCCGAAAGCAGGGCAGAAGATGAGGTACAGGAGAGTGAACTCGTCGCAGTTGCGGCATTGGAGGACAAAACAGCGGAATATGATGCCATCCTTCAGAGAGAACATGCGCTGTTTACGGTAGAACAGCTTGAGGAAGCCATGCAGAAAGTTATGGACCAGTATGCCGGAGGAATTGGTACACATTACCAGTTCAACGGAAAGCAGCTTGCCATGGCGGAAGAAAAAATCCGACAGCTGCAGGTGCTTGCAGAAGGACTGAAAGCCGAAGATATGCATGAGCTGATGTTTGTGTATGAATTAAAGGAACGCCTGACGGTATGCCTTTCCGTGATCGCACATCTCGGCGCACGAAAAGAAACCCGCTGGCATAGTTTTGCAGAAAATCTGGATTATCCACAGAAGAGTGACGAGTGGTTACGCTATGTCAACTCCCGCCTGGTGGATGGAAAGATAGAAATTATATACCGGGATCTGGTAGAAGGAGGTACAACGTATGAGCATCGCAATTGATTCCATGAAATGCAGAGGATGTAAAAAGTGTACGGTTGTGTGCCCGGGCAGCCTCATCGAACTGAATGAGGAGAAGAAAGCATATATCCGTTATCCAAAGGATTGCTGGGGTTGTGCATCCTGCCTGAAAGAGTGTGCGTTCGGCGCCATATCCTTTTATCTCGGTGCAGATATCGGTGGCATGGGAAGTAAAATGACCGTGTCCAGTAAAGGAGATCTGTTGAACTGGCAGATCGAGAAAGCCGACGGCACAAAGGAAGTTATCGTAGTCAACAAGAAAGATTCTAATAAATATTAAGGGAAACCAAAGGAGGAAAATCATGAGTCGATTATCGCATCTTGACGCGTTAGAAGCGGAAGCTATCTATATTATCCGTGAGGTAGCAGCAGAGTGTGAAAAGCCGGTAATGCTGTATTCCATCGGAAAGGACAGCTCGGTAATGTTACATCTTGCAATGAAAGCATTTTATCCGGAGAAGCCACCATTTCCATTCCTGCACGTAAATACAACATGGAAGTTCAAGGAAATGATCAAATTCCGTGACGAGACAGCAAAGAAGCTTGGTATAGAAATGCTTGAATATATTAATGAGGATGGTGTAAAACAGGGCATTAATCCATTTGACCACGGCAGTGCTTACACAGATATTATGAAAACGCAGGCATTAAAGCAGGCATTGAATAAATATGGATTTACTGCTGCATTTGGTGGTGGACGTCGTGACGAGGAAAAGTCCCGTGCCAAAGAAAGAATCTTCTCTTTCCGTAATGAGAACCATGCGTGGGATCCTAAGAATCAGAGACCGGAGATGTGGAAACTTTACAATTCCAAGATTCATAAGGGAGAGAGTATCCGTGTATTCCCAATTTCTAACTGGACAGAGACCGATATCTGGGAGTACATCAAGAGAGAAAATATCGATATCGTGCCACTGTACTTTGCAGCAAAACGTCCGGTCATCGAGCGTGACGGCCAGATTATCATGGTAGATGATGACCGCCTGAAACTCCGTCCGGGTGAGAAGATTGAGTACAAGAATGTGCGTTTCCGTACACTTGGCTGCTATCCACTGACAGGCGGTATTGAATCAAATGCAACTACACTGGATGAAATCATTGATGAGACCTTAAGTGCTGTAGAATCCGAGCGTACGACCCGTGTCATTGACAACGAGGCAGCCGGCAGCATGGAACGAAGAAAGAGGGAGGGTTATTTCTAAAATGAGCGGATTACTTAAATTTATTACCTGTGGCAGTGTCGACGATGGAAAGTCCACACTGATCGGACATATTTTATACGATTCTAAACTGCTTTACGCAGATCAGGAAAAAGCACTGGAACTTGATTCAAAAGTGGGAAGCCGTGGTGGAGCCATCGATTATTCTCTCCTTCTGGACGGACTGATGGCAGAGCGTGAGCAGGGTATCACAATCGACGTTGCTTACCGTTATTTCACAACCGATAAGAGGAGCTTTATCGTAGCAGACACACCGGGACATGAAGAGTATACAAGAAACATGGCAGTAGGTGCTTCCTTTGCAGACCTTGCAGTAATCCTTGTAGATGCAAAGCAGGGCGTGCTGGTACAGACAAGAAGACACGCAAGAATCTGCTCCCTCATGGGAATCAAGTATTTTGTCTTTGCAGTAAACAAAATGGATCTGGTAGATTACAGCGAAGCACGCTTTAACGAGATCGTGGCACAGATCGACGAGTTATCTAAGGAACTTTCCCTTGCAAGTGTCAAAATCATTCCGGTTTCTGCAACGGAAGGAGACAACGTAACAAAGCGTTCCGACAAGATGGACTGGTACAAGGGAGAAGTACTTCTTTCATATCTTGAAGATATTGATGTCAGCGAGAAAAAGCAGGAAGAGGGCTTTTATATGCCGGTACAGCGTGTATGCCGTCCGGATCATACATTCCGTGGTTTTCAGGGACAGATCGAGAGCGGAAGCATTTCCGTTGGCGATGATATTATTACCCTGCCAAGCAATGAGCATGCAAAGGTAAAGAGCATTCTGATCGGTGACAAGAATGCAGATACTGCAGATGAAGGTCGTCCGGTAACCATTCAGCTCGATAAGGAAGTGGACGTTTCGAGAGGTTGTGTTCTGACAACAACACACCTGCCGGTCAGCAAGAACTTTACAGCGACCATTCTGTGGATGGATGATCAGGAACTTACCGTGGGCAAAGATTATCTGGTAAAACTCGGAACCAAGACCATTCCTGGTATCCTGAAGAATATCCAGTACAAGATTGATGTCAATACCGGAGAGTACATTCCGGTCGGACGCCTGAAAAAGAATGAGATTGCTGTATGTGATATCGTTCTTCAGGAAGAAATCGTACTCGATGCATTCCTGACGCACAAGACATTGGGTGAGCTGATTCTGATTGACCGTATCACAAACATGACATCTGCATGTGGTGTAGTAGAAAATCCGGAACTTGATGAGAGCAAAGACGTAAAATGCGCTTTTGTATCCGGAAATCTGAAAGCAAACGGAGACATTTTCGAAGAGTTCTATTATGACCTTGAGAGCATGACCGTATTTAAAGTGCATCCATCCGGAAATACCTACACAATCGGTGATGAGATTCCGGTCAGCGGAGAATCTTATAAGTATCCGGATTCTTTCGATATTGTAGTTCTTCGTGATCAGGTAGCCGTATCTGTACGCGACAAAAAGATTACAGCGATCATTCCACTGGCTGATTACAGCTATCAGGATGTGCCGGTAATCAACGGACGTGGATTTGCTGTTCATGCACAGTCTGCAGCAGATATTGATGCATTTAAGACAGAACTTGCCGCAGAAGGCGAAAGCATTTCTGAGAATTTCTTCAATAAATGGGTAGACTTTGAGACATATCGTAAGATTGTGTTCAAGGATCAGCATTGGAATTAATCGAAGAATGTTTCAATGTAGAGATGAATATTAAAGAGTGGGAAGCATTGTCTTCTCACTTTTTGCTTTTTAAAACTTAATCGGAATCCTTAAAATGCAAGTCAAACCCCATGTCTTAGTATTCCTAGTAAAATAGCGTAAATTATATCTTGACAAACATAATTTAGAGCGGTATAGTGTTTATAACATATTAAACCTACTAAAAAAGTATGAATTAAGGGAAAAGAAAATGGGATTCAATACAGAACTATTACATGGTACGAAAACAGGCGATCCGGTCACCGGAGCAACACTGACACCTGTGTACCAGTCCAGTGCTTTTTTCCAGCCTTCGGCGGAGCAGCACGAGAAGCTGTTTCATAATAAAGCTGCTGGATATTCTTATACGAGAATTAGTAACCCGACGATCGCGGCGTTCGAGGAGCGCATGACCGTTCTGGAAAAAGGAGCAGCTTCTGTGGCATGTGCTTCCGGTATGGCAGCCATCACGAATGCATTGCTCAATATTGTTGGCAGCGGAGATGAGATCATCACAAGCACAAGTCTTTACGGTGGAACCATTGATCTGTTCCATGATCTGGAAGCGTTTGGCATCCGGACAATCTTTGTGGATGCGACAGATATGCAGACTGTTGAGAATGCGATCACCGATCGGACGCGCGCTTTGTTTGCAGAGACCATCGGCAATCCAAAGCTGGATGTGACCGACATTCCGGCATGGGCCGAGATTGCAAAGAAACATCAGATACCACTGATTATCGATAACACGGTAGCGACGGCCTTTCTGGTTCAGCCATTGACACTCGGGGCGGATGTGGTCATCAATTCCACTTCCAAGTACATCAATGGCAACAGCAGCGCAATCAGCGGTGTAATCACCGACGGCGGTCGTTTTAAGTGGGATGTCAGCCGGTATCCGGGCATGAAAGATTATGTAAAGTTCGGCAGATTTGCTTTTACAGCAAAGCTCCGCAACGGACTGTTCCGGAACATGGGAGCCTGTATGGCGCCGCAGACGGCGTATTACAACCTGCTTGGCATGGAGACGTTAGGACTTCGCATGGAGCGGGCGTGTGACAATGCAGCGCAGCTTGCGGCTTGCTTAGAAGAGATACCGGGAATCACCGTAAATTATCCGGGACTGGAATCGAGCCCATGGCATGCGGTAGCGGACCGGTTGTTAGATGGCAGATACGGAGCGATATTAACGATCCGGGTCGGAAGTAAGGACAGGGCTTTTTCCATTATGAATACAGTAAAGATTCCACAGATTGTTTCCAATATTGGAGATACGAAGACATTGATCGTACATCCGGAATCGACACTGGCGGCACACAGTACCGAACAGGAAAAAGTGGATGCAGCGGTTTATGATGATATGATCCGTATCAGTGTCGGCATCGAAGACATTGAAGATCTGAAAGCAGATTTTGCATCGGCAATCAGCAGTACCACCGAATAAATAGAGAGAAGAGAGCACAGGATATAAAGGAGAACGTTATGGCAGTTGATTATGCAACACTCAAAAAAGGCGGTTTCATGCGCCAGAAACAGAAAAATAATTTTTCACTGCGTCTTGCAGTGGTCGGCGGAAATCTTACCGCAGAGAACCTGAAGATTATCGCAGAAGTAGCAGATAAATATGGTGACGGACATGTACATCTGACTTCCAGACAGAGTGTGGAAATTCCATTCATTAAGCTGGATGATGTAGAAGAAGTAAAAGAGGTGTTAGCTACCGGTGGCTGTAAACCGGGTGTGTGCGGACCCCGTGTACGTACCATTACTGCCTGTCAGGGATCACAGATCTGTCCAAGTGGTAATATTGACACATATGGACTGGCAAAGAAACTGGATGAGCGCTATTTCGCAAGAGAGCTTCCTCACAAGTTCAAATTCGGTGTGACCGGATGCCGGAACAATTGCTTAAAGGCAGAGGAAAACGATGTGGGAATCAAGGGCGCAGCAATCGTAGAGTGGGATGAATCATCCTGCATCAACTGTGGCATTTGTGAAAAAATATGCCGTGTGGATGCAATCAGCACCAAAGATGGCAAGATTGTATTGGACAATGAGAAATGTAACAACTGTGGCCGTTGCGTAAAAGCATGTCCGACCGATGCATGGAAAGCAACACCGGGCTATGAAGTATCTTTCGGTGGACTGTTTGGAAACCGTGTATATAAAGGAGAAAATTATCTCCCAATCATTACTTCCGAGGAGCAGCTTTTTAAGGTGACAGATGCAGCAATTCAGTTCTTTGATGACAATGCAAATCCAGGAGAGCGTTTCCGCATGACTCTTGAGCGTGTGGGATTAGATAAATTTGAAGAGAAGATAAAGGAGGCATATAATGGCTGATTACACAATTGATGAACGCGTAGATATTACGGATGTGGTATGTCCGATGACTTTTGTAAAGGCAAAGGTTGCAATGGAAGAGATCGAGGTAGGACAGATACTGGCAGTAACAATGAATGATGGTGAACCGGTACAGAATGTGCCTAGAAGCTTTAAGGAAGAAGGCCAGCAGGTATTAAAGCTTATTGACAATGAGAACGGAACTTATGATCTTATTGTAAAGAAACTCGAAGAGTAGGACAGAGAGGAAACATCATGGCAGCAAGAGTAAGTAAGGACAATTTTGAAGCAGAGGTACTGCAGGCAGAGATTCCGGTACTGGTGGAGTTTTATTCCGATTCCTGCATCCCTTGCAAACAGATGTCACCGATTCTTGGAGACATCGAAGATGATTATGAAAACCAGTTAAAAGTCGTTAAAGTCAATGGAAATTTTGACGCTGAGTTAGCAGAGCAATATTCTGTAATGGTTTCACCGACGATCCTGTTTTTCAAGGGCGGCGAGGAAGTAGAACGTGTACGCGGACTGATCAAGAAACCAGAGTTGGAAGAAATTGTAAAAAAATATATTTAGGAGGAGTTACACAATGAAAGTAACAGTTGCAGGAAATGTAAAGGATATCAAAGAGGGAACAACCATCGCACAGCTGGTAATCGACGAGAAAGTTGAGAACCCGGATTATGTTACCGTAACCGTAAATGATGAGTTTGTTGAGAATCATGATCTTGCAAACGTCACACTGAAAGAAAATGATGTGGTTGAATTCTTATACTTCATGGGAGGAGGAAGCTTCTAATGGCATTTACAAATGAACAGATGGAGCGATACAGCCGTCACATCATTCTGCAGGAAGTCGGTGTGAAGGGCCAGAAAAAGCTCCTGAACGGAAAAGTTTTAATTATCGGTGCAGGCGGACTTGGTGCACCGGCCGCAATGTATCTTGCGGCAGCAGGCGTAGGAACCATCGGAATTGTCGATGCGGATGAAGTAGATCTGTCCAACTTACAGAGACAGATCATTCATGGTACTGCGGATGTCGGCAAAGCAAAAGTAAAATCCGCAAAAGAAACAATGAATGCAATGAATCCGGATGTTACCGTAAATACATACCGTGAGTTCGTTACATCGGAGAACATCATGGATCTGATCAAAGATTACGATTTCATCATTGATGGAACTGACAACTTCCCGGCAAAATTCTTAATTAACGATGCCTGTGTTATGGCAAAGAAACCATTCTCCCACGCTGGAATTATTCGTTTCAAGGGTCAGCTCATGACCTATGTTCCGGGAGAAGGACCATGCTACCGTTGTGTATTTAAGAATCCACCCCCAAAGGATGCAGTTCCGACCTGTAAGCAGGCGGGTGTCATCGGTGCAATGGGCGGTGTCATCGGATCTTTACAGGCAATGGAAGCAATCAAGTATCTGATCGGTGTAGGAGATCTTCTTACTGGAAAACTTCTTACATTTGATGCTTTGAAGATGGAATTCCATACAGTGAAACTGCCGAAGGCAGATCATAAGTGTGCAATCTGTGGCGATCACCCAACGATCACACAGCTGATCGATTATGAGCAGATCGAGTGCCCGGACCATTGAAATGCTCCATCTGAGGTATCGCGAAAGTGATATCTCATTCCTTAAAAGGAGGGAACAAACCATGCTTACAATGAAAAAAGCAGACTACGAAAAGATTTTGTCCCACGCCAAAGAGAACCTTCCGGAAGAGGCCTGCGGTCTCATCGCCGGAACCAAAGACGGGGACAAGAAGACAATCGAGAAAGTATATTTATTGGAGAATGTCGATCATACCAATGAGCATTTTTCCATGAATCCAAAGGACCAGCTTGCGGCAGTCAAAGATATGCGTGCCAATGGACTTGTTCCGCTGGGCAACTGGCATTCCCATCCGGAGTCTCCATCCCGTCCATCGGAAGAAGACAAGCGTCTGGCATTTGACCCGACCGTGAACTATCTGATTCTTTCCCTGATGGATATGGAACAGCCGGTACTTAAGGCATTTGACATTGACCGTGAGATAAATGTGACAATCGAGGAACTTCAGATTTTAGATTAATCATAAATGAATGTTCAAAAAGAGGTAATTTATGTACGATTTGGTAATTGTGGGAAGTGGCCCGGCAGGCTTGTCAGCGGCGGTATATGCGAAGCGCGCCTGCCTGGATCTTCTTGTTTTGGAAAAAGAAATGATGGCCGGCGGCCAGATTGTTTATACAGAAGAAGTGGACAATTATCTTGGCTTTCCGGGAACCAGTGGATTCGACCTTGCGCAGCAGTTTGAAAAGCATGCAAGGGAACTTGATGTTCCGTTTGCGGAGGGTGAAGTCACAGGTGTTGAGAAAACAGAAGAGGGCTGGCAGGTACAATTGGAATCAGGTGAAAGCATTGAGACAAAAAGTATCATTCTTGCAAGTGGAGCTATGCACCGCAAGCTCGGAGTACCGGGGGAAAAGGAGCTGGCCGGGGCAGGGGTATCTTATTGTGCAACCTGCGACGGGGCTTTTTTCAAGGATAAAGTGGTTGCGGTCGTTGGTGGCGGAGATGTAGCCATTGAAGATGCCTTATATCTGGCAAAGATGTGCAAACAGGTATATCTGGTTCATCGCAGACAGGGACTTCGTGCAACACAGGTTTTGCAGGAACAGATGAAAAACACACCAAATATTACATTTTTACCGGATCGCGAAGTGAAAAGTATTATCGGTGAACAGAAAGTAGAAAAAATAGAGCTGAACAACAAAGCGGAGAATGCGCCAGAAGAGCTGGCAGTAGACGGTGTCTTTGTTGCCATTGGAATGGAGCCGCAGGCAGCTGCATATGCGAACATGCTTACCTTAGAGGGCGGTTATGTGCCAGCAGGGGAGGACTGTACGACGCAGCAGCCGGGCTTGTTTGTGGCAGGCGATGTGCGAACGAAAAAGCTGCGTCAGATTGTTACAGCGGTGGCAGATGGAGCCAATGCGGTGGCGTCTGCAGTAGACTATTTAACAAAGAGAAAAAAGGTGGTGGAAACATGCTGATATCTTCGAGAGGACAATATGCGATTCGTATTCTGTTAGATCTGGCGATTTATGAAAATGGCGAAGCGATTAACGTGAAGACCATAGCAGAGCGTCAGGAATTATCGGAAAAGTATATGGAACAGATTTTGAGTGTGCTGCAAAAGGCCGGATTTGTCATCAGTACAAGAGGATATCATGGTGGATACCATCTTTCCGGAAGACCGGAAAATTATTCTGTGGGGAAAATCCTCCGGACGGTAGACGGACCATTGATTCCTGCAAGTCAGCAGGCAGATACATCGGGAAAACCGGTAGATATGGTAGTCAATGAGCTGTGGGGGGATTTGCAGGAAAAGATTGAAAAAACTCTCGATGGTGTAACGCTTCTTGACCTGATGAACAGTTATAATGATAAGATTTGTTTTAACTATATGATCTGATTAATCATATTCTGATATAGAAATAATGATTGCATGGGGGGCAGTTTTCTGCCTCCAATTTTTATACATTTTTCCGAAAAAATGTAAAGTTTTATTACCATATTAACGAAAGAAAGCGTATAATAGAGAAAACAAGAAACAAAAGAAGGAGGAAGGATGAAAACACTTTTGATATTAGACAAAAAAGACTATACAGAAGATATGCCTGTCTTTGAAAAATTTTCCACCCGTGCTGTAATCATCCGCAATGGAAAGATTGCTACGCAGCATGGAAATGCTGGTGATTACAAGATTTTAGGAGGCGGTGTGGAACCGGGAGAGGATCTCCATGAGGCATTGATTCGTGAGGTGCAGGAAGAGTCCGGCCTTGTTGTTATTCCTTCTTCCATTCAGACGATTGGGGAGATCGTGGAGAGGAGGAGAGATATTTTTGATCCCAATATGGTTTATGTATGTCATTCCTGTTTCTTTTTCTGTGATGCGGAAGAAAAAATGGTTGAAACACATATGACAGAGAGTGAAATTGCAAAGGGATTTCATCTCGAGTGGGCAACCCCGCAGGAAATTCTTGATGGGAATAAACCATTCTGTAGTCAGCAACCATGGAGTTATCGTGACAGTGAATTTATTCGCATGTTACCGGAACTGATGCATGCTGACAAGTAGTTTGCAGGGAGCAGGCAAACTATATTAAAATGCATCAAATGAATCAGATGCATAATATTACATATAATTTACAAAAAATAACATATCATCTTTACATAATTTCTTTATAATACAGACGAGTAATATCGGATGTATATGCAAACATATATATAATTAATCTATAGAAGGTGAAGGGATTATGGCAAAAGAGACAGATATGGATAAGCAAATTGAACAGTTACGCAGTTCCTGGGAGAATGAAGAATTTCAGAAAAAGCATGCAGAGGCAAGAAACCTTGTTATGCGCACGTTACGGGAACTGAATGGATTTTATATTGCAAAGACCGGATATGGGTTTACACGCTTTGTAGAAAGCCGTATGAAGACACCAGAGAGCATCTGTGGCAAATTACAGCGTAAAGGCCGACCTGTTGACTTTAAGACTGCGACTGAGGTATTGAATGATATTTCAGGGGTACGTTGCATTTGTTACAGTGTGAAAGAAATATACTGGATTGCGCATCAGATTGGCAAGGACTCGCGTTTTCAGATTATCAAGGCTAAGGATTATATCCGCAAGCCGAAGAAAAATGGTTATGAGAGTTATCATATTATTATGGATGTTCCGGTAGAGAACGAATATGTGCGTGTGGAATTACAGCTTCGAACACTGATTATGGATGCATGGGCAGAAATGGACAATCGTATTTCTTATAAAAAAAATGAGGAAATACCAGAAGAGATGACCCAGCGTATAGAGAAGTACGCAAAGATGGGAAGACGTCTGGATAAGTTGATCCAAAAGACACTCAATGATGTACCAAAGGCAGTTGTGAAAGCGTAATCGCGATGTGCGACAGGAAATACAAGCAGATGTTTGGGAATTGTAAGAAATCCCTTGACAACTGCTTATTTTTTTGTAGATAATAGTTCATCCTGTTGTGCTAAAAGGAAATCCAGATATGCTTTTACAGAAGGAAGTAATGTTGGAGAAAGTTTGTTAAGCTGCTGCATGATGGCCAGCATTTCCGGCCGGTCTTTGCGGAAGTTATAAAACATTTCCCAGCTCTCAACATCAAAGAACTCGCTGATGGAATCGATTTTATCCAAAGAAGGGGTTCTCTCCTGATTGAGAATCTTTTGAATGTAGCTGTCGGAAGTACCAATACTGGTACTGAGATTTCGCATGGAAGGTGTTCCTTCCTGATTCAGCATATAGGTTAAATTTTCCCGAATGATTTCGCTGGACTTTTTGTGTTGCATAATCATTTATCTCCTTTATTTCTGTTTATTATATAGAACTTGGAGATAAACTATGAGACAGAGAGTATACAGAAGATAATGATTCGAGGACAATGAGTATCAATTTACAAAAATCAACAAAAAACTATTGAGTTATGAAACTACGTCGAATACGATAATCGTGTCGACACGAAAGTACAAGGAGAAAGTCATGGCAAGAAAGAAAAGTTTAATTAAAGATTTAAGCGCGTGCGAAACAGTAATTATGAAAGTGATCTGGGATGCGGTAGATGATATCGCTCTTCAGCAGCTGATTGTAGATCTGCGTGAGCAGTATGGCAAGGACTATGCCAGAACAACAGTTGTTACATTTTTGGGAAAGATGGCAGAGAAGGGCTTTATCAGCACTTATCGTGTTGGAAAGCATTCATATGTTCATGCATTAAAGGATGAAAAGGCTTATAAAGAAAAGCTTATGAAGGATGAAACGGACTTTTGGTTCGGGGGAAAACCGGAGGATGCTATGGCAGCCATCTGTAATTCCCGTGATATCTCAAAAGATGAGATACAGAAAATGAGACAGTTACTAGATGATATGGACGATTAATCTGATGTATCTGATTCTCTGGACATCTTTGTCCGGAGCAATCGTATCTGTTATCTGGTTCGCAATTGGCAGATTGTTAGAGAAAGCTGGCTTTTTGCATATTACATATACATTACTTAAAGTAGCTATACTATTTTGGTTTGTTCCGATTACATATGGGGTGTTGTTACTCCGGACACAGATTATGGATGGATTCCATCTATCGTTTAGTCCTGATTTTTTTATTACACCCGGAATTTTATGGACTGCAACTGTTTTTTGTATAGTATGGTTTGCGGGAGTTGTAATCGGTATAGCGCAGTATGTGATGCAAAGAGTAAAGATGTCAAAGATGATGAGGCATGCAGTTTCCTGTCCGAAAGAAGTCGACCAGCAATTTACGCAGATGTGTATGGCAGAAGGAAAATATGCCAGGCGTGTCCGCGTAAGACAGAGTTATCAGATTGAGATTCCAAGAGTGACCGGGATCATCCATTCTACTGTAATGCTTCCTATGAAAATATATTCCGTTGGGGAACGGAATGTGATTTTCAAACATGAACTGACGCATGTAAAGCATCATGATATATTGTTTCGAAATCTTACAAGACTCCTGTGTATCGTGCATTTTATGAATCCGTTTGCGTGGTGGTTTAACCGGCAGATGCGCAAATGGAGTGAGTATGCATGTGATTATGAAATTTGTCGTCACAATTATAAGTTGAAAGTATATTATCAGATCATACTGGATATGGCAGAGAAAAGTATTAATGCGCAAATTTCAGGTGTACAATTGTTAGAAAATGAGAGTGAATTACGGGAAAGGATGGAACATGTTATGAAGTGCTATAAGAAGAAAAATAAGTCGAAGCTTGTTGCAGGTATTCTTGTGAGCTGCATTACATTACTCAGTGGAAGCAGTGTATATGCTGTTTCAGCAGCCAGCATAAGTGCAAATGAGCAATGGAGGAATGCGACAGTAGTAGAGACGGAAGAAGTCGGTAGTCAGAAAATTGATATAGAAGAAGCTACGGAACTTATTGAGATGACAGAGACAAGCCGGGCCAGAAATATTGAAGTATCGGTCGGAGAAGTGCAGGTTCTTTCTGCTAGGAGTGGGCTGTCTTCGTTTAACTGGAATGTCAGAGCAAATAAAGAAGTAAATTCGCCGGGGTTTCATGCAACATCCTCACAATCTATTAAGGTTGTGGGAATGGCATCGCCTGATACAAAATATGTAAAAGTCGGGATTATCGAGCCGGATGGAAAGCGCCGTTATATTTCAGCAAAAGGAGATTTTGCACATACGTTTAAATTAACAAAAAACGGATCCTATAGGGTTTATGCAGAGAATAAGAACGGTAGCGCCGTTAATGTTGCTGGAGCATATCAGGTTGTTGATTAAAAACAATGTTTTATAATAAAGTAGAATTTCACAACTGAATGAAACAGCAGTAAAAAAGAGATGTGATGCATCTCTTTTTTTACTGCTGTATAGGAAATTCCTTTGGAATCCTTATACAGCAAAAATAATAGATAGACAGATAATTGAAATTCGTTTATAATTATTCATGTTGAATAGAAGCAATTTAGGCAACACTTATAGTAAATAAACGGAAGCAGAGTGAGAACGGAGGACAAAATGGAGATTGTTTGTTTAGATTTGGAAGGCGTACTGGTACCTGAGATTTGGATTGCGTTTGCAGAAGAGACCGGAATCCCGGAATTGAAGCGCACAACAAGAGACGAGCCGGATTATGATAAACTGATGAATTACCGCATTGGCATTTTGAAGGAGCATGGTCTTGGATTAAAAGAAATTCAGGATACAATTGCTAAGATTGATCCGATTCCTGGCGCAAAGGAATTCTTAGATGAGCTTCGCGCAATGACACAGGTCATTATCATCAGTGATACATTTTCACAGTTTGCAGGACCGCTTATGAAGAAACTTGGTTATCCAACCATTTTCTGTAATTCTCTTGAAGTTGCAGACAATGGTGAGATCACTGGATTTAAGATGCGCTGCGAGAAATCAAAATACACAACCGTAAAGGCTTTACAGTCGATCGGATATGATACAATTGCCAGTGGTGACAGTCACAATGATCTTGGTATGATTCAGGCAAGCAAGGCAGGATTTTTGTTTAAGAGTACAGATGAGATTAAAGCGGAATATCCTGATATTCCAGCATATGAGACGTATGATGAACTTCTCGGGGCAATTAAGAAAGTTATTGGAAAGTAAAATGTGAAATTAATAAAAGCTCCCTAAAAAAGGGGGCTTTTTTCACTGTGCACGAAGCGCAAACTTTTTTATGAAAACGGTTGACTATCCATACAATACACAATATCATGTAATTGTAAAAATAGAAATGATGTAACGGAACAGTTACGAAAAATAATTATATCGTGAATTTGTTTATAGAAAGAAGGGCTTGGCGACATGTACAAAGAAGAATTGTTAACGGTGGAAAGCTATCGTTCGAAAGAGGATCATGTGGCATTTGTTATGAAAATAATTGCAATAGCAGCTTCTATATACGGAATGTGTCGTTCATTTTCCGGGTGGATGTTTTTCACATATTTTACTAATCTGTCGAATATCTTTGTGGATATTGTTTTACTTGTGTTTGCAGGGTTTAACTGGAACCGCATTCGAAAAGATGGAAAGTGTCCGCCGGTTGCAAACGGCTGGTATATTATAAAGTTTATGGCAACCATCAGCATTACACTGACATTTTTAATTTATCTGCTGGTACTTGCGCCAACAGATCCAAGCGGATTTCTTGGTGCTTATATGGGGAATGGATTTGGCAGTTTATGTGTGCATTTTGTTTGCCCGGTTTTAGCAATATTGGATTTTTGTTTGTTTGATTATCCGTATAAGTCCGGAAGGCTGCATGTGTTCTTTTCTATCGTTCCTCCGCTGTGCTATGTGGGAGGAATTGTAGCTTTGGCATATGAGGGCGTCCGCTGGAATGGAACCATGTACGCACCGTATAATTTTTTGAATTTTGGTGCCAAAACAGGATGGTTTGGTTTTGATCTAAGCCAGATTGGAAAAGAGACACTTGGAATTGGTGTGGCTTATATGATCATCCTGCTGGTAATTATTTTTATTGGAATTGGTCTGGTTTACCTTGCCATTAAAAATGCAAGGCGAAATAAAAAAACAGAAGGGAACTAAGTAGAGAAATGCTTGATGAGAGAGATGATATTGCAGTATACGATGCTTCGGAGGAGGAAAACGAACGGGAAGCACAGCGCCATCAGATGCGAAAAGAGAGGGCACAGAAGATGCAGATGGAAAAACAGCGCAGTATGAAGCGGCAACGTTATATTTTATTAGGAAGCGGTCTTGCGGTTATTCTTGTTTTGCTGATAATGATGGTTGCGAAACACATAAATAAAAAGGATCCAAAAGATATTTCTGCAAATGCGGTATCGCAGCAGACAGAAATTCAGACGGATACAGCAGCACAGGAAACAGAAACACAGGAATCGTGGAGTTATGAGGCACATAAAACGGATAAAACAGAAAAATTCCCGAAGAGTGTGGTAAGCAGCAGAGGTGTACTGATTGATGTGGATTCTGGTGATATTCTTGCAGCAAAAGGTGTACATAAGCGCATTGTTCCGGCATCTATGACAAAAATTCTTACTGTTTTGGTGGCAGCAGAACACATTACACCGGAGCAGCTGGATGATAAAGTAGAAATTACAATTGATATTACGGATTACAGTTATCGTAACGACTGTAGTAATACCGGATATGAAGTCGGCGAAAAAGTTACGGTAAGAGATCTGTTTTACGGAACAATTTTACCTTCCGGTGCAGATTCCGCAGTGGCACTTGCCACATATGTTGCAGGATCCCACGAGAAATTTGTGGATATGATGAATGAGAAATTAGAGGAGATGGGACTGTCAGAGACAACGCATTTTACGAATTGCGTGGGATTGTATGATGAAGATCATTACAGTACGCCGTATGATATGGCAATGATTATCAAGGCGGCAACGGATAATGAGTGGGTCCGTGAAGTGATGTCGACGCACACTTATACCACAAGCAAAACAAAGCAACACAAAGACGGTATTACGATATCAAACTGGTTCCTGCGTCGTATAGAGGACAAAGATACGCATGGAGAGGTGCTATGTGCAAAGACAGGATTCGTAGCGCAGTCAGGAAGTTGTGCGGCAAGTCTTGCTTCGGACAAGAATGGAAAAGAATATATCTGTGTGACTGCAGGATCGACAAGCAGTTGGAGATGTATTTATGATCATGTAGAATTATATGATAAATATCTTCCGGAATAGAGAATAAGATGAAAATAAGACGGAAGTGTTACGCAGTATGTTTGGTGTGTAACGCTTCCGTTGTTTTTATAATATAATAATATTTGCACAGTTGAGGTCTTCTCCAAGTTCATAGACCTTACCACTGGTCAGACCTACAACCGTAGGACGAAGAATGTAATGTGGGATATTTTTTACAACCCTTGCTTTTTCTCCATTACTTAATTCTACGATACTGTCGACCGGATAGAGGATCATGCTTTCGAGGAACGCTTTCATTGCATTGATATCGAGCTCCCGTGTCATTGACATGATAATTTCTACAGCATCTCGCTGCGAATAGGCGGCTTTGTATGGACGTTCAGTAACCAATGCGTCATAGATATCTGAAATTGTAAGAATACGTGCATAAGGACATATCTGGGCAAGCGTGATTCCCATAGGATATCCGCTGCCATTAATTTTTTCATGGTGTTCAAGAATTGTGAGACTTACTTCCTCCGAGACATCCGGCCGGTCTTTGACCATTTGATAACCGAAAAGTGAATGCTGTTTCATAATTTCAAATTCCTGATTGTTCAGTTTTCCCGGTTTATTTAAAATATTGGTCGGAACTTTTGTTTTGCCGATGTCATGTAACAGACCGGCAACACCAATCTCTCGAATCTGGTTTGAATTCATGCCCTGCTGTTTGGCCACAATCATGCTGATCGTTGCGACATCAACACTGTGTTTGAAAGTGTATTCATCGCTTGTTTTTAAAGCAGAAATATCGATGGCAATCGCATTGTTCTGGTTAATGGAATCCATGAGGCTGTCTGCAATATAATTGGTTGCTTTATCTATTTCTGGAGATTCCGGATTGTTATATATAAATTGGATACCGGTGGCAACACGTTCACGTACGCTGGCAGAGAGTGTGACCTTAGCACGATCTTCGGTACGAAGCTTTTCGATGTTTTCCTGTGCAGTGGGTGAGACAGAAAGCGAGTTTTCTTCCTCAGATACTCCGTCATCTATTTGAATGTAGACACTCATAATTCCCATTTGAATCATAGAGGCAATCATATATTCATCTAAGACAGCACCTCTTGCAACAAGATTGCGACCGAGCCGGTCAACTACCGGATGATCGAGTTTCATTCCCGGTTGAAGTTGTCGTGTGCGTATGTATTTTCGTTGTATCAATTTGTTACCTCCATATCGCTATAGATATCAATTTATTTTACAATATTTTTGCATTTTTTCCAATATATTTTGAAAATTTTTTTGATTCTTGTCGAACTTGTACAATTTGTAATTCTTTGGACTTGCCGAAGCTATGGAGGAACAGTATAATGAAGCACAGATAGAAAAAAGGGGGAGAGCATGATGCTTCCGGAACAATTTTTAAATAGAATGAAACAGATGCTCGGAGATGAATTTCCGGCATTTTTAGAGAGTTATGAACAGGATAAATATCAGGCATTGCGGATTAACCCGCAGAAAACTACAATATCTTCATTTATGGAAAAGAGCCCGTTTTCACTGAAACAGGTACCATGGGAAAAGAACGGTTTTTATTATCAAAAAACGGACGCACCGGGAAAGCATCCGTATCATGCTGCCGGTGTATATTATATTCAGGAACCGAGTGCGATGGCGCCGGCTGCTTATCTGGAGGCACAGCCGGGAGAGAGAGTTCTCGATCTTTGTGCGGCTCCTGGTGGAAAAAGTACGCAGATTGCAGCTGCAATGGGTGGGGAGGGGTTGCTGATCAGCAATGAAATCCATCCGGCGAGAGCGAAAATACTGTCAGAGAATATTGAGCGTATGGGCATCCGTAACGGAATGGTTATAAATGAAAGTCCCCAGTCTCTTGCAAAAATATTCGAGTCATATTTCGACCGCATCATGGTAGATGCGCCGTGTTCGGGGGAAGGAATGTTTCGAAAGAATACAGACGCATGTGAAGAATGGAGCCCTGAAAATGTAGAAAACTGTGCAATGCGTCAGCAGGAAATCCTGATTTGTGCAGCGTTCATGCTGCGCCCGGGTGGAAGAATTGTATATTCTACATGTACGTTTGCACCGGAAGAGAATGAAGGAACCATAAGTCGCTTTCTTGAAGAACATCCCGAATTTCATATGGTGGAAGTGCCGTTATACGAAGGCATGTCACCTGCCAGACCGGAATGGACGAAACATCCGGCAAAAGATCTGCAGTCTGGTATTCGGCTGTTTCCACACAAACTTCACGGAGAAGGGCATTTTCTTGCGGTTCTCGAGAAGGACGGCGAAGTATCAGATACATACAGGGGATACTGTGCTAACGGAGTGCAGAAATCTTTGAATGAAAAGGATATTCGGGAATATCTGGACTTTTGCAAAGAAAATTTGAAGAAAGCACCGCAGGGAATTTACCTGAAATTTGGAGACCAGTTATATATAGCGCCGGAAGGTATGCCCGCAACCAAAGGAATGAAAGTATTAAGACCGGGATTACACCTTGGAACTATGAAAAAAAATCGTTTTGAACCATCTCATGCACTGGCATTGGCACTGTCGGCAGATGAAGTTGTGCATTCGATGGATTTACCGGCGGAGGACCTGCGTGTGCGTGCATATCTCAATGGACAGACATTTTCCGCAGAAGGAGAAAAAGGCTGGTATCTTATCACCGTAGATGGATATAGCATTGGATGGGGAAAACTTGCAGGAGGAGTGATGAAGAATCATTATCCGAAAGGTTTGCGTATACAGTACTAAAAATTATAAATGGATTTAAAAACCCTCGGACACGTTGCCGGGGGTTTTGCGTGATAATACATTTCTGTTGATTTGTCACACAAAATAAGCTATGATACAATAAGAAAAACAGCGTCATTCTATCAATGCTGGACGAGGAGAAAAAATGCAGGATTTTATAAAAGCAAATTATCATGCGCATACCTGGCGTTGCCAGCATGCTTATGATACAGAGAGGGAATATATTGAAGCAGCAATTGAAATGGGAATTAAGGAATTTGGCTTTTCAGATCATGTTCCATGTCCATTTCGGGATGGCTATGTTTCCGGAATTCGTATGACGATGGAGCAGGCACCGGAGTATGTTGCGTCAATCCGTAATCTGGCGGCGGAATATAAGAATGATATTAAGATATATGTAGGATTTGAGGCGGAATATATTCCGGAATATTATGAGGAACAGATGCGCCTGTTCCGAAATCTTGGATGTGATTATATGATTATGGGACAGCATTTCCTGCAAAGTGAACAGAACGGACCATATACTGGCACTCCGACCGATGATGAGAGCCGTATCAGGGATTACGTGGATGCTGTAATTGAAGGAATGAAAACGGGCAGCTACCTTTATCTGGCACATCCCGATCTTATGAATTACCAGGGGATGGATTCGGTTTATGACTGGGAAATGACCCGTTTATGCAAGGCAATGAAAGAGCTGGATATTCCATTGGAAATCAATATGCTTGGCATGGGTGAAGGACAGAAACATTATCCGACCGAGCGCTTCTGGAAAATACCGGGTGAAGTGGGAAACAAAGTGATACTGGGACTGGATGCACATTGCAAGCGGCAGGTGCAGGATGTGGAATCATATAATAAATGCATACATATTGTTGATAAATATAATCTTGAATTAATAGATAGAATTGAAATTTAAAACAGAGGAGTAAGTCATGACACAGGACAATATGAATTTTACGACCGGAAGCATTTTTAGAAAACTGATCGGTTTTATGATGCCGATTCTTGGCGCATTGCTTTTACAGACGATGTATGGCGCTGTGGATATTCTGGTAGTGGGATGGTTTGGAACAGATGTAGGAATATCGGCAGTTTCCACCGGAAGCAGTTTTATTAATATGATCGTCTTTATTTTAAATGGACTGGCCATGGGTGTGACAGTGCTTATGGGACGTTACATTGGGGAAAAGAACGAGGGAAGGCTCGGAAAAGTGATTGGTGGAGCGATTGTAACGTTCCTTGCAATTGCGGCGGTGATGACGGTATTGCTTCTCGTCTTTGCGCCGGGGCTCTCCACTGTGATGCAGGCACCAAAGGATGCCATAGACAAAACCATTGTGTATATTCGTATTTGTGGTGGCGGTATTGTATTTATTATAGGATATAATCTGATCAGCAGCATCTTCCGGGGAATCGGCAATTCGAGACTGCCCTTGCTGTTTGTTGGAATTGCCTGTGCAGTAAATGTGGTTCTGGATCTGGTGTTCGTTGCTGTCTTTCGATGGGATGTTGCCGGAGCTGCTTTTGCAACTGTAATTGCGCAGGCGGTAAGTCTGATTCTTTCGGTTCTTGTATGTACGAAAATTAATCTTCCGTTTCATATTAGAAAAAGCGATTTGCGTTTTTCCGGTGAGGTGCAGAAATTCCTGGCTTTGGGACTTCCGATTGCGTTTCAGGAGTTTTTGACACAGTTTTCGTTTATGTGTCTTCTGTCTTTTGTAAATGGCATGGGATCGACGGAGGCAATTCGTCTGGCCTCATCTTCCGGATACGGAATTGCAAACAAAATCGTAGCAGTTGTAATGCTGGTTCCATCTGCTCTGATGCAGTCAATGTCATCTTTCATCGCACAGAATGTAGGCGCAGGGAAAGAAAAGCGGGCGCAGAAATCGATGGGATATGGTATGCTGATCGGTGGTTGCATCGGAATTGCCATGACAGCAGCTGCATTTTTCGGTGGACAGTTCCTTGCATCTTTCTTTACGGATAACGTACTGTATCAGATGAAGGCATCAGAGTATCTGCAGGGATTTAGCCTGGAGGCTATCGTGACGTCGGTATTATTCTCCTTTATCGGATACTACAACGGACATAACAAAACTTTGTTTGTTATGTTTCAGGGAATGGCACAGTCGTTTTTAGTTCGTCTTCCGATGGCGTACATAATGTCAAAAATAATTCCGGATTCGCTCATATATATCGGAGCGGCAGCCCCGACAGCAACTGTTTTTGGAATTATTATTAATTTAGCGTATTTCATGTATTTTTCAAAACAGGAATTAATACGAACGGGAGAGATGCCCGCAAGGGACTAACTCATTTTCGTAATTTCGTCAAGTGAAAAATTTGCCAAAAGATTGCTACCTATTTGTGAGAATTGCCGTATAGCCTTATACTACCATATATTGTATAATAAGCTTCGTTGGTTTACAAAACATAGTAATGACTAAGGAGTGTAAAGATTATGTCAGACGAAGTATTAGACGATGTAATGATTAAGGGAAATTGTAAGGGGAAGGCAGATGCAATTGTAAATTGTCAGTGCAATATCGAGAGCGCACCGAGCCGCTGTGATCAGGCGGAACATTGCATGTTTTATTCATATTATAAATGTAGTAAACAATGGAAGAGACTTGCATAACATTACTAATACGATGTTATTCGAATTTGGGGACTTCTGCTTGCGGCAATGATGCCACGGCAGGAGTCTTTTTGCATAAGTAATTAGAAAGGAGTGCCATACATATGAAGAGAGTTCTGGTATTGAGTGATTCCCATGGAAATGTAAATAATATGATACTGGCAGTTCGGCGGGAAATGCCCGAAATGATCATTCATTTGGGAGATTGCTGGGCGGATGCAGAACAGCTGCAGAAAAAATGTCTGGGGATTCCGCTTGAACAGGTGCCGGGAAACTGTGACTGTCGGCAGGAATTTTTGGAAAGAATTCTGCTGATCGAGGGAAAAAAAATTCTCATTTGCCACGGGCATACTTATAATGTAAAAGCCGGATATATGAATCTGCAGTATGGTGCTCAGGAAAAAGAGGTGGATGCAGCACTTTTTGGGCATACCCACCGTGTTTTTTATGATACATACAATGGCATTACCTATATCAATCCGGGAAGCATCGGCTCGCCGCCGTATGGAGTTCCGCCTTCTTATGCGGTTCTCGAAATTGACGGATCTACAGACACAATCGATTACGAAATAAAATATATCGAATGATTTTACAGAAAAAAATTGACGAAAATACGTGAATAGAAGTATAATAACGAAAGTTATTAAACAAAGAGGAGCAGAAAAATGGTTAAGGTTGTTAAGTTTGGTGGAAGCTCTCTGGCGAGTGCAGAGCAGTTTGCAAAAGTAGGAGACATTATCCGTGCGGATGAGTCTAGAAAATATGTAGTGCCAAGTGCACCTGGAAAAAGAAATTCAAAAGACACAAAAGTAACAGATATGCTTTATGCATGTTATGCATTGGCGGAGGCCGGTGAAGAATTTCGTGTACAGCTGATGAAAATTAAGGAGCGTTATGATTCGATTATTAATGGTCTGGGATTAAAACTTTCTCTGGATGAGGAATTTAAGAAAATTGCTGAAAACTTCAAGGCAAAGGCCGGTGAGGATTATGCGGCATCCCGTGGTGAGTATTTAAATGGTATCATTATGGCAAATTATCTCGGTTATGAGTTTATTGACTCTGCAACTGTAATTTTCTTTGATAAAGAAGGAAACTTTGACAGCGAAAAAACAGATAAGGTTCTGTCAAAGAAGCTTGCAGGATGTGAGCGTGCGGTTATTCCGGGATTCTATGGTGCAAAGGCAGATGGAACGGTTAAGACATTCTCCAGAGGCGGATCTGATATTACGGGTTCTATCGTATCAAAAGCATGTCATGCAAGTATGTACGAGAATTGGACAGATGTATCCGGATGTCTTGTCGCAGATCCTAGAATTATCAAGAATCCGCAGCCAATCAAAGTAATCACATACCGTGAACTTCGTGAGTTATCCTACATGGGTGCATCCGTTCTTCATGAAGATGCAGTTTTCCCGGTACGTAAAGCAGGTATTCCAATCAATATCCGTAACACGAACGATCCGGAGGCAGACGGTACACTGATTGTTGAGAGCACATGCCAGAAGCCGGAGTATACCATTACCGGTATTGCCGGAAAGAAGGGCTTTGTTGCTGTAAGCATCGACAAAGATATGATGAATGCAGAAGTAGGATTCTGCCGTAAGGCATTACAGGCATTTGAGGAGAATGGAATTTCTATTGAACATATGCCTTCTGGAATTGATACAATGACCGTATTCGTACATCAGGCTGAGTTCGAAGGCAAAGAGCAGCAGGTAATCAGCTCTATCCGCAGACTGACACATCCGGATGTGATTGACCTTGAGGCAGATCTCGCACTGATTGCTGTTGTGGGACGTGGAATGAAGTCTACCAGAGGTACAGCCGGAAGAATTTTCTCCGCATTGGCACATGCAGATATCAACGTAAAAATGATCGACCAGGGTTCATCTGAGTTGAATATTATTATTGGTGTGAGCAATGATGATTTCGAGCAGGCGATTAAAGCTATCTATGATATATTTGTTGAAACACGATTATAAAAACAATATTTGAGTAAGATGTTGGAATAACAATAGTGAGAACCACATAGCGCTCCCTTTCATATTCTATATGGAAGGGAGCGTTTTATTATGACCGGAAATATCGCAGTTTTTGTGACGGATCAGCGACAAAAGAATCTGGCAGAGTACCTTCCGGGGAAAAAGGTATTGTTAGACTGGCATAATACACAGAAGAAAGGGGCAGTAGAAGAACTTGTGGAAAACTGTGGATACTTCATTTTTCCGACGCCGGTTTCAAAACTGAACCGGTATCCAAAATTGGAAGATATGTTAAAATACGAATTGATTAACGAAAAACATGAGGATAAAACAGTGATTGGTGGGGCGTTTACAGATAAATGGATAGAGTATTTACAGCAACATAAAATTTCGTATTTTGATCTTATGAAAGATGAAAACGTGGTACAGAAAAATGCTCACATCACAGCAGAAGCAACAGTGGCGGAAATCTTAAAATACAGTGCGTATTCCATATATGGGCAAAAAATTATTGTTTGTGGATACGGCAGGTGCGGAAAAAGCGTGGCGGATTTGCTGGCGGCAATGGGAGCAAAAGTTACAATTCTCGCACGAAGTGCCAAAGCACGCCAGATGGCAAGAGGTAACGGACATGAGGCAGTCGATTTTTCCTATGGACCAGAGGAAGTCTATGGTGCCCGCACCATTGTAAATACAGTGCCTGCGCAGGTGATCAGGGAACCAATGATTCAGGAGATGCACAAAGATACCGTCATCATAGATATCGCATCGAGACCGGGAGGCGTGGATCTGGTGGCGGCGGAACGCCAGGAGATAAAAGTAGTGGCAGCATTGGGACTGCCGGGAATCTATACGACGAAAAGCAGTGCGAAAGTATTCGCGGATGCAGTTATAAGTCAGATGCAGTTGCAACAGTGCAAAGGTGGGGGAAAAACATGGATTTATCAAATTGTAATATAGGTTATGGTATTACCGGATCGTTTTGTACGTTTACAAAGACCAGAAAACAGATTGTACGATTGAAGGAGATGGGGGCAAATGTTATTCCCATCTTTTCTTATCAGGCACAGAGTTGCGATACAAGGTTTGGAAGTGCAAAAGAGTTTGTCGAAGGAATCTGTGAGATTACCGGAAACGAAGGAATCATGACGATGCAGCAGGCGGAACCGATCGGGCCGAATAATTTTCTGGATATTATGGTTATTGCACCATGCACGGGAAATTCAGCGGCAAAGATTGCAAATGGAATTACAGATACACCGGTTCTGATGGCGTCAAAAGCACATATGAGAAATGGAAAACCGTTGGTAATCGCGATTTCCACAAACGATGCACTGGGCGTCAATTTTAAGACAATTGGTATGTTAATGAATATGAAAAACATATATTTCGTGCCATTTGGACAGGACAATTATAAAAGCAAACCGAATTCTATGATTGCCCGGATGGAACTGCTGCCGGATACGATTGAGGCGGCAATGCGCGGAAAACAGATTCAGCCAATTGTAGTTGCAGAATCATAGAAGGCGGGCAATGAAAGCCCGCCTACATAGTATTATTTATCATTTTTCTGAGCTTCGTATGCTTCGCGGAGAGCTTTTGCAAGCTGATCACCACAGGAGGTGTTCTTCATGCCGCAACGGATCCCCGAAATGCGCCGCTCCACTTCCTCTACCGTCATGCCTTCTACCAGGCGTGGAATTGCCTGAAGGTTTCCGTGGCATCCGCCGGTGAATTTCACATTTTTTACAATATTTCCATCCAAATCCACTTCGATCTGTGTGGAACAGGTTCCTTTTGTTTTGTATAAGTAAGACATAAATATTCGCTCCTCCCTATAGGTAAATCTTGTGTAACCGACATTATAGCAACAGAATTTAAATTTTACAACAGGCTGTTAATAAAAAGTTCATAAAACGTTTACGGCTTAGAGTTGTGAAAAAAAATAGAAAGTGGTACAATACGTATATTCTATGCGAGTTAGGAGCTATTTTATTATGAGTAAATTAACCAAAATTTTTGGTACACACAGTCAGAGAGAGTTAAAGCGTATTTATCCGATCGTGGACAAAGTAGAGTCCTACAGAGATCAGATGGTTGCACTTTCAGATGATGAGTTACAGGCAAAAACAAAGGAATTCAAGGATCGTCTTGAAAAGGGGGAGACACTGGATGATTTACTTCCAGAGGCATATGCGACTGTTAGAGAGGCCGCACGCCGTGTCCTTGGAATGGAACATTACAGAGTACAGATCATCGGTGGTATTATCCTGCATCAGGGACGTATCGCTGAGATGAAGACAGGTGAAGGTAAGACACTTGTTTCTACTTTGCCGGCATATCTGAATGCCCTGGAAGGAAAGGGCGTATGTATTGTCACGGTAAACGATTACCTGGCAAAGCGAGATTCAGAGTGGATGGGAAAAGTTCATGAGTTTCTTGGCTTAAAAGTCGGCGTTGTTTTAAATGAGATGGACAATGACGAGCGTCGTGAAGCTTACAACTGCGATATTACATATATAACAAACAACGAGCTTGGATTTGATTATCTGCGTGACAATATGGTCATTTACAAGGAGCAGCTGGTGCAGCGGGGGTTGCATTATGCAATTATCGATGAGGTCGATTCCGTATTGATCGATGAAGCGAGAACTCCTCTTATCATTTCCGGACAGAGCGGAAAGTCCACAAAACTTTACGAAGCGTGTGATATTTTAGCAAAACAGCTGACTCGGGGCGAGGATGTTCCTGAGTATTCCAAGATGGATGCTATCATGGGAATTGAGCAGGAAGAGACCGGAGACTTTATTGTTAATGAGAAGGACAAGATTGTCAATCTGACCCAGCAGGGTGTTCATAAAGTTGAACAGTTCTTCCATATTGATAACCTTGCAGATGCAGATAACCTTGAGATTCAGCATAATGTAATCCTTGCACTTCGTGCGCATTATCTGATGTTCCGTGATCAGGATTACGTTGTAAAGGACGATCAGGTTATGATCGTTGATGAGTTCACCGGACGTATCATGCCGGGACGCCGTTATTCCGATGGCCTGCATCAGGCAATTGAGGCGAAGGAGCATGTTAAGGTTAAGCGAGAGAGCAAGACACTTGCAACCATTACATTCCAGAACTTCTTTAACAAATTTGACAAGAAAGCCGGTATGACTGGTACAGCGCTTACTGAGGAAAAAGAGTTCCGTGATATTTACGGAATGGATGTTATTGAGATCCCTACCAACCGTCCGGTAGCACGTATCGATCATCAGGATGCTGTATATAAGACAAAGAAAGAAAAATTTAAAGCCGTTGTAGAAGAGGTAAAGGCTGCACATGCAAAGGGACAGCCGGTTCTTGTTGGTACAATTACGATTGAGACTTCTGAGCTGATCAGTGGTATGTTAAAGAGAGAGGGAATTCCTCATACCGTATTGAATGCAAAGTTCCATGAGCAGGAAGCAGAGATTGTTGCGCAGGCAGGACAGCATGGGGCTGTTACCATTGCTACTAACATGGCTGGTCGTGGTACCGATATTAAACTTGATGATGATGCTAAGGCAGCCGGCGGTTTAAAGATCATCGGTACAGAGCGCCATGAATCCAGACGAATTGATAACCAGCTGCGTGGACGTGCCGGCCGTCAGGGAGATCCGGGTGAATCCCAGTTCTTCATTTCACTGGAAGATGATCTGATGCGTCTGTTTGGATCTGAGAAGCTCATGTCTGTATTTAATGCGTTGGGCGTACCAGAGGGCGAGCAGATTCAGCATAAGATGCTTACTTCTGCTATCGAAAAAGCACAGGAAAAGATTGAATATAATAACTATGGAATTCGTAAGAATCTTCTTGAGTATGATCAGGTAAACAATGATCAGAGAGAGATTATTTACAAAGAGCGTATGTCTGTACTGAATGGAGACAGCATGCGTGATGCTATTTTTAAGATGATTCAGGATCAGGTAGAAAAGGCAGTGGATACATGTATTTCTACAGAAATTCCAAGAGAAGAGTGGGATTTACATGAACTGGATGAACTGCTTCTTCCAATCATTCCATTGGAACCAATCACAGAAGAGAGCATTTCAGATGTGAAGAATTCCAAAGAATTAAAGCAGCATTTGAAAGAAAAAGCAGTGCTTCTGTATGAGGCAAAAGAGACAGAGTTCCCTGAAATCGAGCAGTTCCGTGAACTTGAGCGTGTTGTACTTCTGAAGGTAATCGACCGTAAGTGGATGGATCATATCGATGATATGGATCAGCTGCGTCAGGGTATCGGTCTGCAGGCATATGGACAGAGAGATCCTCTTGTAGAGTACAAGATGGCAGGATTTGATATGTTTGACGAGATGATTTCTGCAATTCAGGAAGATACCATCCGTCTTCTGTTCCATGTACAGGTTGAGCAGAAGGTGGAGCGTGAGCAGGTGGCAAAGGTTACAGGAACCAACAAGGATGAGACTGCACAGAGTGCGCCAAAGAAGCGTGAGCATGCAAAAGTTTATCCAAATGATCCATGCCCATGTGGCAGTGGAAAGAAGTATAAGCAGTGCTGTGGACGTAAGCCTGTCTAAGATAGGAAAGTCTTGACTTTTATACAAATAATTGCGCGAAGAATGTTCGTAGGGAATGTTCTTTGCGCTTTTTTGCAATATGCACTTCTGGCATAGTCACGAAAATAAAAAATAATAGGAAAATCGCTTTTCATATGGCTCGAAAGCATGTATGATTAAGTCATTATTAGATTTCAAAAGAAGAGAGGATGGGTTTGAAAATGGATGCTTCAATGTTTATTGGAACGTGGTGGTCGCTCGTGCCGCCGCTCCTTGCCATAGTGCTCGCGCTTGTGACAAAAGAAGTATATAGTTCCCTGTTTATCGGGGTGGCGACAGGAGCACTTTTGTATACGGGATTTCATCCGTGGAATGCATTTAATGCATTGTTTGATATCATGAAGGACAGCATGAATCTGAATATTTTGATCTTTGATGTGCTGCTTGGAATGATTATCGTGCTGATGTCGAAGTCTGGCGGTTCTGCAGCTTATGGTAAGTGGGCAGGAAGCAAGATTAAGTCGAAAAAGAGTGCGATGCTTGCAACAACAGGACTCGGAATTTTAATCTTTGTGGACGATTATTTTAACTGCCTGACGGTTGGCTCTGTGATGAGACCGGTAACGGACCGTTATAAAGTTTCCCGTGCAAAACTGGCATATATTATCGATGCCACCGCAGCTCCGGTTTGTATCATTGCTCCGATTTCGAGCTGGGCAGCAGCAGTGAATTCTTATGTACCGGAAGATGCCGGAATCTCCGGATTCCAGCTGTTTCTGAGAACAATTCCTTACAATTTGTACGCTATACTTACGCTTGTGATGGTATTTTTTGTGATTGCTGCAAATTTTGATTTCGGCTTGATGAAAAAACACGAAGAAAATGCCGCAAAGGGAGATCTGTTTACAACAGGCGCGGAGGAATTTGAACAGGTAGATGAAAACGAAGTGTCTCCAAATGGAAAAGTAATCGATTTGATTCTGCCGGTTGCTGTGTTGATTGTATCGGCGATCGGGGCCATGATTTATACAGGTTTTCTTGGTGGGGCAGATAATGTGGTCAGTGCATTTGCAGGTTGTGATGCAGAAAAGAGTCTGATCTTTGCAACCATGATTACGGTATTTGTTATGCTGCTTTTGTATCTGCCACGCAAGGTCGTGACATTCAAAGGATTTATGGACAGTTTTGTGGAGGGCTTTAAGCTGATGATTCCAGCCATTGGAATCCTGATTTTTGCATGGACTTTAAAGGGCATGGGTGATGCATTGGAAATCGGAACATTTGTGCAGAATATCGTTGGTTCGAGTGCATCCGCAAGTGTTTTACTGCCGGCAATCTTATTTATTGTGGCAATCTTTCTTGCATTTTCAACAGGAACAAGCTGGGGCACATTTGCAATCCTTGTGCCGATTGCGATTGCTATGTTCCCAGGCACTGATAAATTGGAGATGATGATTATCTCTGTTTCCGCAGTGCTTGCCGGTGCGGTATGTGGCGATCATGTTTCGCCAATTTCGGATACAACTGTTATGTCATCTGCCGGAGCGCAGAGCAACCATATTAACCACGTAACCACGCAGATGCAGTATGCGGCAGTGGTTGCAGTCGTATGTTTTATCGGTTACATTATCGCAGGGGTATCGCAGAGCTGGTGGATTGCGCTGGGCAGCAGTCTTGTGATCTTACTTGTTGTGCTGACCGTGATGAAGCGCGTGTTTGCTGCGCGCGAGAAGAAAAGCGTGGCTGCGTAATCATATAGTGATAAAATACAGAATCAAAAATGATTTCACAAATGATGTGTCAATGCTGTAAATGATGAAAATTTGCATGCGGCAGTGAGGCAGGAGTGGAAGCGGCATGCTTTGGGAGAAGAAGAAAATAACATGCGAAAGATAATAGAGGTACCATATATCGATCAGAGTGTTTCCTATCCGACCGGATGTGAGAGCGTGTCGGCAACGATGCTTCTGCAGTATCTCGGATATGAGATCACAGTGGATGAATTTATCCGGAATTATGTTCCGTGTGTGCCGATGCAGGAACGGGACGGACAGTTGTACGGACCGGATCCGCGCAAAGCTTTTTGCGGAAGCCCGTATGACAAGGATTCGTTTGGGTGCTACGCGCCGGTAATCTGCGAGGCGCTGCAGAAAGCGGTTGGGGATAAGTACAGGGTGGTCGATGAGACGGGAACATCGATGCAGGAATTAATCCAGCGCTATATTGACCGGGAGATGCCGGTTGTGTTCTGGGCATGCATCGATATGAAGAAAGAAATCATCGGTCCTCAGTGGAAGCTTTTGGACAGTGGTGAGTTATTTGCGTGGCGGTCAAACGAGCATTGTATGCTGCTTGTCGGATATGATGAGGAAGGATACTATTTCAATGATCCACATGAAAACCATGGATTGATCCGTTATCCGAAGGCTCTGGTTGAGGAGCGGCATAAAGCACAGTATGAGATGGCTTGTAGTATGAGGGACAGCTTGTAGGCGAAAAAACTTTGCGAGTTTGAATAACGGACAGAAATGCCGAAAGCCTGTATTTATGCGGGTTTCCGGCATTTGCTTTATCAAATGGCTCTAGTTTGGCTCTATTTGTGGGTGGAGTTATGCAATGCATAATGAGATATGTATTTTAATTTAATGATTGGAGGCGGTTAAGTGGATATTTTATTTAAGAATGATGATTTCGTATTTTCGTATAGGGTTGGTGGCATATTGACACACAATGGAAAAATTTTATTACAGCGTCCGAAAAATGATGATTATGCAATTATTGGCGGACATGTAGTAGCGATGGAAACAAGTATGGAAACGCTAAAAAGAGAATTTGAAGAAGAGATTCATGCTAAGATTGAGGTAGATAATTTACTGGCAATTGGTGAAATATATTTTCCATGGGGTAAGAGACCATGCCATCAGATTTGCCTTTATTATAATGTTCACTTAGTAGATGATGGTATTCCTTTGGATGGAGTATTTCATGGATATGATGAGCTGGATAATGAGAGAATTGATTTAGATTTCTGTTGGGTTCCGCTAGAGGATTTAAAGAAAGGTACTAAGGTATATCCTTTGGAGTTGATATCATATATTCTTGAGCCGGGGAAAGAAATTGTACACTTTGTTTCAAGGCAAATATAATTATAGAGATTTCAGTGGAGGAAGAAGAATATGTTGGAAGTGAAATTTTATGATTCAATAGACGATTCATTGTTGAAATTTGCGGTAATTATTTCACAGAGTAATGGAAAATGGGTATTTTGTAAGCATAAAGAAAGAGACACATTTGAAGTGCCAGGAGGACACAGTATAAAAATATATTAAATGAATTGTTGAAACAAAAATAGACTTTTATTGCAATGTTTAGTATGTGTATGTTAGAATATTGCTTAAGGAAAGTACCCATGACAGGGCGTTAAGCGTCCGGGGGACGCTTGTTTAGCGCCGACCGGAGCGAAGCGTAGAGGTAGCCTCCCGAGTTTATGATACCGGTTCGCCGGAATACATAGGAAGGGAGGTGGCGCCGATGACAGCTTATGAAATCATTTCGATTTTCTTAGGGATATTAGCTTTGCTGATGTCCTTTGGTAGCTTAATTGTTGCGTTGCTTGCCTTTCTCGACAAGAGAAACAAGCGCAAATAAAAATGCCTATCCTGTCTGACCCACAGGATAGGCGTCGTCCGTAAGGACAATTAATAGTCTAAACTTGGAGCATCCACCTTTGGAGTGGGTGCTTTCCTTTGTATAATTATAATAGCATTGATGCTGAAATAGTTCAAGTATTTTTGAAAATTATTTGTTCGCTGGATTGGTTAACACTGGCTATATCAAGATATCCACCGGACCAGGAACTTGGGAAAAGGATATCTTTAGGGCGACCACATTTGTACCAATACTCTGTGAGAAGGTCTAAATTTTTTTGAGACAGAATTGTATACCTGTCAATTCTGCCTTTGGTTTCACGAACATGAATTGTCATGTTGGTACGGGAAATGTCATCATAATGGAGATGAACGACCTCCGATACACGTAATCCGGAAGAATACATAGTTGCAATAATCGCTTTATGTTTCAGATTCGGAGTGGCGTCAATGATTGCATTTATTTCATCGCGGGATAGAACAGCAGGAAGATTTCGCTCTCTTTTCATAGCCGGAACAGTGTCATCATCCCAGACAATCTTCAGCACCTTTTTATATAAGAACTTGATTGCAGACCGATAGTGATTGTGAGTTTCAGGAGACCTTCCTTCCAGACGTTTGG
>OLPN01000320.1_pt1 | contig 51119 bp, 36 predicted proteins | sample 1672601 | NCBI WGS metagenome assembly OLPN01 (sample SAMEA3136704, study PRJEB25190) | human gut metagenome | reverse complement strand
GCTACGGCCGCGACTGCTGCCGCACCGCCAGCCGTAGCTTCGCCGTCCGAGACAGGACCGCTCGCCGCGGCCCCGCCAGCGGCAACAACGTCCACCGCACCCATCGACGTTGTGGATACGCGCTGCGGCTTCCACCCGCGCAAACGCAAAGCATTGGTGACCACGCATACCGAGCTTACGCTCATGGCCGCCGCCGCGATCATCGGGTTCAGACTGAAACCCGCCCACGCAAACGCGCCTGCCGCCACAGGAATGCAGATGGCGTTGTAAAACAGCGCCCAGAACAGGTTCTGTTTGATGTTGCGCATAGTGGCACGCGAAAGATCCAGGGCAGCGGGCACATCGGCCAAATCGCTGTGCATCAGCACGATATCGGCACTTGAAAGCGCAATGTCGGTGCCGGCACCAATGGCAATGCCCACATCCGCACGAGCCAATGCCGGAGCATCGTTGATGCCGTCACCCACCATAGCAACCGGAGCCTTCGCGGAAAGCTGGCGAACAATACGCTCCTTTTCGGCGGGCAGCACGCCGGCAATGACTTCGTCGGTGCCCACCTGACGCTGCACGGCAAGAGCGGTTCGCTCAGCATCGCCCGTGAGCATCACCGTGCGAATGCCCATCGCCCGCAACTGCGCAATGGCGGCAGCGCTGGTTGCTTTCGGTACATCCGCCACGGCAATAATACCTACCAACTTGCTATCGCAAGCGAAATAGGTGACGGTCTTGCCTTCGTCGGCGAGCCCTTCAGCCTGCGAAGCATCCACCGCGATGCCGCACTCGGCCATCATGCGCGCATTGCCCGCATAGCACGCCGCACCCGAAACACAGGCGGAAACGCCCTGACCAGGAACCTGCTTGAATCCGGAAACCAGCTCGGCAGACTCTTTTACCGCATCAGCACCGATGCCACCCGCTGCGTACAGCACCATCGCGCGAGCCAGCGGATGCTCGGAAGGCTTTTCCAGTGCATAGGCAAGCCGCAGCAGCTCTTCGGCCCGCACGCCCTCCACTGGTAGAACATCAGTTACCTGCGGAGCCCCCTTAGTGATGGTGCCCGTTTTATCCAGCACCACCGTCTTCACGCCACGCGCCGTTTCCAGCGCCTCAGCCGACTTCACCAGAATCCCGTTCGCGGCACCGCGTCCCGTGCCCACCATAATGGCAGTAGGCGTTGCCAATCCCAGCGCGCAGGGGCATGAAATTACCAGTACGGAAATCGCGTACGTAAGCGCCACGGAAAGCTCCGCCCCCGCGGCGAGCCACACGGCAAACACCACCACCGCGATAGCGATAACCACCGGCACGAACACTCCGCTGATTTTGTCGGCCATCTTTTCGATGGGCGCCTTGGAACTGGTGGCTTCGTCGACCAGGCGAATAATGCCCGCCAGCACGGTTTCTTCGCCCACGCGTTCGGCACGCATCGTGAACCAGCCCGCCGTGTTCACGGTGGCGCCCGTCACCGCGCTGCCAGCGTGCACGCTCTTCGGCAGAGGCTCGCCCGTAATAACGGATTCGTCGACCGACCCTTCGCCTTCCAGCACCACGCCGTCGACCGGCACCGATTCGCCCGTACGTACCATGAGCACGTCTCCGACACGCACGCTTGCGGCAGGAACCTGCACTTCAACGTCGTCTTCCACGCGCGTTGCCATTTTGGGCGAAAGATCCATAAGCTTCGAAAGCGAGCTGGTGGTTTTGCCCTTCGCACGCGCTTCCAGATACTTGCCCAACGTGATGAGCGTCAGGATCATGGCCGCCGATTCGAAGTAAAGGTTCATGGCGAAATGATGAGCAGCTTCCATATTGGAATGACCCATGAAAAATGCCATGTTGAACAGCGCATATGCGCCGTATACCGTAGCGGCGCCCGAGCCTAGCGCAATGAGCGAATCCATGTTGGGGGCGCGATTCGCCAAGGCGCGAAAGCCCACACGGAAGAACTTGAAGTTGATGAAAATGACGGGCACCAGCAGCACAAATAGGGTAAGCCCGTACACCATCATGTTTTCCATGCCAGTGAGCACGCCGGGCAACGGCCAGCCGAACATGTCACCCATAGAGATGTAGAACAGCGGCACCGTGAACACGAGTGAGGCAATCAAGCGGTGCAGCATGCTCTTCTGCTCGGCTTCGGCGGTGGCGTTCGGATTGCCCGCAGCGGCGCCTAAGCCTGTAGCAGCAGCCACGCCTGGCCCAGCGGGTGCGCCCACCTGGCCTTTGGGGCTGGCGCCATAGCCCGCCTTCTTCACGGCTGCCTCAATGGCGGCTGCAACTTCGGCGGCATTGGCGTTGGCGGCAAGCTGCACTTCCATTGAATTCTTCAGCAGATTCACGGCAACACTCGCCACGCCGGGGACCGCACTGGTAGCTTTCTCGACACGCGCCGAGCAGGCAGCGCATGTCATTCCTTGAACATTGAAAGATATCTTCATGGTGTATCTCCTCTTGGAGTTTTGTGATTGGGGGGTAAACTGCCGGCCGAGCGAACTGCCAACCAAACCGGCAGCAATCGGGATCCTCGCGGACGGCAACTACGGCGGTAGTCTCGGCGGCGGTCGATATCTGCGCAAACGGGACAGTTGCAGCAACAGTCTCGGCGGCGGTCAGCAGCAGTCGGGATCCGCACGAAAGCCAACTTGGCAGGCTTCGGTCGGGCACCAGCCGAACAAACCCGCCCTTAGCGGGCGAAACGTTTGATGAGTTGCATGGCCTCGTCAATTACTTCGGTGTCGCCTTCGCGTACGCGTTCGGTTACGCACGTTTCCAGATGGTCGCGCAGCAGCATTTCTGACACGGTATGCACGGCGCTTTCCGCAGCAGAAAGCTGAATGAGCACATCGCCACAATAACGGTTGTCTTCGATCATGTTTTTCACACCATTCAGCTGACCGATGGCGCGATTCAGGCGCTTTTGCAATTCGCTTTGGAATTCGGCGCTGCGCTCCGTTGCCTTATGACGGCACTCGCAGGTACGCTTTGGAGCTTCCGTTTTTTCCGAGCAGCATGCTTTAGACAATTCTTCGCTCATGGTGACCCTTTTCACTGATGGAAACGAGAGAGTTTCTTCTCCCCTTCTTTGTTTTACGCTGCAACTATATACCCCCATGGGGTATTGTCAACAGGAAAAGTACCAACGGCTAACCTTCTTATCGAGCGAGATACTGGAGGTTGCTAGCACGCGGGCCTCACTCGGCGGGGCCACTTGACCGGCGCCTCCTTGCCGCCGTCCCGCCCTGAACCCTCCCCGCGAATGCTGGCTCTCAAGATTCGGCGAGATTATCGGCGTCAGAGACTTGCAAGCGGAGCTTCACTGATGCCAGCTTTGCCGCCAGCGCTCGACACCGCACAACACCACGCACTCCTTTGACAGCGTCACCCCGCCCGACAAGAAGCCGCCCGCGCCCCGTTCCGCCGCCCATAAGGGCGGCGCCGTGGTTGCGATCGCTCGCGCTGTTCGGCGGCGGATGGCAAGATCTGCGCACTATACATGATTCAGGGGGCCCGTGCAGCGAAAAGGGCCCCTTCCTGGCAAGATATTCGCGCGGTGTATCCTCCAACGGCGATTTGCGGGGCTTTTCGGATGCATGGCGCGCATATCTTGCCAAAGGAAGCCCGTTTTCGGATGCATGGCGCGCGAATCTTGCCACGAAGCCCCCTTTTTCCCGTCCGAGGCCCCTTTTGGGATACATGGAGCGCAAAAATTGCCACGGATTGCCGCCCGGGAACGCACCGCGACGAAATCTTGCCACGGCAAAGCGCCTGGGAACGCATTACGGCGCAATCCTGCCACCGCCGGACGCTGGGAAACGCATCTCGCGAGCATATTGCCATCGGCGAGTGCCCGGGAACGCATCAGGGCACAATCTTGCCATCGCCAGGCGCCCGGAAACACATCAATGAAGAACTTGCATAACCGGCATCTAACAATTGTGTATAAAAACCTCAACCGCAACCAAGCCGAGTACAATAAGGAGATTGGATTTTAGGGAGTTTTAGAATATATGACCAATTCAAACGAACCACCGCGCCGACCAGCGCGTCGCCAACCAACCCGCCGTTCCACCACGCCCCGCACTTCCGTGCCCAGCGCACGTGACGAGCTTGAGCGCGAACGCGAGTTATACAGCCAGCACGACCCCACGGCTTCGTTCATGCACGAACGCGTGCAGAACAAACCAGCAGGTCAGGAACGCGGCGCATCGTCCGCATTCCCTGCGTATGCAGGTGCCGGTAACGATCATATCGCCCATTCGCGCGTTGCCGCGAACCAGCCTGCCCAAACAAACCAGGGGTACACAGCCAATGGCAACATGTCCAACGTGTCGGCCTGGGATCAGCACGCTTCCGCAAGCGCAAGCCAGCGCATGCCGCGGGTCGAGGGCCAGCGCCCCAACATGCAGGGCAGCCAACGCATGCCGCGCGTTGCAATGCCACAAGATGCCAACCAGCACGTAGGTGCAGGCGACCCTTCCACAAGCCAGCGCATGCCGCGCATGCAGCAAAACGGCAACGAGCAGGCCCCATCCCGCCGCGCTGTCAACAGCCAGCGCGGTCAGCGCCCCAGCGCCCAGGCAAGCCAGCGCATGCCGCGCGTTGAAGGTCAGCGCCCCTCCGCGGCTCAACGCCAGCAGCGCCCCGTTCGTCGCGGTGCCGCAGCTTCGCAACCCAGCCAGAGCATGCGCGTTCAGGCAGCACAACCGCAGCAAGGCCAGCCTTCGCAGCAGATACCCGTAGTGCAAAACATGCGCGGCAACGACCCGTCTGCCTATTCACGCGCTAAATACCAGCGCACCAAAGAAGGCGCCCAAAAGGCTTCGCCCACCAACGCATCCACATACCAGGCAGCTCGCTACCTGGGCAACAACAACTATGCGCCCAAGCAGAAGGCCGACTTCTTTACGCGCGGCAGCCTTATCGCCGTTGCCGTTGTCGTGGTGCTTGCCATCGTTGGCATATTCGCCTTCAACAACTGGATGGGGTCGAAGCCGGTTGAGGTCACGCTTAACGGCGACCAGGTAACCATTTCGGGCGCCGAGCGCAGCGTTGGCGGCCTTCTGGACAACAACGTGGTTTCGGTAACGCCTGGCAACTACGTAGCCGTCGATGGCAGCACCATCCGTCAAGGTGAAGGCACCCGCTGCACCGCAAAGGTGAACGGAAACGACACCGATGATATGGGCATGCACTTGAACGGCGGCGACAAGATCGAGATCTCCAATGGCACCGACATCACCGAGCCCTACACCGACAGCGAACCCCAAACCCTTCCGCACAAAACGGAACTGAAGGGCATTGGCGCAGTTCACCTGTACAGCAACAATGCCCAGGACGGCGAACAGGTAACGCGCACAGGCAAGGAATCGGGCATCACCGCTACGGTTACCACCAAAGAACCAGTCGACAACATCGTTCAGTACTACAACGTGAACAGCAACGGCGACAAGGTTATTGCGCTCACGTTCGACGACGGCCCATGGGATAAGCAAACCGACGAGATCCTGGACATCCTTGAGCAGAACGACGCCAAGGCTACCTTCTTTACCGTTGGCCAATGCATTAGCGGGCATGAAAAGGAACTGCAGCGTGCCGCAAGCATGGGCTGCGAAATTGGCACTCACACGTGGGACCACGCAGAGGGCAGTGGCGAAGGCGTAAGCCTTATCAAGATGTCGACTGACGAACGCAAGCAGGAAGTGCAGAAGGGACTGGAGGCAATCAAGAACGCCACCGGCCAGGAAGCAAGCACTATTTTCCGTTGCCCGGGCGGCAACTTCGACACTTCTGTTGCCACCGACCTTGAAGGCATTGTTACGGCAGAAATTGGCTGGAACGTTGATACCACCGACTGGAAGAAGCCCGGCGCCGACGTTATTGCCCAGCGCATCCAGAGCGCCGGCCCCGGCAACATCATCCTGATGCACGATGGCGGCGGCGACCGCAGCCAGACCATCGAAGGCCTTCGCCAGGCGCTCCCTAAGTTGAAGGAACAAGGCTACAGCTTCATCACCGTACAGGAGCTGCTGGAAAAGTACCCCTATCAAGAGGGCCAAACGAATTAGAGAAAATCAGCATAAAAAAGAATAAAAAATATACCACTGCGAGCGAGCCGTGGTACGAATAGATAGCATGGGGAACAATCGAGATGAAAGATTGTTCCCCATTTTTTATATTTTCGATAAGTAGATTTACTTTTCGATTGCATAAACGCTGTACGTAATTTTTACGGTCATGTCAGACTCAGCGATGATTGCATCGAAGATGAGCTGTGTTTTATAGCTCGATACCTGTTCCACACGGGGTGATAAGTGGTATGTCGCTTCAATGGCAGCAGCATCAGATTCCACCATGCAGTCCATGGCTTTGTATGCTGACGTTTCGGTAGGGAACGAATGTGCTGTGTAGCCGGATTCGTTGCTGGATTCACGGATTAAGATATACGTAGGTTTTGTCATAACAGATACGTCCTTTCTGAAATGTGAAATGTGGTTTTACGCAAACCTGCACTCGGATAAGGCGCCGTATTGAACCGCTCTCCCTGTTCCTCGGGCACGGGAAGCAAGGAGAGCGGTCCTCTTCGCCTATGGTATAGCGGCTGACGCCGAACCTCGTACGCACGCTTCATTGCAAACGCGGCTCAGCTCGCAAAGTGGGAATCGAGCACCTACCCTTACTTTCCTGCCTGGTTGGTGCTAGTTCGGACTTCCACCGATTTCGCGATATAGGCAGGGCGGCGCTTGGTTTCGATGTAGATGCGTGCGATGTATTCGCCGATCACACCCAGCGTTACCAAAATGAGCCCGCCCATCAAAAGGAGCACGCACAGAAGCGTAGGATAGCCCGATGGCATGGCGGGGTTGATAAATTGCTCGACAATGACTTCGACCAGCAGAACCAACCCGACAAGCGTGGCAACGAGACCCGCCACCGCGGCAATTTTCAGCGGAAACGTGGTAAACGAAAGCACTCCGCCGATGCCGTAGCGCATTAGTTTCCGGAACGACCACTTCGTTTCGCCCTCAACGCGATTTGCCGGCGTATAGGGAAACGGCAATGTCTCGAAACCTACCCAGGCAAACATGCCTTTCGAAAAGCGGAAGCTTTCCGGCATAGAAAGAAGCGCATCGGCCACCCTGCGGTGGAACACACGAAAATCGGAGGCATCGGGCATGACATTGAGCCGAGAAGTTGCATCGAACGTTTTGTAGAACGCGTGCTTGAAGAAGCCCAGCACCGCGCCTTCGTTTCGATGCTCTTGGAATGCGGCTACGCAATCGGCGCTAGGGTTGGCCTGCAGCATGCGGCACATTTCAAGCAACGTTGCAGGAGGCTGCTGCAAGTCTGCGTCCATCAGGCCAACCGCATCCCCTTCGGCATGTTGAAGGCCTGCGAGCAGGGCGCTTTCCTTGCCGAAGTTGCGGGAAAAATCGACCACGACGATACGTTCGGCCGATGCAGGAGTGGGCAGCTCATGCAGCAGGTGCGACGTACCATCGGAGCTGCCGTCGTTCACCAAAACCAGCTCGTACGACACTCCCGAGGTGGCAAAAGCATCATCCACCGCGCCGAACAGCAGCGGCAGTGATCCTTCTTCGTTGTAGCATGGCACGACAATGGAAAGATCCACCGCAAGCCCCCTTTTCGCTTGATTACCGCGTCCGATTGTACGCCTAGCAGCAAAACAAACCCAGCGTGTTGCCGAAATGCAACATCCTAGAAAAATAGGGGCGGCTATCGTTTTCCCGCTTTCGATTTGGCGCCAGGTTGCAATGGAACCTGCGCGTGGGGTTCAATACCAGCCACTATGCCACAAGCGAAAAAACGGAACCTGCCCCTATTTTCTCATCTGCCGGATTTTAGTTTCACAAATACGTTGTGCAAGGCGCCGTTCTTGGCGGCATGAATAGCACCGCCTAGCGCCAGGCACTTCGACGCATTACGCTGCTGCAGGGGCTTCAAGCACAGGCGCAACGCCTGGCTGTCGGCTTGCGCACAGGGAACCAGCTCGTTGAACAGATCATCGGCAAACACACCTTGCAGCCATTCCTTCTGCGCAGAGCCGCTCATGCCGCTTTCCTTCTGCTTGTTACGCTCCAACGCCGAAAGAATATAGCGAGCATACAGCATACCAAGCGTGGCCTTGGCGCCGGCATCAAGCAAACCCCATGAATCCAGCTGGTTACGCAACATTTCAATGCGCGCGCGGTGCACCTCGTAGTAACGCGGCACAAACTTGCTGGTTAGGTTGCCCGCCTCGCGCTTGGCGTAGCGATATAGAGGTGCGCCAATCACGTTCAGGCCAGGCAAATCCCGGAACACGCGGATGTTGAATTCAATATCTTCGATAAGCGGCAAATCTTCGGTAAAGGTAAAGCCGCCCTGCTGCAGATAGCTGCGCTCGTACACCTTGTTCCAGGCGTAGCCGTAATGCGTACCCTTTTCGAACTCCAACACGTGCTTACGCAGCTTGGTTTTTCCCAAATGCGCCGATTCCTGGCTGAAGGTGAATTCCTGCACGCGTTCCACCTTGCCACCAGCGTCGTAGAATTCTTCCACATGACCCACCATAACCACTGGCGCTTCGTGCTGCTGAAGCGAGTTATACACACTCTGCAGAAAGGTGAAATCGTAGCGATCGTCGGGGTCGGGGAACCACACATAGCGCCCCCGAGCAGCGGCAAAACCCGTATTGCGCGCCGCCGAAAGCCCTCGGTTCACCTCGTGCGAAACAACGCGAATGTGCGCATCGGCGGCGGCAAACTGCTGCGCGATGGCCAAGCTGCCATCGGGCGAGCAATCGTTCACCACAATGGCTTCCCAATCGGTGAACAGCTGGTCTTGCAAATCGCCCAAGGCAGCAGCAAGGTAGGGCTCGGAGCTATATGCAGGTAGAACAACCGAAAAGAACGGGGCGGTAGAGGGTTGGACTGGGACGTCTGTGGTGCTCACCGAGCCCGTAGCTTCTGCAGCGCCTGCACCGCTACGGGCAGCATCGGCGTAAGCAGCAGCATCGCCGCACCCATGCGCAGCGGCAGCGTCCGCGGCATCGACGCTCACGGCGCCATTCCGCCCCCGCGAGGCGGACGTACCGTTCGCTTCGCCCTTGCCGTGATGTCGTTTTCCCATATGCCCAGCGCCCCTCATGAACTCTAAACGCTTCGGCGTCAGCGCGCGCCGCTATTCCGAATACTTGCTTATGTCAGATATCTTAACAACTACAACACCGTCGATGGTTGCCACCGAATCATTGGCTGGATACAGCGACATGTTCGCGAATTCACTGGAGCGAATAACCTTGGCGCATTCGTCGAACGAGCAGTAGTTGAAACTCTGCCCCACAAACCGCTTCATTATCACGTCCCAAGAACGCATGTTGTTCTGGTAGTGGTTGTCCCAAACCATGCCCCACTTCGCATAGCTGCTTGAGTGAACGTAGGAATCGCTGGTGTTTGGAAAGTTGCCCGCTTCGGGCTTACCGGCAATCAATACCTTCGCACCCGCCTGCACATCGGGGTTCGCATCAAGCACGCCGGCAATTCGGGTGGCCAAAGAAGCGGTTTGGTTCTGGCATGCCTGCATAACCTCGGCATCCGCATTCGACTGCAGCGCATACGACCACGCCCCTACAGCAATAAGACAACAGCAGCCGATGAACATCGCCTTTGCGGGCATGCGCGGGCACGCATTGCCTCGGTCGGGCGAATCGAGCAAAAGCTGCACCAACAGGGGCAGAAGCAGAAAAGAAGCCATGAAACCGCCCAGCATAAGCGGGGTGGGATATCCGTAGCTGGGAACGATAACCAGGATAACGTTGGCAGCAAAGGGAATAAGCACAACGCAGAGCAGCGCCATAGCGCTCGCCCCCAAACGCTTCACGCCGTTGACCGTAGCAAGACGGACAAACGCAACCGCCGCAATAATCATGCCAACAGCCGCCACGTACACCCAGCCAAAATGGTTCCCGAAAATGCCGTGGCTGAACAAGCCGTCAGAAAAGGCAACGTAAGCGCTGGGGACAGACGACGTCAAAGAGCCCAGAATGCTGTCAGCGCCAACCGAGGATGCCCCGCCGTAGGAAGAAAGGCTGATGCCCATCGCAAACAAAGACAGCTCGGTTAGCGCGTAGTACAGCACAGCGCCCACCGCGCATACCGCAACGGCAACGCCAAAGAACACCGCAAGCTGCTTGGCGCTGAGTGAATCGGCGCTGCAGCCTTCTTCACGGTAGGGGTTCTGAGCTTTGCCACGAGCATCGCATGCCGGCGACGCCAGCGATTCAGAGCCGCCGCCCATAAGAGCGCGAATCATCACCAACAGCACCGCAACGCAAAACACGCCCAGGCTCGCTTGATAGCAACCGAGCGAAAACGCCAACAACGCAACCGTCCCAACAAGGGCAACTGGCTTGCCAACAGCCCCAACGCGCCCTACCAGGCATGCTGCCAGCACCGCGCATAAAAACGAGAGCGCATACGAATTCGAGCAGTAGTAGTACGTGATGCAGCAGGAAACGAAGGGCGAAGCGATGAACAGAATCGAAGAAGCGTACCGCAAGCAAGCGCGCTTGATGCCCAGCCTATCTATCAGTGCAACAATGCCCAGCGCAAACAAGGCAATGGTGATTGCGGAGGTAAGAATAGGCGAGCACAGCCCAAACTTAGCGCAGGCAGCAAACAGCAAGCCCCAACGCCCCAAGCTAATATCCCAAGCATGAGGGATGAAACTTCCGTATCCATTGGGGTTGCTCAGGGAAACAACCGCATCGGGGTTCGAAAGGCCGTTCAGGTACATCTGCGCATGGCAGACCATACCCACCGCAAAGCACACCACCAGCAATTTTGCGTTGCGAATAAACCAGGACCTCACTTTGGAAAACCCCGTTTTCTCTGCCGTTGATTCACTTTCTAACCCCAAGATAACCTCCCGATGCTTTCAGCGAGAACCTGGTACCTGTCCCTTTTTCCATCACGGAAAGTCTACTCCCCCTCAAGGTTATTCGCCTCGAGTTTCAGATCCTGTTACCAACAAAGCGTTTAACAGCAACATGGGAAACAGCATTCGTCAAACAAGCCACCGGCACATGGGGCCCATTAGCCCCAGCCCATTTTTATCTCTTTTTGCCAGAGACGCACCAGCGGAACAGGCAACCCGAGCCATAACCTTTATCATAGAAATGTTGAACAAAAACGCACGCTGCGCAGCAATAGCGAAAGGATCCGCCGTGCCCGCAATTAGCTTGCTTATACCCATTTACAACGTGGAGAAATACCTGCGCGAATGCCTGGATTCCGTGCTGGCCCAAAGCTTCACCGATTTCGAGGCAATCTGCATTAACGACGGCAGCACCGACAGCTCCCGCGCCATTGTGCAGGAATACCTTGATGCGGACGGCCGCTTTCGCGTGATTGACAAAGCCAATTCCGGCTATGGAGCATCCATGAACCAAGGGCTCGATGCGGCAACGGGTGAATACATAGCCATCCTGGAATCCGACGACGCCTTCACGCCCGACGCGCTAGAGGTGCTGTACAACCTGGCAAACACCCATAGCGCACAAGCGGTTAAGGCAGACTTCTGGTTCTACTGGAGCAAGAACGAAAAACTTGAACCCTGCCACGTTATAAGCGAAAGGCTCTGCAGCAAGCTGGTTAACCCCCAGGAAGAGTTTGAGCCTTTCTACGCAAAGCCCTCTATTTGGTCGGGTATGTATAACCGCGCCTTCCTGCAGGAAAACGATATTCGCTTCCTGGAGACGCCAGGAGCTTCGTATCAGGATGCTGGCTTTGCCTTTAAGATATGGGCCGCCGCCGAACGCGCTGCATTTAGCTCTACTCAAATTTTGAAGTACCGCCAAGACAACGAAGCTTCATCGGTAAATTCCCCCGGCAAGGTGTATTGCGTGTGCGACGAGTACGCCGAGATGCAGCGCTGGCTTGATGCGCGCCCGGCAAAAAAGCAGCATCTACAAGGCGTGCTGGAGCGCATGAAATTCAACAGCTACCTGTGGAACTACGATCGCCTTTCCGCTGAACTACGCGCCGAATTTTTGAAGCACGCCGCGCAGGAGCTGAAGGCAGACTTGGACGCCGACCGCGTTGACCTGGCGCTGTTTGAACCTTGGGCCGAAGCCGACCTTCGCGCGCTTATTAAAAAGCCCGAAACCTTTGCAAAGTGCCGCACCGAATACGCAGCGCCCGGCAAGCTGAACACCTTCAGGCACTACTACCGCATTGGCGGCATGCCGCTAATTGCAAAGCTGCTGAAAAACAAGGTGGCGAAGTAGCGATGGCGGTCGAAAAACCAACTGTCACCCGCGCCGAAGGCGCTCCCGAGCACCCCGTTCTTTCCATAATCGTGCCCGTATATAACGTGGAAGACTATCTGGATGCCTGCCTTGATTCGCTGCAGGCACAGACCTTCGGCGATATCGAAATGGTTTGTGTAAACGATGGCAGCCCCGATGGCTCACGTGAAATCCTGGCAAAGCGCCAGAAGGAAGACACACGCATCGTTATCGTCGACAAGCCAAACGGCGGCCTTTCCTCTGCGCGTAACGCGGGAATTGATGCGGCATGCGGAACCTACATTGGCTTTCTTGATGCGGACGACCGCTTCACGCCCAATGCCTGCCAACGTATTGCCGAAGCATTTGCCGAAACCGATGCCGACGTGGTGACCTTTGGCGGTTACTGCAACCCCGCAGAAGCCGCAACTCCCTGGATTACGCTGAAGCTTAGCCCAAGAGACGTGGTGTATGACGGCTTCAAGCCTGCCTTGATGTTCGAAGAGCAGAGCACCCCCTACATTCGCACCGCTTGCCGCAAAGCGTTCTTGGATGAATACGACACTCGCTTCGAAGAGGCACTGCCCTTCGGCGAAGACCAGGTGTTCTTCTTCGACATCTACCCCAATTCAAGGAAAACGGCGCTGATAAGCGACAAGCTGTACGTATATCGCATTGAACGCGAAGGGTCGCTTACGTCGAAAACCAATGACGACTTGGAGGCCAAAAGCCGCAAGCACTTGCCCATGACCCAGCGCATTTTCAGTGCCTGGAAAAAGCGCTTTGGCTTAAAGAAATACAGTTCCGAGATTGCAAGCTGGTCCATTGAGTTCGTGCTGTATGGGCTGTTCTGCTTGCCGGAGGGTGCGCGTGATGAGCTGTTGCCCGAATACACCCGTATTTTCCGCGAGTTCTGGGGCAACGGAAGCACCAGCGCGTTGCAGCTGAAGAAACACGACCGCAAGCTGCTGGAAGTTGCCCTGAGCGGGAAACCCGTAAGCAATACCCAAGCAATACGCCTACGAGCAGGCTGGTTCTTGGAGAAATACGGGGCGAAAGCCGTTTTGGGGAAAGTGCTGGGGATGAATTAAACCAAGCGGGACTACGCCACGATCCTATATAACCTCATATTGCCATCGGCCAATACGGCCTCAAAACCGGAAGTATCATCGGTTACGGACAGAATCCCTTCCCATTCGTCAACATTAAACGAACCCGCATGAACAGACTCATCAAGATATAACAACCATTTTGCGCCAGATTCCTTCACAGCCCGCTCAACATCCTGATCTGTCGCAACTTGGTTTAGAGATGCTTTAAACAAGCAATATTCATCGCTAGGAGAACCGTAGAAGGTGCGGCATTGGGTGTTGATACCTTCCGTACCGTACAGCCAGACACTCCCGTCCGACGGAATGTTAACCACTAAATCGTTGCCAACATATGGCTTTACCTTCTCAATAAAATCACGTTCCGCCTGGTCAAATGCAACGGGATTTGAATACTTGTAATCCGCGTCAATCTTATCCGAGACAGACCTCATACCCGATTTCAAGCCAAATTGGCCGAGGATAGCGTCTGAGAGGATACCGAGCACAAGCAGCGATGCGCATAAAAAGCATCCGGCTTTCAATGCCGAAATTGAGGAGCGTTTCGTCAAGAGCGAGACTACCCAGCCGAGGGAAACTGCGGCGATAGGCATTGCGGCGAGTATCGCCATACCTCCTATTCTGTTCGCCCCTACATACCAGAAGCCGCATAATAACTGTCTTATCGGGTCGTCAACAGAAGCGCACACATAGTAAAGGAAGCAGATGATCAAATACGAGAAAAGGATCCATAAATAGGATCTCTTTCTAAAAATGATTAATAACGCACCAACAAAAACCAAAGCAGCTAAAACCGGTTGTGGCGCGAATGCTCCCGAGCCAAAAGAAAGCAAGAGAATGTTGATAAGCCCTTGGAGATGCGTTGCGCAAACATCGCGCTGACACTGCACGACCGACTGCATAAACGTAAGGGAATAGGCAAAATACCACGCTGCTGCTATCGCAAAGCATACAGCGAGAGATGCAAGCACCCCACAAACGACCCCATTGCAAATTGCCTTCCGCCAAGCGAACTGGAACAAAAGAGGGATGCAAAGAACGCCAGCGGTAAACAACGCATTGGTCTGGCATACCGCAAGGCAAAAACCGGCAACCACGAGCATAGCCACCGAACCAAGAACGGGAAGCCTTTCGCTTTGCGAATCAAGAACGCAGAGCACCACATAAAGAAAGGAGGGAACCAAAGCAAATGAAAGCAGATTTGCATCATATTGCCCATAAACCAAAAAATTCCAGGGAAAGCATGCAAATAGATTACACACTATGGCTCCGGCTAGCATGCTTGCTTCGTCATTCGCAAACAGCCGGGACATAAATAACCACGACGACAAAGGGAAAGACACTGCGCAAATCACAAAATTTATAGCGTTATAGGCAACAGTAATCGGGACGGAGGTTACTCCCGAAATCAATGCTGTAACAATATGCCAAGCCGCAGGGTAAAAACCGCCCTTCCCATTAGCGATTACGTCGGGATACACAGATGCAGACAGTACGGAATAATGCCCAGACTGCAGCATTGCCTGAGCGCATTGGAGATGAAAGGTGGTGTCTGTCTGGACAGAAAACGAAGTTGCCCCATCTATGTTCGCCAGAAAAACAACAACTGTTGTCAGAGCACCCATCAAAACATAAGCGCCGAAAACGAACCAACTCCCTCGGGTCCCTTGCGCTAAGGGCTTACGGAAAATCAAAAAGATGATGATACTTACCAAAAACGCAAGAGCAGGAAGAGCAAACCAGGAGACACTCAACGGGAAAGCTATTACACCCAGCAAAACCAATAGGGCGATCGTAAATACGGGGGCAAAAGCAAGCGAGTTTGCCGAAGAAGAAAAATAAACCCTGCCGAGCAAATAGCCTGGAAGATAGAGCAAAATCAGAGCAAACATGGCGGCAAGCACAAAGCTCCCCACTTATACAGCCTCCCTTCGAACTAAAACCAGAATTACATCGGTGCCAAAATCGCATTCTTGGCACTTGGCAGACAAAGCAACCCGGCGCATAGACTAGCCAACCAACAACCAGAACCACTTAAGCACGCCTGGTTTTTTACGGTTAATTGAATTTTTCACGAACATGCTGAACAGACTTGTAGAAACGAGACGATTCCGCTTTTTTCGCAAGACGCACAACAGCGGTAGGTCGACCACCCTCCATGAGCGTTTTCAGCGGAGTCAAAAAATGAACAGCGTTCCCGTTTTCCTTATCGAACGAAATCAGGGAGGGATCGAGGCTCGATTGCATCTTGGTCAACTCTAACATTACTTCTTCATCGTCAAGGTTCTGCTCGATTGCAGCAAGATAATCGCCTTCGACCCTATTGACCAAACGCGTATACAACAGCCCCATCCTCCGCTCTTCCGCGAAGGCGATATTGTGGGCAATCCCCTTAAGAATGTCGCGCGTCTTCCTGGCGGTCCAATCTGGTTCTTTATAGTCAACGCGGTAACAGTAAACCACCTCAGGGATCAAATAGTACTGCCCCGCACGGCTCATTGCATCAACGAAAAAGACAGGGTCTTCATACCATCGTAGACTGGGAAACTTAATTTCGTGCTCGATAAGAAATGACCTTTTGTAGATAAAGCGGATCCAACCATAATCGAACGCATCATCCTCGAAAGACCTATAGCCCTCCTGCTTCACTTCATAGGCGGAAGACTCAAGATCAAATTTGGTTTCTAGCGAACCATCAGGATTTAGACAGCTAAACGATCCACCGCAAACACATGCCCCATTAGCAACAGCGGCATCATACAAATGGGACAATGTGTATTCGGAGGGATAGAGGTCATCAGGATCGATAAACGCAACGTATTCGCCGCAAGCGATGGACATGCCCATATTTCGCGCACTCGCTGCGCCCCCGTTTACCTTGGAAACAACCCGAAGATTCGAATGCGAAGACCGGTATGCGTCGAGCAATTCAAGGGACGAATCGATTGACCCATCGTTGACGCAAATGACCTCAAACGAAATGTTCTTCTGGGCAAAAACCGAATCAAGGCATTCTTTTGCATATTGCTCAGCATTGTAAATAGGGATAACAACCGATACTTGGGGCGTGCTGCTGTCGTCAGCGACAGCGCTATTCCCACATTCCTCAAGAGCAAAGCCCGAAGACAGGGTATCCGGGTCTTTACCAACAAGCTTCATGCGATCGTTGTAGCAAAAGCCCTCATGTTGGTTTTTCAACCTATCCCAAAGAGGGATTAGAACCTTCTTATAAGCAAGCACAGCCGAGGAATAGCCTTGAGTTTGAGCAAGCGCAGAACACCAAGAAAAACAGCGTTCAACGGCATCAATGGCTCGATGGTAGTCTTCCATAGTGCTGCATCCACAAGATTCCGATACGCCCAAAGATGCATCCATATCGGACCCATTCCAATGAAGCATCAGCGGCAGCAGCGACGGAAGAGGCCCGATTTCGCCATTGGCGGAATCAAACCGCCGCACCCTGCCGAAACGACCTCGCCATTCCGACTTTTGCGCAATCGCCTTAGTTATCTCATCGAACTCGCTAGCTGCTGGCGTTTTCTCGATCCCAATAAGCACCAAACGATCACCTCGAACCCTAGAGAGGTCGAGCTCAGTCATTGTGGTGCATTTTAGGATTTCGCTATAGAAGAAGCGCGCATCATTTTCTCGCAATGAAGAATAATCAGCTTCTTGTTTCGTATCACACGGATTCGAAACAAGAAGAAGCTCATCATTCGGCCCCATTGCACTAAGAATCGCATTAGCGGAACGCTCAATAGGCTTAGATCCCATTTGGGGAGCATAAAGAAGATAGGTTGTTTCAACCTCGCTGGGACCGAAGTATTGCGCAAAAAACGAAGGCGGGTCTGCCAGCATCTCTGTTAGTTTGCGCCAAGAGGGCTCATCAAAATACTCTTCTTCCAGGAGCCCTTCTTTATCTAGAGCACTAAAGTCCTCAACCACACGCTCATAAAAGCTTGGCTGCAATGCGGGCGTAAGGCGGCCAAGATTCCACATATAACCGCCAAACTGAATAAAGCAAAGTCTCTTAGAAAGGGCGGTCATCAATTCATCACTTTGGCGGACAAAGTGCCACATTTCTTTATACTCATCGCAAATGCAAAAAACTTTTGCCTGGGATTTAACCGATGAATTAGCGTTATCAATTCGGTAATGCAGAAAGGCATCATGCGTAAGGTAGGCGCGCTTCGCCATAGCAAAAACTTTGAAATTGAAAGAAGTGTCCTGGAAAGAAGCGCCGGGCGTCCTGAGGAAGCGAATGGCGTTTTCTTCAAGAAAAGATCGCCTGTACAACCCACTCCAGATCGCGGGCTGCATCAAAAACATCTCCTGATGATCAAGGGGCTGAAATGGAGAACCGCAATAACAACCAGCCATGTTGCCAGCTATCCCATCTTTAGAGGGATCGTCGCCAGTTCGGTGGTAATAAAACTCGCTTTTCACCACATCGGCATCGTGCTTCTTCGCATACGAATACAACGACTCAAACATGTTGTCGTCCCCGAAGTCATCCGACTCTAGGATGCCAACATATTCACCCTTAGCGTGGCTAAGTCCAATATTCATCGAGTCACCATAACCCGAATTCGGCTTGGTAATAACCTCAATCCTGGAATCACGCCTGCGAAATTCCTCTAGGATTTCAGGCGAAGAATCCGTGGAGCCATCATCAATGCAGATGACCTGAATATCCGTGAGGGTCTGGGAAAGAATACTATTTAGGCACTCTCGTAAATAGCGCTCAACGTTGCAGATGGGAACCAGAATGCTAACCGAGCACGAATTAGACATACTATTGCATACCTCCTGGTGTGTCATAATTAACTGATTGCGCCTCGTTCGCAACGAAATGAGGCTTAACCGATTCAGATGATCTGTTTAAGGCGTTTCCAATGTGGATTTCTTTTTTTTGCACATATGCGTTCATTATTTTAATGCTTTTTGTTCCAGGGTTTCTCTTTTTCAGAAGCATCAGTTTTTCAAAGCTATATTCCGTTCTATTTGCACCGCTGTTCTCAATCTCACTTTTGTGCCTTATCGGAATCTTGTTTGAGGTAATTGGTGTTAGCGCATCTGCTATTTCGGTCGGCATACCACTCTTTCTGATCCCAGGCGCTATTTTCCTACTTGGAAAGCACCGCGACACCGAAGAAACGACAAGATCCGACTGGCTGATAGTTGGCCTATACGCACTTGTTGGGTTCCTTGCCGGAGTTTATCTTTACGTCCTTCCCCTGGATGGGCCCGAGTCCATCATTCAAACCTACGATAACGTTTTTCATTACAACGTCATTCAAAGCTTTGTCGAATCTGGGGCTTGGTCCACCATAAATGTAGATGCTTATCTTGCCGGACAAGCGTTCGATCCTTTCCCCGGGGCAGGCTTTTACCCAGCAGGCTGGCACATCATTTCCGCATTTGCTTCAAGCGCACTTCAAGTAAGCGCGCCCCTGTCCGCAAACGCAACTAACTTTGTGTTCTGCTCGCTAATATTCCCGTTTTCAATCCTTACAACAATACGCACTATTTTCCCAGATAAACCTTCATTTTTGGTAATAGGTTCGATTACGTTTCCCATTCAGGCGGCATTCCCGTGGTCTCTCTACGATCTTTGGCCTCTTCTTCCCAACGCTGCATCGTTCTGTACATGCATGCTTGTTGCTTCACTTTTTTTGCTTTCAGTCGAAAGCAAAGGAGGAAAGCTAATTGATCTTCGGTATTTATCGGGATTTATTCTCGGGCTGCTAAGCCTTGCCCTGCTACAACCAAACAGCGTCTTTTCCCTTATGGTATTTTTGATGCCTTTTGTTTTGTGGAAGTTTTATCGTTATGCAAAACAAAAGGGATCAGGGAGTATCGGGAAACGTTTTCTGTACTGCGCTATATTTCTTTTAGCATTTTTTGTTGCTCTATTTGCTCTTTTCAAGCTTCCTTTTCTCCAAGCAACAATTAAGTACTACTGGGCACCCCTGTACTCTCCGATCGAGTGCCTAAAGTCCATTGCAACCTGGTCTTTTGCAACTAGCTTCCCTGAATTCCAAATTCCACTCCTAATACTTGTTGGATGCTGTTTCCTAATCCTGAAGCGCAAAACCGACAGTTGGCTTGTGCTTTCTCTTCTATCGGGCTTACTGATTTTCTTCGTCGTCGCCGGGACCCCAGAAAGCCCCATAAAGCACTTTATGGGTGGATATTGGTATTGCGACCCATACCGAATTGCCGCATTTTGCTCAATCTTTTCAACTCCAATTATCGTTGCTGGGCTATATGCGTTATCCTCGCTTTTCTTCAGGAGAAAAAACGCAATCCTTACTTGCAGTGTCAGCTGCTCCATAGCACTAGCAGGCATAACGCTCGCCCCAAACATAGGAACTTCCTCGAGCTTCGACAACCTAAAGGCTTCTGGTCGCGGAATTAATTCTGCTGTCTGGAATTACCTCGACAATGACGAGGTGGGTTTCATAGAAGAAGTGAAGCGTACCATTCCAAACACCTCCCTCGTGATTAATCAGCCCTTTGATGGATCGATGTATGCCTTTGGGAAAACAGGCATCGAGCTTTATTACCGAGACAATACCGCTTATGGAAACGTTGAGGGAGAAACCGCTGAAAGCCGCACTATCAGAAAAGGTTTAAAAGACATCTCCGGCAACAGCGATGTTAAAGCAGCGGTAAATAGTATAGGGGTATCCTATGTTCTTCTCTTAAAGCCCGACTTTAAGAACATCGGAATGTATTATTCGAATTACGTGCAGGAAGAATGGGTTGGCGTGGACGATATCACCGAACAAACTCCCGGCTTCTCTCTTGTATTAGAGCGCGACGGGATGAAGCTCTATAAAATCGACCCCTCGTAATACGATGCTCGCCAACCCCAAACCCCTAATCGCAAAAAAATAAAGCGGCAGCCCAAGCTGCCGCTTTTCGATTATTTTGTGAGTTCACTCTTCACGTACTCATCGAGCTCCTGCTCCCAGTCGGGAGGGTTGAAGCCGATGGCGACGGTCTTGGAGAGATCCATCGCCGAATGCTCAGGGCGAGGAGACACGGGGCCCGCAACGCCGGCATAGTAATCTGCCGTGGCAACGGGCACCACCTTGTCGGCGTTTCCGTTGGCAAGCTCGAACACGCGCTTCGCAATCTGCGCCCAGCTCTTAGGCTCGCCCGAACCAGTAAGGTTATAAGTGCCGTACAGCGCGGGGCTGCTGGGCTCGACGTCGCCTTCGCGGTAGCCGAGCAGCCAGAAGATACCCTCGGCCATATCTCGAGTGAAAGAAAGGCGGCCCACCTGGTCGTCCACCACCGTCACCTGAGGAATCTCGCCAGCAGCAACGCGATCCGAAAGGCCCATCATCGTCTTCACGAAGTTACGGCCATCTCCGATTACCCAGCTAGACCGCGCAATATAGTGCTTGGGGCATCCGCCAACAGCAAGATCGCCCGCTGCCTTTGACTGGCCGTACACGCCCATCGGGGCAAAGGGCTCGTCTTCTGGGTGGAGCTCGCGAGTACCGTCAAACACATAATCGGACGACACGTGAACCAGCGTGATGCCATGCTCTGCGCAAACACGAGCCATGAGCGCAGGACCAGTCGCGTTTGCCCTCCAACAAGTCACGCGACCTTCGGGTGTTTCCGCTTTGTCGACAGCGGTGTACGCCCCGCAGTTGACGACCGTCCCATATAGGCTCCAGTCAATACCCCGGTAAGCTGCAGGGTCGGAAAGGTCAAACTTATCGATGTCGCAATAGTCGAACCATTCGGCCAAGCCTCGCTCTTCGGCCAACGCGTGCACTGCGCGGCCCAACTGGCCATTGCAGCCGGTAACCAACGTGCGCTTGGGCGCCATTGGCAGTGCGTCCTTCAACATAGGGTGGGCCTTATCAGCTTCGGAAAGTTCGCACTGTTCAAGCGGGATAGGCCACTCAATGCCCAGGTCGGGATCTGCCAAGTTCACAAACGTGTAGGTCTTCTTCAGGTCGGCTGACCAATGGGCATTCACCAGATAGGTATATGCCGTGCCGTCCTCCAACGCCTGGAAGGAATTACCCACACCACGAGGCACATAGACGGCTTTCGAGGGATCGATAACACAGGTATACACCTGGCCGAAGCTCTTCCCGGGACGCAAATCCACCCAAGCGCCAAACACGCTGCCGGTTGCCACGGAAATGTACTTGTCCCAAGGCTCGGCATGGATGCCACGCGTTACGCCACGTTCAGCATTGAAGGAGATGTTATTCTGCACAGGCCCCAAATCGGGCAGGCCAAGACCAACCTGCTTTGCACGCTGCCAGTTTTCCTTGAACCATCCGCGGGAATCGCCATGAACAGGCAAATCAAACACCAGCATTCCAGGAATACTGGTGATTTCGGCGCCCAACGGCTTCTCAAACTCAAAAGCCATTCTATGCACTCCTACTGGCCCTGCGCCTTGTACTTTGCCTCGGTAGACTCCTTGGCGGGACGCCACCACTGCTCATTTTCGCGATACCACTCAATGGTTGCAGCAAGCCCTTGGGCAAAGTCAGTATGCTTAGGCTCCCAGCCCAGCTCACGACGCAGCTTCGAGGAATCAATGGCGTAGCGGCGGTCGTGGCCAGGACGGTCGCGCACCCAATCGAAATCGTCGGCTCCCTTGCCCATGCCCTCGAGGATGGCATGCAAGACATCGATATTGTTCTTTTCGCCGTCGGCGCCAATAAGGTACGTCTCGCCGTAGCTCCCCTTCGTCAAAATAGTCCATACGGCAGAAGAGTGATCCTCGGTGTGGATCCAGTCGCGCACATTCAGGCCATCGCCATACAGCTTTGGCTTGATGCCGCACAGAATGTTGGTGATCTGGCGGGGAATGAACTTCTCCACATGCTGGAAGGGGCCGTAGTTGTTAGAGCAGTTGGATATGGTGGTGCGCAGTCCATAGGTTCGTGTCCACGCGCGCACCAACATGTCACTAGCAGCTTTAGTGGAGCTATACGGAGAGCTGGGCTTGTAGGGCGTTTCCTCGGTAAAGCGAGCAGGATCGTCCAATGCAAGGTCGCCGTACACTTCGTCGGTGCTTACATGGTGGTAACGCACGTCGTACTTGCGACATGCCTCAAGAAGGCAGTAGGTGCCCTCGACGTTGGTGCGCAGGAACGGCTCAGGGTCGGCGATGGAATTGTCGTTATGGCTTTCAGCGGCATAGTGGACGATAGCGTCGCAGCCAGGCACGATGCGCTCCAACAGATCCGCGTCGCAGATGTCACCCACTACCAGCTCTACCCTGTCGGCAGGCAGACCGGCAATGTTTTCACGGTTGCCGGCATAGGTGAGCTTATCCAGCACGGTAACATGCACATCTGGGTGGTTATTAACCACGTAGTGCACGAAGTTACTGCCGATGAACCCGCAGCCACCCGTAACGATGATGTTCTTGGGTTGGAAGTCCGCCATCCCCTAGTCCTCCTTCGTGGCAATCTTGCCCTCGGCCACGCGCTTCAGGTGCTGCCCGTAAACGCTCTTGCCGTAGCGGTCGGCGGCAGCCACAAGCTCTTCGCGGCCAATCCAGCCATTCTCGAAAGCAATTTCCTCGGGAACGCACACAGGCAAATCCTGGCTGCGCTCAACAGCGCGCACAAATTCGCCCGCTTCATAGAGGCTTTCCATGGTGCCGGTGTCGAGCCATGCATAGCCGCGGCCCAGAGTGACAACGGAAAGGGTGCCGTCCTCTAGGTACATCTGGTTCAGCGTCGTAATTTCCAGCTCGCCGCGGGCGGAGGGCTTAACCTGCTTGGCAAGCTCGCACACACGGGAGTCGTAGAAGTACAGGCCGGTAACTGCGTAGTTTGACTTGGGCTGCTCAGGCTTTTCCTCGATGGAAACAGCATTGTAGTCCGCGTCGAATTCCACTACGCCGAAGCGTTCGGGGTCGTCTACGTGGTAGCCGAACACAGTAGCTCCACCATTTGTCTCGGCATCTTGAACCGCCTTGCGCAAGTGGCGACTAAGGCCGTTGCCGTAGAAGATGTTATCGCCCAAAACCAGTGCGCAAGGCTCGCCGGCAATAAATTCCTCGCCGATGATGAACGCCTGCGCCAAGCCATCAGGCGAAGGCTGTTCCGCGTAGGAAAGCGACACGCCAAATTGGGAGCCATCGCCCAGCAAACGCTGAAAATTGGGCAGGTCGGTAGGCGTGGAAATGATCAGGATGTCCTTGATGCCCGCCATCATCAGCACTGACAGCGGATAATAGATCATCGGCTTGTCATACACCGGCAGCAGCTGCTTACTGGTAACCGAAGTGAGGGGATACAAGCGCGTGCCTGAACCGCCGGCAAGGATTATGCCTTTCATTGTGCCTCCATAATCGCCAAAGCAAGATTGGCTATTCTTCTTTTTTATTGTCGTTATTGTATCGTTCAAATTTTTCGATTGCTAATTGTTGCGTAAGCTCCCGAATCTTCGTATCCGCCTGCGAAATGCGCATGGTGAGGCTAAAGCTCTGAATCAGAAGAACAAAGATAAAGAACAAGAAAACAAAATTTGCAGGAGACATTGTCCCCGCAGCGTCAGAGAGCAGGTAAAAAACGCCAGGGAAGACGCTTACCACAAGAAGCAACACAGCAAAACAAAACCAGAATATGGAGTCTTCTAGCTTTACCTTCGAACTTCTAACACGTTTCGCAATAAAAGAAAGCGTTATTAAAGAAACAAGAATAAGTGTCAGTCTTAATGCTGGGGTCACTTAGCTTCACCACCAATACGCTTTCGGACAAACTGCATGAACAAGATCGAGATAGACATCCGAAGCATGTACTTTGCTGAAGTCCATACGTTCAAATAACTTTCCCCTGCAAAACGTTCGGCCATCTTAACAGGGACCTCTACGACCTCAGCATTTGCCCGCTTGATCAAATACGAAACCGTATCTGGCTCGGGTCCACAATTAAGCCCACGAGCCATTAGCTCTATCATACGGGAATTGAACGCTCTCATTCCCGAGGTGGGGTCCTTGATTGTTTTTCCAGTTGTGAGCTTGATCGCCCCCTGAATAAGGTTACTTCCTAGCATTCTCATGGATTTGGGCTTCTTTTCATTCACGAAGCGAGACCCGATCACAATGTCTGCATGCATAATCGCCTTCTCCAACGTTGAAATATACTCAGGCAAATGCTGTCCATCAGCATCAAATTGGATAGCGCAATCATAGCCATGACGGTACGCATACTTCATCCCCGCCTGAAATGCTCCCGCTAAACCCAAATTCACTGGCAGATCGAGAAAGGGATACCCATTCCTCCTGCATACCTCCGCAGTTCCGTCCTTTGATCCGTCATTAACGATCAAGAAATCAGCATCACCAGAGGTCAGCTCGATTGATCTGATCGTTGCTTCGAGAGATTCCTCTTCGTTGTAAGCTGGAATTATCAGCAATGTTCGCATGAAGCAGGCTCCATCTTTGTCTTTTGCATTCGTTGCTATTATATATACTTTAGCCCACAAGTCAGAATATGCCTCCTTTGACTCCATTAGGCAGAAAGGCATTTGAATTGGACACACGCAAACTCGCCAGCGACATAATTGTCGCCTTTCTTGCCCAAGCGCTCAGCATTGCGTCTAGCGTCGCAACGACGCTTATTCTGCCAAAATTCTTAGGTATTGAATCTTTTGGATATTGGCAGCTTTTCCTGTTTTACGTAAGCTATATTGGATTCTTCCACCTCGGGATCAACGACGGTGTCTACCTAATCAACGGAGGAGAATCAAGATCAAGGATCGACAAGAAGGACATTAACTCTCAGTTTGCATTCAGCAACATGTATCAGCTTGTCTTCTCCGCTCTCTTATTGCTTGTAGCATTATTTGGTCCGTTCGAAGAAGAGCGCTGTTTCGTTGTTTCGACAACAGCGATCCTTCTAGCCATCAACAATGCAGGGCTTTTCCTGGGTTATCTATTCCAAGCGATGAACGAGACCAAGCTATTCTCTTTCTCTGCCGCAATAGAGAGCATTGTCTTTTTCTCTGGGTTAATCGCCCTTCTCATTCTTGGCTTCACCGATTTCAAGCCTTACGTGCTTCTTTACTGCATATCAAAAGCGGCAAGATTACTGTACTGCCTCACAAAATCGAAAGACATCATCAGCGCAGGAGTGGAACCCCTTAGCCTTACGGCGGAAAGAAGCTTTTCTAGCATTAAGGTAGGAATTAAGCTGATGATCTCGAACATTGTCGGACAGCTAATCTTAGGGGTGATCCGCTTTTTCGTCGATCTCGAATGGGGTATTGAGGCGTTTTCGGTTGTCTCATTTTCTCTTTCTATCGCCTCCTTCTTCTTAATGTTTCTGACTCAGGTCAGCATGGTCCTCTTCCCTCATTTAAGGCAGGCAAGCAGAGATTCTGTCGAAGCGTATTACGTCTTATTGAGAAACAGTCTATCCGTACTGCTTCCCTCTCTGTATCTTTTATACCCCCCGATAGCCTTATTGCTCAATTTATGGCTCCCTGAATATAGCGAGAGCATTCAACTTTTTATCTTTCTATTTCCGCTATGCGTATTCGAGGGAAAGATGGACATCGTCGGCACCACCTACCTGAAAGTTCTCAGGCAAGAAAAGAAACTTCTTATAATAAACTGTTTGACGCTATCTTTCAGCTTGGCAACCACATTAATAGGAACTTACCTGCTCCACTCCATTCCCTTTATCTTGACTTGCGTGGTATTTGCCCTTGGAGCCAGGTGCCTCATCGCCGAAAGGACCCTGGAAAAAGCAATGAGGATCAAGCATTCCCCGGTTTCATGGACGGCTCTCGCCATAAGCATGGCCTATATCGCCTTGTTCGCTTGCGCTGATCAGATATTCGCCTTTTTGAGCTATCTTTTACTTTACGTAGGATTCTTCATGCTAAACAGAAAATCACTGAAGCCCCTTGGGGCCTCCATAGTGAAGGCACTAAAGCGCAATTAGGGGCAAGAACAGCTAGGATGCTTTCTACAACTTGTTTCCATTAGCAAATCGCGTATACACGCAATAAGGAAGATACCTGATAACAAACAAAGCCCTCTGAAAATGTGTTCTATCATCCATCTGGGCTTTTTCGTAGTAATAATTCAGTCCCCTCTTTTTCAGAGAATTATATACAGGCTGAAACACACCGTACCGATTATCGAAAGGGAAGATGTATCGCTCATAAATATTAGCCATATCTTCCATGAACAGAGTGCTGTAAGATCCTGAGCTGGAAACCCCGGAAAGGCTATAATCGATCAACGTCTTATCCAAAAATCCAAATTGAACATTATTTTGGGCGAGATGTAGCCAATACGAGTAATCCTCGATCAAGCAGATTCTCTCATCAAATAGACCATATTCCGAAAAGACCCTCTGATCAAAAAACTCCGCTGCTCCAGGAAGGAAGTTTCTAGCGTACAGCCTATCGAGGATCTCCTTCGGGGACAAAGTAGCAAGCAAATCGTAATTGGTTTCGCAAGCAGCGAGATTGCGATAAACCGTTCCATCCTCGCCTAAACCTCTCATTTTTGCAAAGCAAACGAGGTAATCGTTTTCCTCCATGAACTTTACGTAATCGCTTATTGCGCAATCAACCGAAAAAGCATCATCTGGCGAAATAGTTTTTATGTAACGGCCGTGAGCCAGCCTGATGGCGGAATTTACATTTTTCACCGTGCCGGCATTGACCTTGATTGGATTCAGCACTAGCGATCTTCTGGGTTCGGAATGCTTCTCAACGTGAGCGACAAGCAATGGGGCGCACTCCTCAAACCCAGGAGTGCCATCATCGGATATCACGATTTCAATATTGGGATAATCCTGTGCCAATATGCTATCCAAGGTGGTGAAAATACCATCGAGGTTCCTGTACGAAAGAATCAAAATCGAAACAAGGGGGTTAACCTTATTATTTCCACAAGCACACATTGCTTTCCTTAGTTAGCCATACCAGCATAATCCGCAATCAACTTATCAACAATTCGAGCAGCAGAGCCTTCCATATCACCAAAGTAATCCCTGATAATAGACTCCCGCTTTTCCTTTAAAAAGTCATCGCCTTTGTCGATAGAGTCAATGTACCTTTCCACATCAGCCCAGCTATTCGCAATATACATTCCCTGACGCATTTTATTGTAGGCATTGTTGAATGGAATCGACGAATCGCAATAGATGATGGGACGACCAGTGAGAAAGAACATCATCAGAATCGAAGAGTAATCTGATATCAAAATATCTGTACCAAGAAGAACGTCTGTTATGGATTCTTCCTCGCTTAACTTAACCCCTAGCCCATTAAGCCTGTCCTTATAGAGCGCAACACTCGACTCAGTCATCAATCCTTTGCTCAGGAATTCGCAAAACATCATAGGATGGGGCCTAAGAATATAGTCGAAATGGGAAGAGTGCTCAGCCAGATCAAGGAAGTCGTCTTTATACTCCAAAAAATGACTCCCCCCTATCTTCTCGTCGTAAGACCATCTGGGCGTCCAAGAGACGACGGGAGCAGACCCTTCCACCCCGAGCGAAGACCCCTCCGCAAAATAATACTTTTCAAGGGCGGGGTAGCCCAAGTACTCGAAGTGCTGCAAGCCAAGGCTGCAAGTCTTACGAAATGCGGTTCGCATGTTTGAGACTTTTTCCTCAATATCAAAAAAAGTCATATAGACATTTCTAAAGAACTCGCGGTTATCAGAAATGGGGTCAAAAACCGACGACCCAGTATAACCATACGGCACATAGCAGATCTTCGAGTAACGGATCGCCTGGTGCGAACGCAGCTTCCATGGCATATGGCGATTGTAGGAATCACCATAAAAAATATAGTCATAATCCCTCTTGGAGAGATCTATCAACTTTCCGTCTTCCGAATATGCAGGGGTAACGTTGTCAGACACCGTTTTGAAGAACTCAAGCTCCCTACCGTAAACCGAACGCACTCCAAAAGATGAATTAAAATTTGGCACAACGACAATTTCGACTTCGAAATCATCACGGTTTTCCATCTCGCGAAACACGGGCTCCTGTTTATCCCATGTCTCAGGCTCAAAAACAAAAAACGCAACTCGGATTCTTCCAGAGGCCTTCGATGCTGTGGCCTTGTTTCTTATCCGACGCAAATAGTAGGCAGAACGCGCATCAAGAACAGGCGATGCGAGACCCATTGCCAAATGATAAACACTTTTTAAAATGCGAAAACCGACCTCGGCGATACAAGACACCAAATAGCCCCTTAATCCTCTATTGCCTACTAGTCAGCGAGCAATCTCACATAGCCCCTATGAACTCCGTGAAGACCGCCAAAATGCTCCTTGCTTTCTGTTAGCCCCCAGTTCAAGCTACTTCCTCGATCCTCTGTAGAGATCCCCCAGGAGAGATATCTGTACCCCCTCTCCTTGCAATACATGATGCAAGAATAGTACAGGAACGTCATTGGGCTCAGGGAAGAGTACTCGGCATCAGCACATAGGTATTGGGTATGAACCGTGTTCTGCTCGCCAAAAAGAAATAGCCAACCAGCAGCGAGAAGCTTTCCATCTTCGTTGCGAACACCGACAAGCTCAGTTTCCCCAGGTAGGCGATTTGAATATAAATCCCACAGCTCATCAACCGAATGCACGGGAACTGTATCGAATTTCTTCAAATTCAGCGACAAAAGCCAATGGAATTTTTCAACGTCCTCGTAAGTCGAAAGAAGCTCGAAGTGAAGCCCCTGCTTCTTTCCGTTGTTCACATTCGTCCTCTTACCTTGCGAAAAATTGGAGAGAACGGATTCTTTGTAGCAATCAAAGTCAATGTACGTTGTCAGCTCGATAAACTCCTCAAAGCCGTTCAAGCGTAACATGTATTCGACAAATGGAGATTCTTGACGCCTCCACATAAAATCAGGAGGAAAACGCAGGTCAACGCTATCGAATCCTTGGCTTGCCAGATAATCAACCAACTCGTCGAGCAAAGCCTGAAAGCGCTTGGCTGATGATGTTTTTTCATCGATGACAATACCGCCATACGTACTACCCGGATGGGAGACGAAAGTTTTTTTCCCATCCGTAACCTTAATAGCTCCAGGAATCAAGCCCCTCAAGTTCCCTTTTTTGTCGCTATACAGCAGAGAGCAGTCCTCAAAGCGCCCTTTGGGATGGTAGGAGAGAAAACGTCGACTTTGAAGAAAATTCCCATTTATTGAAGAATCCCGAATGAAAGAATCCCACCGATCGATATCTTCTTCTCTATATAAACTAATTGTCATTTTTCCCCTACATAAACTAAGCTTCAAAATCGTTTATAGCATCAATTACATATTGTTGCTCCGCTTCGGTCAAACCGTAATACATGGGCAAGCTAAGCTCGGTTCTGCTGATCAGCTCAGCAAGGGGGTAATCCCCTTCAGAGAACCCTAGTTCAGAATAAGCTCGTTGCAAATGCAGCGGAATGGGGTAGTGCTTGTTGGTCTGAATACCCTTCTCCTCAAGATATGAAGCGAGCTCGTCTCGCTTGTCGCAACGTATGGCAAAAATATGCCATACAGGCTCAGCCCCTTCGTAAACCGCAGGAAGAACGACCTGGCTATTAGTTATGCCCTCGATGTATCTCGATGCTATTTCCCGTCGTTGATCGTTTACCTCATCAAGGCACGTCAACTTTGCACTTAGGAATGCAGCTTGCATTTCATCCAACCTCGAGTTGACTCCTTGCACAATATGATGGTACTTGTAATCAGATCCATAGTTGCCTAAAACCCGAACCTTATCGGCAACATCACGACTATTGGTTACCACGGCACCTGCGTCCCCCAGTGCGCCAAGATTTTTTCCAGGATAAAAGCTAAAGCCAGCTACATCCCCGATGGATCCTATTTTGCGCCCTTTATAGATCGCACCGTGCGCCTGAGCGCAGTCCTCTATCACAAACAGGCCATTCCTTTTTGCGATAGAGACAATTTCGTCCATCTTTGCTGGAAGGCCATATAGATGAACAGGCATAATCGCCCTCGTGCGTGGCGTAATCGCCTCTTCAATTTCAAGGGGATTGATATTGTAGGTATCCAATTCCGGCTCGACAAAAACAGGAACTGCCCCTGCATAACTTACTGCAAGCGCAGTAGCAATAAAGGTATTGGATGGGACAATCACTTCATCCCCTTGACCAATCCCTAATGCCCTCAAAGCCAACGTAAGGGAATCGAGGCCATTGCCGCATCCAATGCAATAACCGGAGTCGCAGTAATTTGCGAATTCTTTTTCGAACGTTTCGCATTCGCTACCCTTGATGTAAAAGCTGCTGTCAAACACACGCTCGAAAGCCGCACGCAACTCTTTGTCCAGTCTTTTCTCTAGCGGGCGAAAGCTCACGAATGGAACGTTCATTGCGCCTCCCCTTTCTCATTAACGTAATTTAAAAATGCCTCGTAATCCCTAATGTAATCAGACTCATCGTAGTACTCCGACGCAAGCACCAGAAGAACTGCATCTTCAGAGAAATCGAACATCTCTCGCCATATAGCATTTGTGATGTAAAGGCCCTCGCCAGGCTTGTCCAATACAACCGTTTCTTTGTCCGAACCATCATCAAGCAGGACTTTGCATGACCCATGCACGCAGACAAGAGCTTGTTCCAATTGCTTATGGGCATGAAAGCCCCTTCTGACACCAGGCAAAGTGTCGTAGATGTAATAAACCCTCTTTACGCTGAATGGAACATCTTTCAACCCCTCAATGGCAATTAACTGACCACGCTCATCCCCGTGGGAATCAAAATGGAATTTTTCGATATTCACTCCGCGTCTCCGTTCAAAATTGTTTCTTATAATGCTTAATGCACATCTGCGAAAACAGTCTTGGCCGCAAACAGCGTGTAAAGATCGCAGACAATCCAGATAACATCACTGTATTATAGATTATAGATACCATCATTTATCCACCAGTTGCTTTCAGGGAAATGGGAGATACCAAGTAAATGGATCACGCTAACTACGTCGTCATCTTCGCCGGTGGCGTTGGCTCTCGTATGAATGGGGCCAAAACCCCGAAACAGTTTCTTGAGCTGGGGGGTAAACCCATTATCGCGCATACCATAGATCATTTTGAGCGGCATCCACTCATCAGCGGAATCATCGTAGCGTGTCTCGAATCTGGAATACCTTTTATGGAACAGATCATCACCACATTCCATTACGAAAAGGTTATCTCCGTCGTTCCTGGAGGAAGCTCTGGGCAAGACTCGATATTCAACGGCCTCCACGAACTGTATATCCAAAATATCACTGACCACAATTCGGTCGTTCTCATCCATGATGGCGTCCGACCCCTCATTGATGAAAGCACCATCACGAATTGCATTAAATCTGTACAATCCAGAGGCTCAACCGCCACAGTCGCACCTTCCACCGAGACCATCGTTGAAGAAATCGACGGAAAGGTACAGCGCGTTGTTGATCGATCCCGTTGCAAACTTGCACGAGCACCACAAGGTTTTATCTTTGACGATCTTTACGCATCGCATCTTGCTGCACGCAGCGAAGGAAAGCATGATTTCATCGATTCCATATCGCTTATGGCACATTACGGGCATAGCATTTACACAGTCGAGGGTCCTGCAGACAATATTAAAGTTACTACTCAGCGAGACTTCTTTGCATTTAAGGGGTTCATGGACTACAAGGAAATGGGACAGCTTTGGCAGAAGTAAACAAATACCTATTCGAAACGGCTAACTCCCTAGCGGGCGATAAAGACGTCCCCTTCTCCGTCTTTGATGGAAAAAGGGTTGTCATCACGGGCTCTACCGGCCTGATTGGATCTCAGCTCGTACGAGTCTTGCTGTGCAGAAACAAAGCCGAATCGGCAAATATCGAGCTGGTTCTCCCCGTCAGAAATACCGATAAAGCCAGAAGCCTATTCGGAGTTTCTCCACAGATCCAGTACATCCGATGGTCCCTGGATGAAGATTTACGCGTCGATGGCACCGCAGACTATTTTGTTCATGCCGCGTGCAGCACATCAAGCAAGAGCTTCCAGGAAAAGCCAGCAACGACAATCCTCCAAATTGTCAACGGGGGAGCAGAAACGCTTCGCTGCGCAAACGAGCTCAATGTCGAAAAATACTTATTCCTATCAACAATGGAGGTATACGGTGAAACGCAAGACGTCGCCTACGAAGGTAGGCTCGGCAACCTTGATCCAATGATGGTCCGAAACAGCTATCCAGAAGCAAAAAAACTGACGGAATGCTTGTGCGCCTCCTGGTACAAAGAATTTGGATTGCCAACCGTAATCGTGCGTTTAGCTCAAACTTTTGGACAAGGCGTTGACCCATCCGATATGAGGGTATTCGCCGAGTTTGCAAGAGGAGCAACATCGGGAGATGGAATCACTCTCCTAAGCGATGGAACAAAAAGAAACCCATATCTCTCAGTTGATGACGCCACGCGAGCAATCGTTTTCCTTTTGGCCAAAGGAAAACCGGGCGAAGCCTACAACGCCGCAAACCGAGAAACATACTGCAGCATAAAAGAAATGGCAGAACTCGTTTTGCGGCATTACGGAGCGGAGGAAAACAGGCTCACCAGGGAAATCGATCTTAAAAGAGAGGCAACTTTCAGGAAGTCCTCAGACCTTCGAATGGACACTTCCAAGCTCGAGGGTCTTGGCTGGGAGCCTCAAGATTCGCTGACTGATATGTACGCCTCCATGATTAAAAGCTGGAACCCTAGCGAAGGATAAAAATGACCTGTTTAGTGTCCGTAATAATGCCTGTTTATAATTCCCGAAATTATCTAAAGGATGCTGTAGATAGCATATTGCACGAAAAAAGCCGAGACTTCGAACTGCTATTGGTTGACGACGGATCAACCGACGGCTCCTCCGTTCTATGCGATGAAATTGAAAAACAGGACAACCGGGTGAGAGTTGTTCATAAGAAAAATGGGGGGATGTGCCAGGCGAGGAATATTGGCATTCAGCAAGCACGGGGAAAATGGATTGCGTTTGCAGACAACGACGACAAAGTGCTCCCGGGCTTTATAACCGATAATCTGGAAATTGCGAAAAAGTACGACTGCGACTGCCTTACGTTTGGACGCAAATGGATTCAGGTCGGAGAATCAAACCGAATCCAATTTTCTATCGAAGAATCGCCAGAAACTGAGAAATGCTATTATGGTCAGAATGTTCTAAAGAACTACTTCGAATGCAATTCCGTCTCAGATGGGGTATGGGTTCGATTCTATAAACGAACGTTTATCATCAACAACAATATCAAATTCGATGAGTCATTCAGAAGCGGATTCGAAGACTCTATGTTTAACGACATGGTCGTTAAACATGCCGATTCATACGCATTTAACCCGAAATGCTATTACGTTTGGTACCGCAGGAACTCCCATAGCACATCTATGAAGATAAGCAAAAACCGCCTTTCCAGCATGGAGAAGACACTTTCTTACGAATTCCATCTGCTGGAAGATGCCGAGTTGCTGGACAAAGAACCAAAGCAATGCGGCGAACTGTTCTTTTCTCGAATCTTTGATGTGCTTGTTTCAAACCATCTTGCAAGCAAATGCTCTTATAACGCCCAAAGAGAAATATATGAGGCAATGTACGAAATCGCAGCCCCATATGAAAGACTGCTCAACTCAGCGCCTCTTCATTTCCACCTTCAACTCGCCAAAAACCTGCTCTTGAGTAGAAACTACCCATTGCTATACATCTATTTATCGCTCGGAACAAAGGCGAAAATAGTTTTCCGCCTCCAATAAGCCTTATTTCTGGGGAGCACACCCATTTAACCAGCTCGCTCCCCAAGATTCGTTAGTTATAGATGACAACCGCAGTACCAGCATAAATATTGTTGTAAATCCACTGTGCACTGGGGTACGACATCCTCAAGCAGCCATGAGACAGACTGTTTCCCAGTTCCGCATCGGAGTTCAAGATTGTATGGAAGAAATAACCGCCCCAGATCTGTGTACAATAGCGAGCGCGAGAATCAGTGCTCAAAACAGGGCGTTTAAAGCCGGTTGTTCTGTACGACCCAGTAATTGTTGGCGAACCAGGCGCGCCAGTCACACAGCTCCAATAATATTGGAGAGACCAGCTGCCAGCGCCACCTCTAAATACACCAACCTTATGAGTTGAACGATCAACGGCAATCAGCCATTGCGTACCACTACTGTAACCAATAATCCTGTCGCGCATCGCCTTGCGGTCTGGCGGCATTCCAAGAAAGCCGTCTGCGTCAGAAAAACTTCTCGCCGTTGCCCCAGGAGCGGGCGCACCCTTTGCAACAACCTTTATCTGATACGCTTCCACGTTCATATTTAAGCCAGTGGTACCGGAGGGTGCGCCGTTTTTTGCCCACCCCATCCAACCATAACCAGACACATGAGTGCGATAGTATACATCGAAATAATTCGATAAATTGCCAGTAAGCTCGATCCTCATTGCCTGGATGGCATTGCCGCTACTTGTGCTTCTGGTTCCGTTACCACACCACGAAGTCCAACCAGCATTTGCAAAATGACAGAGGTATGAAATTCCACCCGTTATTGCACTATCGCTCGTTACGGATAAGCCCATACCAACCAATGCCCTAGATTGACCAGTGGTTCCAGCAACGCTCCCTTCGCTAGTTTTCCCCCAGCCCCAGCCAGCAGACTGACTCTCGCAGTTGATGGAGGGGAAAAGCGATGAATCGAGAAGAGGCGTTGCGCCCACCGAAGGAGCATCCGAACTTCCTTTGGGGACAATCGCTACCTCAACCGCCTCGATTGGGATTGAGCAACCTACCGAACCAGCTGCCGACTCGCCGTTTTTCGTCCAATCGAGCCAACCAATATTAGAGACGTGCGCTCGGTAAAATATGTCATATTTTTGAGCCATCTCCCCGTCAAGCTTAAATTCAACTGCCTGAATGCTTTTTGCCTTGCCAGACGTCCCGGCAAAAGAGCTATTTGCCTGCCAGCCCTGCCAACCGATGTCTTGAACGTGAGCACGGTATTCGATAGAACCACCAATGTTCTTCGTTGAGTCGGAAACGCCTAATCTAAACCCTTCGAGATGCTTTGATTGCCCTGTTGTGCCCAGAACAATATCAGCACATAGGTTATCTGCTACACCGGAAACAGTTCCAATCTGAGAGATATGCGATGAGTACTCAAGGATAGAGGTTTTTACAGAATCGACCGAAGGGTCATATTCGGGCGGCGTCTGCCCCTTAGGCAGAATTACTAGCTCTATGGCTTCCATACGCTTTGATAGCCCTACAGTACCAGCATTTTCACCATCTTTTGCCCATCCAAGCCAACCGTAATCCTGGACGTGGGCGCGGTACCAAATGCTATAACCCGAGCTATCACCTAAAGCGATATGAAGTGCCTCAATCCGCTTCGACTGGCCAGTAGTGCCGGCAAAGGAACCGTTAGAGCGGTCTTCCTGCCAACCTATATCCTGGATATGTGCCCCGTAGGAAATCCCCAACTGCGAAAGGTCACCGTCAAGCTGAAGGGTTAGCCCCTCCAAACGCTTCCCTTTGCCAGTAGTGCCTAGAGTGATCGGCTCATCGACAGAATCTGAATAATCGGCTTGGGTTCCATAATCCTGAATATGAGTGGAATAGGAAAGGGCCTTTTTCTTCATTGCGCCAACAGAGGAATCATAGTCATCTGGGACCTGGCCCTTCGGAAGCAGAATAACCTCTATCGACTCCAGACGCTTCGACAACCCTTCCGTACCCGCGCTATCGCCATCCTTAGCCCAACCTAGCCAACCGTAATCCTGGGCATGCACTCGATACCACACTGAAAACGAATCTCCAGCACTGCCGGTAAGCTTAATCTGAATGGCTTCCAATCGCTTTGACTGACCCGAGGTCCCAGCCAGTTCACCATTCTGAACCCAATCTTGCCAGCCTATGTCCTGAACGTGAGTTTTGTAGCTAACCCCACCATTTATCGAACCGCCAGTTTTTATCTTTATGCCTTCGAGTCTCTTTGATTGGCCACTTGTCCCTGAAGAAGTTCCGTCAGTTTTCCAATCTTGCCAGCCATAATCCTGCACATGAGAGGTGTACGCGATCTTATAGGTTGAAGGGTCTGGCTCGACTAAGGTGTTGGTTTTATTTTCGGAGATGTACCTCAAGCAATCAGCTTTTTCGCTCTTGTACCGATTCTGCCAACCGGTCCAGTAGATGGATTGTTTGGGATAACGCTTCGCAACGTTATTGACGACATAGTCGCAGAGAGTAGTTACAAAAACTTCATCCGACATAGAGTCATTGATGCCGGAATTCTTGAAGAACCAATTTGCACCATAATAATTACCATTGTTGATATATGAGGCGCCGCCTCCTGCGCCAAACAGGTTGACCATGCCCCAACAAAGGCCCTTAATGCAATCGGGGCGATTGTCCAAGTTGATTCCAAATGCCTTAAGGCAACCACGAGCACCTAACGACCCGTTGTAGGAATCAATGTAAGCCCAGCCATTCTGCAAGTTTGAAAACTCGGTGGGGTTCGCCTTGTATGCAGCATGCCACGCGGTATTGAGATCGTTACCCAATTGGGTGAATGCGCCGTTGGAGCGGGTTGCGCCCGTCACATTCCAACCGTATCGATCGCCAATGACTTTTAAAGCGCTATAAGCTGAAGGGTTGTAGTTATACACTGCCTTCAGAAAGCTGCCCAAGCCATACCTGTTGTCGAACTGGAAATAGCCCATGGCATGATAACCATCGCCCGAGCTAAGGCCCTGGTCGTAATTACAGCTACTCTCATATTTGCAGAAGTACAGCATTTCAGAGCTGAAGCTCATTGGCTGAAGGTTAGAGCCGTTAGCGTATGCTTCAATTTCGTTGGTATCGGGCGGGTAAACATCCGCAATGTCGAAGGGGTCGTCAAGGCCGTCGGCCCAAATTGCCAGCTTGCCATCACTATAATCAGGGGCAGACATTTCCTGCTCGTTGGCGAATTCATCACCAACGCCAAACTCAGCATCTTCCCCGCCAGAGACAGAACCACTGGAATCCATTCCGCCCTCGGAATTGCTTGGATCCGGCTTTGAAGCAACCCCGCCATCCGCGAATTCAGACTCATTAGAAGTCGATGCATCGGAGCTAGACTCGGTTGAATTCGAGCTTGAATCCGAAGGATCCGCAAATGCCGAATAAGGAAGAAGACCCATAACTAGAGTGAAGGAGAAAAATACACTTAGCAGCTTTTTTCCGACAGCCATACGAATTGCCTTTCGTTAAACACACGTTCTAAACATCATACAGAAGATTCACACTAGATCGGACTCGGAGCGTCGAACAAAACAATATTTAAGCCAGTCGCCAAATGAGCGGCAGTAGCAAGTATTGTTCAAGGTGGTCATTTCCAATGTAAAATGGCAAAAACGTAAAAATGGATTTGAGGTCATATGTCTCTTATCAACAAATTCAAAAGCCTTCTGCCTATCTCCTCCCGCTCTTTTCATGCAGCAGAAAAGCACTTTGTGATGCAAAACAATCTAGTCAAAGACGAGCTATTCGATATTAAATCGAAGCAAGATGAGCTCTTTCGACGCATCGAGCAGGCAGACAACAGGATTAACGGAAATCTCAATGCAAAGTACGACGCTATTGACGCTTCCCTAAGGACCGAAGCAGAGCGTAACAAACTGCGCATGGAAGCACTGATGAAAAAGGCTTACCCGGAAGACTCACCTGCAGAAATTCGCCGCAGGATTTTTTCCCTGATGCCTGAAGCCGAAGGCGATGCTCGCATCATGCAAAAGGCAAATGCAAAATTGATGTTTGAGCTTGATTCCATCTGCCAAAAGGCCGGCTTGCCGTACTGGACAGCTTATGGCTCTCTGGTTGGCGCACTTTCGCGAAATGGCTTTATCCCCTGGGATGACGACATCGACATTTGCATGATGAGAGAAGATGTTGAAAAGCTTCAGTCTTTATGCGACGCAGACCCCAATTACCAATTAACGCTCGTTTACGACGGCTATGTTTTTTGCAGGCAGCTTAGATTCAGCAGTCGCAATGAGAGCATTCCTTGCTTTATTGATGTTTCGATATGGGACTGGGCGTTCTCGTCAAACAAGAAAAGCGACGACGAGTTCAGGGACCTTCGCCTTGAACTAATGAGCTTTCTTGGGGAAAAAATGGACTCTCTTCCCTATTGGAAAGAAAGAGGCCTTCTATACTCCCTGAAAAGCGGCGAAATAGCCCAAGGAATTTCCATAAGCAGAAAAGACCAGAACGACAAATTGGCCTACCCTGAAATTGAAGCCATAGAAGCGCTGTTTCAAGAATTCCGCAGCATAGCGTACGAAAAAGGGATCCTGTGCAACAAGGAGAATGCTACCGCTGTTGCCTACGGCATGGACAACATGTACAACGCACCCTGGAGGAGAACCTTGTGGCCGTTGTCTATGATATTTCCAACAAAGCCGCACCCGTTCGAGGGTGGCAGCATCAATGTCCCGAACGACGCAATAGCCGTAGCTGACGAGTGCTTTCCTGGCTGGCCGTATCTACCAGATGACATTCTGGGTCATAACCATTTCACCGAAAACGCCTTCAGCGATCCTGCTGTCCGCGATGCGCTAAAGGCGTTTATCTCAGACTAGCGGCTACCTAAGCAAGCTTTCACAAGAAGCTCCTTGTCCAAATCGTTGAAACGCGATTTGTCTCCGACGAATCCGATCTTTCCCGTGAAACGCTTCAAATAGCGAATGCCGTGAGCTACGCTGTCAAGGTTTTGAGGATCCTCCAACGCAATGCACGCATTATTCTTTGCAGCATAAGGAGCAACAGCCAATGCATCCTGAGGATTCCAAATCGAAACAACAAGCAATAAAGGAGACTCCTCTTTTTTGTGGCTGTTTATCCAGCTGTTGATTTTTTCGTTGGCGTCATAAGGGTCACTGCCGACGAACCTCATCATTGCTACCCCATTTTCCCCAACAAACGTCAACGACTCTTCGGTGAAAGACTTGTATCCGCCCACTACAAGGACATTTTTTGACATGAGCGATGCTTCCTTCATCAAGGAAGGAATTTCATCGTGAGCATCTTTCACCAGCACCGGGCATTTTTCCGAGAAAATGTAAGGTGAAAGCGACACCAAATCACCCAAACAGCCATCGTAGGTAAGGGCAACGTCGGAGCCCCATAGGCCCTTTTCTTCGCCGTGCTGGAAAATCGACCACGAAAGGCTGCAGGCGTCTTCGCCTTCCAGCACTTTCACCGAAGCAGAGGGAGCGGCGGAAGACGCTTCCTTGGTTATTGCATCCGTGTCCAACGTACCGCCATTTAGCACGTACACCGTCTGAGGATTGAGCCTGGTCAACTCCTGCGCCGTAATATCGGGCACGCTTTCGTTCTGTATAAGGAGAATCGGTGCATCCAATGCCCCCGCGAGGCCATTCGCAATCAGCGGCACCATTTCATGCTCGCCCGAAGCCAGGATCACAGTTTTGGCGCCGTCGGGATAGCATCGGCTTGAAAGCTTCGCCGCAATGCCATAACGTGTGTCCGCTTCGATAGATTCGATGCCGCTCATGTCGGGCTTATTCGGATCCTGCAAGGTTTCGAACACGATCTGTTCCGATTCCTTGCTGCCCACATGACCACCCAGCACACGATAGGTCTGGCACACTTCCTTCGCCGTGCCCGCCATGCGCAGATGGCCCTTTTCGATCCATACCGCCTTGTTGCACAAGCGCTCAATCTGGTCATTGTTGTGCGAAACAATAAGCACTGTCACGCCATGTTCTTTGATCAGCTTCGTGATGCGGTCTTCGCACTTCTTCTGGAACATGAAGTCGCCCACGGAAAGCACTTCGTCCACGATCAAAATCTCGGGCACGATAACCGTAGCAATCGCAAAAGCAATGCGCGCCACCATGCCGGAAGAATAGTTCTTCATGGGCATGTCCAGGAACTTTTCTACCTCGGCAAATTCAACGATGTCGTCGAAGTTTTCTTCAATGAACTGCTTCGAATAGCCCAGGAGCGCACCGTTCAAGTAGATGTTTTCGCGCGCAGTAAGCTCCATGTCGAAGCCCGCACCAAGTTCGATGAGCGGGGCGATATTGCCACTGACCGTGCACGACCCTTTGCTGGGCTCAAGCACGCCGGCGATGATCTTCAGGATGGTTGATTTGCCAGAACCATTCGTGCCCAAAATGCCAAACACATCGCCCTGCTTCACTTCGAAGGAAACGTCGTCGAGTGCGCGGAATTCCTTGAAGCGCAATTCGCGCTTAGCGGCGGCGATTACGTATTCTTTGATGCTGTTCAGCTGTTCGCTTGCCATGTTGAAGATCATGGACACATGGTCCACCTTGATCATGGTTTTCTTCGATGAGTCGTCGGCGAGCTCGGATTCGATTTCAAGAACGCTGGTGTTCACGTTTTCGGGCATGGTTGTTCCTTAAACGTAGAGAATGAACTTCTTTTCGGTCTTCTTGAAAATAAGCAGACCGATGGCGAATGCAGCTACCGCCATGCCAAGGCACAGGAGGTTTTCCTGCAAGCCTGGCACCGTGCCGCTCAGGATAAGGTCGCGGAAGTAGCTTACGTAGTGAAACATGGGGTTGTACTGCATTAGCGGCGCCGCCCAATCAGGCAAGATTTCTACGGGGTAGAAAAGCGGCGTGGCGTACGTCCATGCGGTGATAACGACGCCCCACAGGTGGCATACGTCGCGGAAGAACACCGAAAGGGCGGAAAGGGCCATGCCCACGCCCGCGCTGAATAGCACCACGTATAGGAGCAGCAGCGGCAGGGCAAGCAGGCTAACATGCGGCATAACTTGGAAGAAGATCATTACTGCAGCTACAGCGATGAGCGAAATGCAGAAGTTCACCAGCTGGAACAGCACTTTTTCAAGCGGGAAGATAAGCTTTTCGATACGGATCTTCTTGATAAGCGAGGAAGATTCGATGATTGAATTCATGGCGCCTGAAGTGGAATCGGCCATGAGGGCGAACATGACGTTGCCCAAGATTACGTACAGCGGGTAGTTTTCGATGCTGAACTTGAAAAACGTGCTGAACACAACGGAAAGCACGATCATCATGAGCAAAGGGTTCAGGACCGACCACAAAACGCCCAGGGCGCTGCGACGGTACTTAAGCTTGAAGTCCCTGGATACAAGGGATGTTATGGTGAACCAATTCCTTCTGGCATTAGCGCTTGAGAGCATATTTGGCATTAATGCAGTTCCTTATCGTTTAGTGGCTACATGGGCGGCGCTGCCTTTGCAGTTGGCGCCCAGTGCGACCTAAATAATCACGATGTTTCATTGTAAAGGGTATTGGCGCACGCTAACCAGCCTGCACGGTTTTTGCGGAAAATGGGAATATAGGGACTGGTCCCGTTTTCCCGGTTTTGCCGGAAAGCGGCAACAGCCACCACTCCAACCAGTTCCGTTGTCCCAAGGAGCAGAAAATTGGATCATCATTTCTCAGGCACACTTTCATTTAAAGGGTGCATTTTCTCTTTCGCCTTCGATGGAAAAAGGCTTTCCCTTTTCCCTTTGGTTCAAGAAGAAAAGGGATCGATCGAGTACACATGGCTTAAAGAGGAAATCAAATCTGGGGTATTTGCCGGCCCAAGGTTTCCAGAAATCGACACCGACTGTCTAACGGGAATGCGCAATGAAGATGGGCATACCATTGCCTTCCTCGTAAACAAGGGGAGCAAGGTCGGGTACACCCTATCCCTGAAGCATCTCGCTCTCCACGTCCATGTTCATGTTCATGCCTATATCGACTGCAAATATGAAAAAGACTCTATTTGCAAAATTTCCTTTGCATGCCCTGAAATCAATTTGATACACCCAGCTAATAAGGCATTTGAGCTAAAAATGGATCTTAATGAGTGGGACAGACGCGGGAAAGTCTCAATAACGTCGACCGATTTCGACGCATCGCAAACAAGCAAACGACACTTCTGGTTTAAAGAAACAGAAGTTGCAATCTATTTTGCAATCTCAAGAAGCGTAGGGGACGGAATCAGCCATCCCGCAATAGCGTTCACGTCGAATCTTGTTCTCGAGTTTAAGCCGACCAGCAACTTCAGGTTTATATGCGAACTCTGCTTCGCAACAGAGCGGTTCATCCAATACCTCTGCTATAGGAATAATATTCGTTTTTCCGAAATTAAACTTTCCGCACCGTACAAAGACAATCTTACTGAGTCGTTTGCGACAATGCACCTTCTGTGGCAGCCGAAAGAAAGCGAATCTCGCGCCATCAAAAAAAGAAGGCTAATCGGCCAGAGACATATAGATGGACACGAAGGTGCGATATTGGAGGCAATCTCCAGCGGCGCTCTTTACATGAGGCACATCCCTCCTTCGTACAGCCAATCAAACCAAATTACACCAGCATCTTTTCTAATGCTGGTTGCTGCATTCGAATGGGAGTTCGATCGCATTCATCCGGAGGGGGTTACCAAGAGTGACGCAAGAATCAACGCAGAGAATCATGCCGAGGAGAAAATCAACAATCTCATAGACGAATCATCCGGCAAAGAGAAAGACATTTACCGATTTTTAAGGAAATTAATCCGCAACGATTCCCTTAAGGATAAATTCAAGGAAATCGAAAATGACGTAGTTCCATCTATCGGAAAAATCGGGCAGGCGCTTTACAAAAGAGAATGCATCGATTTCAACTTCGTTAGAATAGGTGAGCGCATCGCCTCTCAACGCAACGCCTTCGCTCACGGGAATCTAAGCAAAAGCTTTAATAAAGACACCCTTGTCGACATCGGATTCCTAAAAATAATCGTTTACGCCATGCAGCTAAAGAACATAGGGCTAGACGACGGCGCAATACGTAACGCCATTGAGCAGCTGTTTGGGGTCAGCGGCTAACAATCAACGAACATATGTTCTAATGACAAATCAGGCCTTTCTTTCAGCTGGTAGAATATTTCAAAAATCCGTTCGGAAGGAATCTATCATGGCTTTCCTTGATAATTCGGAAACCCTGAAAGAGAGCCAAACCCTCGAATTCAAAGAAGCCGCCGCGGGCCTTCCCGACGACATCTGGGAGTCGTATTCAGCCTTCGCCAATACCGAAGGAGGCGAAATTGTCCTCGGAGTTCACGAGAACAAGACAACCCACACTTTTTCGATTGTTGGCGTCGCGAATCCAAGCGAGCTCATCGATACATTTTGGAGCACCGTAAGAAGCTCGCAAAAAGTTTCCAGCGACGTCCTGCTTCCTGACGATGTCAGAGAGGCGACCGCCGAAGGACGTTCCGTTGTCGTAATTGATGTTCCAAGGGCTTCAAAGGCAGACAAACCCGTACGAGTGCGCATCAAGAAGGCAGACATCGCATTTGTTCGCCGAGGGACAACCGACCAAAGAGCGACAGAACGCGAAATTCAGCAAATGGAATACGACAAAGCCTACCTAGCCGATAGAGCTCCCTTGAACGAGATAGGCATCGACGCACTTGACCCTAAAACAATTGTAAGATACAGAGAAGTTGCAGCAGCAACTAAAGCGCATAGTCCCTGGAACTCCGATTCCAATGAAGATTTTCTTTATCACATCGGAGGATTGGCAAAAGGCTGGGACGGACTTCTTCATCCCACGAAAGCGGGTCTGCTTGCTTTCGGGTTTGAACATGAGATCTCAGGAATAATCCCCCACTACCGCCTTGACTATCGAGAAGAAACCGAAGGGAACCTTCGCTGGACCGATCGAGTGATGTCGCAAGACGGGAACCAAAACGGAAATCTAATTGACTTTTATTTCACCATGGTCGGCAAAATTGCGAAGCTCTTTAAAGCGCCCTTCTCAACGGACGAAACGGGGATGAGGCATGGAAGCCGCAACCCGATCACCGAATGCGTAAATGAGGCAATCGTGAACGGCCTAGTTCACGCATGGTACGGATTAAACGCCAAAGTAACCATAGTGGTCAAAAACGACTCAATCACAGTTTCAAATTCTGGATCTCTTCTTATCGACAAAGGAGTGGCGATATCGGGAGGATTCAGCGAACCGCGAAACCCAACATTAATGAGGATATTCAACTACATCGGAGCTGGAGACCAAGCTGGAAGCGGCCTTTGCACGATATGGAAGAACTGGTATTCCGCCTTTGAAAAAACACCCATTCTTACCGAAAAGCATAGCCCAAGCTATGTTGATCTCGTTTTGCCCATGCAGACAAAAAGCACACTATCGCAATCAAGCCTCTCCTCTTTCTCTAAACACGAACTCCTTCTCGTCAAAGCGATTGAAGGGGCAGAATCCCCAGTAACAGCTGCAGACGTAGCAAAAAATGTAGGAATTAGCGTCCGGAAAGCCCAAGAAATCTTGCTAGAACTTACTAAAAACCAGAAATCGGGCGTCGGCCGAACCAAGATCGGAAGATCGTTTCACTATTACATCGACAGGAACTAGCGCGAGTTCGGCGCGAGTTCGGCGCGGGGTCGGCGCGGGGTCGGCGCGAGTTCGGCGCGAGTTCGGCGCGAGTTCGGCGCGAGTTCGGCGCGAGTTCGGCGCCATCAAGCGCCCTAAGCCCCGAGGAGCAAATGATTGCTTAGTACATTACAATGTCGAGGTCATTTGCCCTGGCCAAATTAATAATTCTCTGAATTTCTGTATCGCTTGCCTTTAAGGGAACGTTTACAGTTATCCTTCTCCTCCTCTGAGCAGGGATGGGCAATGGGGCATGCTTTTCGGCGTCCTCAACGCTTCCGCCGATCTCGGCAAAATGAAGCAAGGCCCTAAAGGCGGCGGCATTTTTCTTGGCAACTTCCTCTGAAACGGATCCGTGCTGTTTCAACCATGGAACAATATCCTTGTTCTCAGACTTGGAAGAGAAGGCACTCATCCCCTCAGGAAAAGAAACACTGATTACTTCCCTCGTCGCCTCTTGTCGCAAGGAAGGATTTGCCCATCGAATGCCAAGAGCAGTTGGGCGTTTCTCCTGGTCGAGAATCCCAAGATTCATTAACGAAGCTAAATTTTTTTGGGCATTCGAAAGAGACACCCCTTCGCAACGCTGCGAAACCGCATCCTTGTCCAAGGGCTTCTCGCCCAATTCGGAAATGAGAGAAGCACAAACCTCGGCGATTCTCTCGGTTAGGGTCAACGACGGCATAGAGTTCATGTCTGTCCCTTCCATGAGATTGTTCCGTCTCTCATCGTATCATTATCAGAGCCTCAGAGACATATAAAGGGTCATAAATTGAGCATCGATTTCTCAACTCTTCGCTCACAAAAGTTCAACGACTCTACCATATAGATGCCGCTTCGCTGAAGCAACCTGAAGATTCATCGGAGCATCGATCCGCCAAAAGTCCTTTTGATCCGAGTGAGAAACCTGTACTGATCAGGTATTTTCATGGTATTGAGGTTCTCTATCAGGCAATTTGCTGCTTTTCGCAGATGGCCCCTGTTAGCAAGGAGGGATCCTTCCTTGCGTATCACGCAGGATATAGTTTACCTCAAGCCACGACCCCAATGTGTCGCACCTGGTCATATACCCCGTTCAACAATAGCTCATCTGAAATGCCCATCACAGCAAACACGCTCACCGCACCCCTCGATCAGGCACCCATAGCCAGTAGCATTCGCGATCAACCCCATCGGGTCTTGCGCTGAATCATCCGTCGCATAGGTGTCGCACTGGGGATATAGAGACAAGTCCCGTTTTCCCAGTTTTGCATGGCGCGCAAAAAAGCCTCGCTTGCGCAATCATTCACTGCAAGCGAGGCTCTATCCGCTAAGCGGGGAAACGATACCTGTCCCTATATACCCGCCTGGCTTATTTCCCAGCAGCTTTCAGTGCTGCTTTGGGACCTGCCACCAGCAGATAGTACAAGCCCTTGCGCAGCGGCGTGGGATTGTTGGGGAAGAACTGCTCGAAGCGCTTTGGGTGCTCCATCAAATAGCGCAGGTTCGCGTTCTGATAGTCGCTGAACAGCGAGCGATCATACGCACCGCCCCTGAACCCGGCGCGCAAATCCTCATGCATCTTAACCACAAATTCACGACGCTGCTCCGGCGCCAAGCGCGCAAAGTTCCACATATAGCTGTCATAACGCAGCCTGAACAGGACTTTTCTCAAATCATCGCAATCAGGGTCGTTCTTGATGAAGCGCTCGGCCATGTCGAATTCCTTGCACACGCACATCACTTTTTGCGCGTCATTCACAGAAGATGCCTCGTTGTCTTGGCGGTAATGCAGAATAGCCTCTTCGGACATAACAACCTTCTGCGCAGTTACCCACACCTTGAACTGAAAGCCTAGATCCTGGAAGCTTGCGCCCGCCGTTTCAAGGAAACGCACGCCCTTTTCAACCAGCATTTCGCGACGATACAGCGCCGACCAAATGGAAGGAATGCAATAGAACACTTCGCGAACATCGCGCGGATTGAAGGGGGCATCCGTCATAGGGGACTTGCACACACTTATAAGCTGGTTGCGTTCCTTGGGCGTGCTCCAGTAAAACCAGTAGTTCGCCTTGGCAACATCGACAGGAGCGTCGGCACTTGCATCCTTCACCAGGCCATACAGCAACTCCAGCGCATTCGGCTCGAAGAAATCGTCTGGCTCCAAAATGCCAATGTGCTCGCCACGTGCGGTGTCGATGCCCAAGTTCATTGACGCGCCGTAACCAGAATTATCCTTATCAATCAGGCGAAAACGCTGGTCTTTTTCCATGTAGCGCTTGATGATATCTAGCGAACCATCGGTGCTGCCGTCGTTGATGCACAGCGCTTCGAAGTCGGTAAACGTCTGGGCAATCAGCGAACCAAGAGCCTGTTCCAAGTACTGCTCGGAATTGCAGATAGGCACCAGCACCGAAATGGCAGGTGCGGCCCCTTCGGGTGCAGGGCTGATCTTCGCGCTCGCGCGCGCCGCATTCGCACGCGCCTGCTGCTGAGAAATCTGGTTCTTGCCCTTTTTCTCAGTCTTCGCAGCAGCGTTTCCGCCGCCAGCGCTCTTCGCGTTATTCTTCTTAGCCATTCCCTGCCCCTCTCAAATCAATTAGGTAAAAGTATACCGTTCAAACAAGAAGCAACCACAGAGCATATTTCAGCTGCTGCGAATCACGTCAAGCAGTCCGCGGGCCCGCGCGTCCCCGACAGCCGCGAATTACGTCGGACGTCCTTGGCTGCCGCGCCCTCACGAGCGCCGCAATCGCGCCGAGCATCCACGGGCGTCATACGTCCAGGGTCGGCACAAATCGCGCTGGGCGCTCCACGCCTCCGCCAACCCAAGCGTTCAACGACACGCACGGACATTCGCCGCCCCGTCCATCGCACCACGAACTTCACAGCAAAGCTTCAACGCTTAATTAATTCCTCGCAAACGAGGTGCTTTCCTCGAGCGCATCGCATAGAATCGATCTAATGTAAAACGCGTTCATAAAACGGCGCCAGCAGAGCGCAACATTATTCGCTTCAACGCGTTATTGAAGCCCGCCGCCAACAAGGAGGTTCTTATGAAACTTGGATTCATCGGATGCGGAAATATGGCCAAAGCCATGATCAAGGGAATTGTCGCTAGCGGTGCTGTTGCGCCCGGTGAAATCTATGGCTCCAATGTCACGCCGGAGCACGCCGCTGCCGTAGCCGAAGAATTCGGCATTAACGCTGGCACTAACAACATCACCGTCGCCGAAAACGCCGACATCCTGTTCCTTTCCGTAAAACCCTACCAGTACGAGGCCGTTATTGCCGAAATCCGTGGAGCAATGCGCCCTGAACAGACCGTCGTCACCATCGCGCCTGGCAAGACTATTGCCTGGCTGGAAGAGCAGTTCGGCACGCCCGTCCGCATCGTACGCACCGCGCCGAACACGCCCGCACACGTGCTGGCAGGCGTTACCGCCTACTGCCCCAACAGCTTGGCAACCGCTGAAGACGTCGCCGCCGTCGAATGCCTGCTTGCCAGCTTCGGCACCACCGTTGAACTGGAAGAATCGCAGCTCGACGCCGCAAGCGCCATCGGCGGCAGCTCGCCCGCCTATGTATATATGTTCATCGAGGCCTTAGCAGACGCAGGCGTGGCCGAAGGCCTGAAGCGCCCGCAGGCTTACCAGCTTGCCGCACAGGGCGTACTGGGTGCTGCAAAACTCGTGCTCGAATCCGGCAAGCATCCTGGCCAGCTGAAGGACGAGGTGTGCTCGCCTTCCGGATCCACCATCCGCGGCCTTGAGGTTCTGGAAAAAGGCGCATTCCGTGGCACCGTTATCGATGCACTGCGTACCACCATCGAAAAGGCACGCGCTCTGTAACGCAAACGGGCGCGGTTGGGTGCCTGCGGTGCCGATGCGCTGCGGCAAGCAGCGATTGGCGGAATCCAGAGCAAAACAATTCGACATCAAGGGCATTAGGGGCAGAGCAGCGGAACTGTTTCTGATTGACGACATCGATTAAGCCCGAAGGGAATATGCATGGTCCCTCTGCGCTGATTCTTCAGAAGGACCATGCCGACGCACAAATCGAACGTCTCTGACCAAAAAATAGCCGCACTTGCTTACGCAATCGCTGCGAATCATCACCCCCCCCCGCAAACGAGCCCTCGCTGCATGCGCCAGGGCGCACACCGCACCTACGCCCGCCCGCACAGCACCGAACAAAGACGAAGCCCCAAACCAGTGACAGCAGAGCGCGACATTTACCCGCCAGAATTCAACGTTAACGTACCTAAAATCCTACATAATTCCTTATTTTTTTAACAATGTACCCAGGGGGTACATTACTATGGGCTTATCTATCCCAGTTCAAAGGACAAATAGAAAGGCAAGGTGGGATCGCATGGCAAAAGCGTCAGCGAAGAGTAAAACGCTTTCCACTGCGGTAGCACTTGCGATGGCTGCTTCGCTGAGCGTTCCTTTCACGGCATATGCCGATGAAGATGCGAACGCTTCGCAAGAGGCAACCCAGCAAGAGGAAACGACAGCGGCAAACGACGGATCCGTAACCAACAACGAAGAAACTGCAACAGTTAAGACAACCGGCGAAACTGAGGCAGACGCGAAAGGCGCAATTGCGCTGCATTCCAACGAATCCGCGCAGGCAGTGGCCGAGGTTGACGGCATGAAGTACGCAAGCATCGCAGCGGCAATCGCGGCCATCGACGCTAAGGGCACCGTTACCCTCCTGGGTGATGTAACAGAGGACGTCACCATCCCTGAAGGCAAGGCCATCACGCTCGACCTAAACGGTAAGAAGCTCACCAACAAGGCAAGTCACACCATCACCAACAATGGAACGCTCACGGTAACGGACTCCATTGGCGGCGGCGTGGTTGACAACATCACCCATGCAAAGGCTGCTCTCTCCAACGCAGTAGGCGCAACGGCCACGCTTGAGGGTGGCACGTTCATGCGCAGCAAGGAAGCCGGCAAGGACGGCAACAACAGTGGCGGCAACAGCTACTACACCATTGAAAACTATGGCTCCATGAGCTTCGGTTCTGGTGCATCGGTGGAAAACGCTGGTCACTTCTCCAGCATGATCCGCAACGGCGGCAAGAACACCGCTGAAAGTCCCGCTGAAATGACCATCAATGGCGGCACGTTCAGCGGCGGCATCAACACCATCAAGAATGACGATTACGGCAACCTCACCATCAACGATGGCGACTTCGACAACACGTCCCAGTACGTAATCATGAACTGGAGCAAGGCCACCATCAATAACGGCACGTTCAAGACCTCCAGCAAAGCCACCTCTGCTGTTCTGTTCAATTCTTCGTACGGCAATGACCCCGCTGACATCGGAAGCCTGGAAGTAAACGGCGGCTCGTTCACCACCAATTCCGCCGCCCAGCCCGTGCTGACGAACTACTACGACGCCAACAACACGGCAACGTCCACGGTGATAAACAACGGCATCTTCAACGGGGATTTGGTAAACGAGTCCGAGCATAAGGGCCCGCTTTCCGTTTCCGGTGGTACGTTCACGGATCCGGCAGTCGCAAAGCACCTCAAGAGCGGCAAGGCAGTTTTGTTCAACGACGGCAAATATGCTGTCGGTAACAAGGACGCCGTGAAGGGCGATGCAACCTATTCCGTAACCAATACCGACGGAACGGTTGTTTACTTCACCGATGCTCAGGCTGCAAACGACTATGCTAAGGAATCGGGCGCTCAGGCTCCTGTGGTTTTGAAGGTTACCGTTAACTTCGATTCCAACCAGGGCACAGCAGTCGACTCTCAGCTTGTTGCCGTTGGTGACAAAGTGGCAAAGCCGGCAGATCCTACCAAGAAAGGCTATACCTTCTCTGGATGGTTCACTGACAAGGACTGCACCAAGGCTTACCACTTCGATGCTGCTGTAGACAACACACAACCCGAGTTCACCCTGTATGCCGGCTGGAAGGCAGCGGCTCCTTCTACCGTTCAGCCCGGTGCTGGCGACAGCGGCAACAACTCCTCTGCCAATGCGAACGCAAACGTCAACACCGTTAACGACAACGGCGACAATGCCGCAAGCGAAGCAAAGGCGACTACCGTGAAGACGGGTGACAACCTTGCTCTTATTGGTGGCGCAATTGCCCTGATTGCCGTTGCGGCTGCTGCCGTTGCAGGATTTGCACTGCGTCGCAGGAAGATGAACTAGTTTTTTGCTCACTGCGTTTCACTGACCGTAAGGCAATACGGCGGTAACGCGTACGGCAAAGGGTCGGGTCTGAGGAAATGAACTGCACCCCAAAACTTGGACGGCTTCAATAAAGACTACGCCACTAGGG
>OLPN01000319.1_pt1 | contig 51119 bp, 52 predicted proteins | sample 1672601 | NCBI WGS metagenome assembly OLPN01 (sample SAMEA3136704, study PRJEB25190) | human gut metagenome | reverse complement strand
TAAGAACCCTTGGGCCGAAGGCCCATCCATCTTAAGAACCTTTCCCTTCACAACCCTTCTACACAACCTGCCGCCATCAGGCGGCCATAACCCTCGGGCCAAAGGCCCGTCAACCTTCACACCGCAGGTGTGTCCAATGAACCCTCACGCCGTAGGCGTGTCCAAGCAATTAAATCTTTGTATCCTGAAACGAGGAATGATATATGTCTGATAAAAAGGCATTTCCTGAACATGTGGCCATCATTCTGGATGGCAATGGCCGGTGGGCCAGAGAGAGAGGCCGGGAGAGAACTTACGGGCACCAGGTAGGTGCCGCCAATGTGAAGACCATTGTACGGGCTGCCGGACATATGGGAATCAAGGTGCTCACTCTCTACGCCTTCTCTACGGAGAACTGGAAAAGACCGTCTCTGGAAGTACGCTTTCTGATGAAGCTTTTTAAAAATTATCTGATTTCCCAGTTGAAAGAGCTGGTGGAGGACAATGTGCAGGTCCACATTGTGGGCGATACGTCCGTCCTTTCCGAAGGCCTTCGGAAGGGCATTGCAGAGTGCGAGCGGGACACGGCCCGAAATAACGGCATGGTGCTCAATGTGGCTATCAATTACGGCGGCCGTATGGAAATTGTCCATGCTATGCGTGAAATAGCCGAAAAAGTAGAGAGGGGAGAGATTGATCCTTCTACTATTTCTGAAGATACGGTGAAAGCCTATCTCTATCCCTCCGATGCCATGGATGTGGATCTTCTCATCCGTACAGGCGGGGAGTCCCGTATTTCCAATTTCCTTCTTTGGCAGGCTTCCTACAGCGAGCTCTATTTCACTCCCGTGCTGTGGCCCGATTTCACAAAAGAAGAGCTTGAAAAGGCTGTGGACTGGTACACCGGAAGGGACCGCCGGTTCGGCGGCCTCACGGAAAAGGATCACTAGGAGGTATTATGAAAGTTCGTGTTTTGACTGCCATTGTGGGCATTGTCGCCGTGCTCTGCCTGGTGTGGCTGGGCGGCTGGTTCCTGACGGGGGCTGTATTTCTTGTTTCCCTCATAGCCCTGGCGGAGTATGACCGCATGCTGAAGCAGCTTTCCATCCGCATCTACCGTATTCCTGCGGCCATTGCCATAGGGGCGGTGGTGCTGTCTGCCGGCTTCTATTCCGTGAAGGTCTTTACAGCGGTGATTTTCCTTTCCTTCTGTCTCCTTCTTTTCCTCATTCTTTCCATTAAGAAGGAGGAAATGACAAATCTGGTGTACACTTCCTTCGGGAGCCTTTATTTCGGCCTGGGGTTCGGCACCCTGGCCCTTCTCCGGGGCAGCCGCGAGCTGCTTCCCGCAGGGGCAGTGAACGGGGATCCGGGGATTTTTCTCATCCTCTTTGCCCTGGTATGCACCTGGGCCAGCGATTCCTTCGCCTATCTGGCAGGGAAGAGTTTTGGGAAACACAAAATGGCGCCCCATATCAGCCCCAATAAGACAGTGGAAGGACTAATCGGCGGCGTTCTGGGCTGCGTAGTGCTGGGCATGGCCATTGCCTATGGTTTTTCCTACGACAGGACCCATGCTTTCTTTCTCTCCCTCATGGCGGCCGTTATGGCGCCTGTTGGGGACCTCTTTGAGTCCTACATCAAGCGGGCCTGTGATATTAAGGATTCCGGAAACATTCTTCCAGGCCACGGCGGCATGATGGACCGTTTCGACAGTCTGCTTTTTGTAGCGCCGTCCCTGGCGGCGGTGCTGGCCCTGCTTAGGTGAAAGGAGTTTCTATGAAGGAAATTGCAGTATTAGGTTCTACCGGTTCCATCGGCACCCAGACGCTGGACGTGATCCGCTCTCATCCGGACCTTTTCCATGCCCAGGTGCTCTGCGCTAACAAAAGCGTGGAAAAGCTCCTCCGGCAGGCAGAAGAATTTCATCCTGCCGCTGTAGTAGTCAGTGATGAAGAAGCGGGCAGGAAATTCAAATCTCTCTATACAGGACCGGCCGAAGTGATCATCGGGCAGGAGGGCCTCACTGAAGCCGCTCTTCGGGATGATGTGGATCTGGTGCTGGTGGCGGTGGTGGGCATTGCAGGACTGGCCCCCACTCTGGCTGCCATTGGAGCAGAAAAGGAACTGGCCCTGGCCAATAAGGAAACCCTGGTGGCCGGCGGCAGTCTGGTGCTGGCGGAAGCAAGAAAGCACCATGTTCTCATCCGTCCCGTGGACAGCGAGCACAGCGCCATTTTCCAGTGCATGCTGGGACAGGACAGAAAGCATATCCATAAACTTCTCCTCACAGCCTCCGGCGGTCCCTTCCGGGGGAAAACAAGGGAAGAACTGAAAAAGGTGACTCTGGCTGATGCTATGAAGCATCCTACCTGGAACATGGGCATGAAAGTGACCCTGGATTCGGCCACTATGTTCAACAAGGGCCTGGAAGTCATCGAAGCCCACTGGCTCTTCAACGTGGACTACGATGATATTGAAGTGATCGTCCAGCCCCAGAGCCTGATCCACTCCATGGTGGAATATGATGACGGATCCATTATGGCCCAGATAGGAAATCCCGACATGCGTCTGCCTATCCAGTTCGCCCTGACCTATCCGAAAAGACTGCCTTCTCCTTCGAGGCAGTACGTCAACTGGCGGGACATAGCCTCCATTATTATTGAAAAGCCGGACTTGGAAGTTTTCCGCTCCCTGAAAATGGCCTATGAAGCCGGGAAACAAGGAGGCACCGCAGGCACTGCCTTCAACGCGGCCAATGAAGAAGCTATCCGCGCCTTCATCGCCGGACGTATTTCCTTCCTTTCAATTTATGACGTGGTGGAAGAAACCCTTTCCAGGTTTTCCTCCTGTGAAATTCACTCCTATGAAGACATTATGGAAGCAGACCGGCAGGCAAGAGCGCTGGCAGAAAGTGAAATTCGGAGGATCGCTCCATGTTAGTCAATATTCTGGCTCCTATCTTCGTTTTTGCAGTGATCGTCCTTATCCATGAAGGCGGCCATTTCCTGATGGCCAAGTTCACCGGCATGAAAGTAGAAGAATTTGCTGTAGGCTTTGGTCCCAAGCTGGGCGGCATCAAAAGGGGAGAAACCCTTTATTCCCTTCGGGCCATCCCCCTGGGCGGATTCAACCGCATCGCCGGCATGGACAGCAGTGATAAAAACGATGACCCCCGGGCCTTCGTGAACCGTCCTGTCTGGGCCAGACTCGTTGTCATTGCAGCAGGCTCCGTTTTCAATGTGCTCCTTGCCTTCTTCATCTTTGCTGGCGCCTTTCTCTACGCAGGCTATCAGACGTTCCCGGACCTTCCTGTAGTAGGCGGCGTCCTCTCCGGCACCTCTGCAGAAAAGCAGGGCATAGAGAAGGGGGATACCATCCTCACCGTGGCCGGCCGAAAAGTAGATACATGGACGGACATCGGAAAAATCACAAAAACCCTGGACACCCGTATCGTTCCCGTCACCGTGAGCCATGAAGGAGAAGAGAAAACCCTCACCATCATGATGACAGACGGTGACAATGGCCGGCCCATCATCGGCATTTCTCCCTACCTGGAACACCATGACGTAGGCTTGGGAGAGGCCTTCCTTATGGGCGGAGAGCGCTGCCTCTTCCTACTTAAAATGATGGTCACCGGTCTTGTCGATATGATTTCCGGCCACGAAGCAGACGTAGCCGGCCCCATCGGAGTCGCCCGCATGAGCGCCCAGGTAGCCGACACCGGCTTTCTCTCCCTCCTTCTCTTCATCGCCCTCCTCAGCCTGAACCTGGGCTTCCTGAACCTTCTCCCCATACCCCTTCTGGACGGAGGCGTCCTCATCCTGACTCTTATCGAGGGCGTGAGCGGAAGGGAACTTCCGGAAAAAGCGCTCTACTACATTCAGGCCGTAGGAGTCACCATTCTTCTGGGACTCTTCCTCTTCGCCATGAGCAATGATATTCAGGGACTGATGAAATAAGGCCGTCAAACTTACGAACCCTCCAGCCGTGAGGCCGGTCAATCTTAAGAACTTCACGCCGCAGGCGTGCCTAAGGGCGGAGCAGGCACCTGCCCTTTGAACCTCCTGAACCCGGGCTGCAGAGTGGCCCCATGGCGATCACACAACCCTTCTACACAACCTGCGGCACCAGCCTTAACCTTTTTTTTATCTGCGGCGAAGCCGCTACCGCAACCCTCGGCCTGAAAGGCCGTCAAACTTACGAACCCTTCGGCCAACGGCCGGTCAATCTTAAGAACCCTCACATCAAAGAGGTGTCCATGAATACTTTATTTATCCAAACAATCAGGTGATAAAATGGAAAAAACCAGACAGATTCATGTAGGCCCCGTTACCATAGGCGGCGGCGCGCCCATTGCCATTCAGTCCATGAGTACCTTCAGCCCTGTGGATACAGAATATGCGGCAGCCCAGATCAACGCCCTCCACAAAGCGGGTGCTGACATTGTCCGGGTGGCGGTGCCCGATAGAAAGGCCGCCGAATCCCTGGGGGCCCTGCGGGAAAAAGTGGACGTGCCGCTGGTGGCGGATATCCATTTCGACTACCGCCTTGCCCTGACCGCCATGGAACAGGGCATTGATGCCCTCCGTATTAACCCGGGAAACATCGGCAGCCGGGACAATGTAGTGAAAGTGGTGGACATGGCCAGGGAAAAACAGATTCCTATCCGTATCGGTATTAATGCCGGCTCCCTGCCTCAGCACATTCTCGACGCATACGGCGGCCATCCCACGGCGGAAGGCATGGTGGCCGGCGCCATGGAACATGTGAAAATCCTGGAAGAAGAAAACTTCCACGATATCGTCATTTCCGTCAAATCCACTGACGTTCCCATGATGGTGAAGGCCAACCGCCTCCTTCATGAACAGGTGAACTACCCCCTTCATCTGGGCGTCACCGAAGCAGGGACCCTCTACCGCGGCACCATTAAATCGGCCATCGGCATCGGCAGCCTCCTTCTGGACGGCATTGGCGATACCATCCGTGTTTCCCTCACCGATGACCCGTTGAAAGAAGTGAAGGCCGCCAAAGAGATCCTGAGCTCCGTGGGCATGCAGCAGTACGGCCCCGTCCTCGTCTCCTGCCCCACCTGCGGCCGCACCCAGGTGGACCTCATCCATATGGCTCAGGAAGTGGAAGAGAAAATCCAGAAATTCAAGAAACCTATCCGCGTAGCTGTCATGGGCTGCGCTGTCAATGGTCCCGGCGAAGCCAGAGAAGCAGACTTCGGCATAGCCGGCGGCAAAGGCAGCGGCCTCCTCTTCAGAAAAGGAAAAATCCTGAGAAGCGTGCCGGAAGAAGAACTGATTCCGGCCTTGATGGAAGAAATAGAGAAATTTGAAAATCAGTAATTTAAGGGCTGTGAATTCATTCATCACTGTAGCGCCCTATGAAAACCAGAAAAAGGACTTTGGCACTTACGAGTGCAAAGTCCTTTTTCTGTTGAATACATGTTTATATTGACTCTCTCCGGTTAACCTGGATATATTAAAAAATAATATGTCAACAAAAGCAAAAGACTCTAGCTTACAAAAAGGCGGAGGGAACATGATGGACAAGGTAAGAAATGCAGGAATTCTGGGGACCGGAAGTTATGTGCCGGATCTTTGCCCAGCAAGCTCAAGAGGGAATGTGCAAAAAACACACCGGAAGGCAGTATGGGGGGAAGCTGAAGGAAGTACTATATTTTATATGGGCGAAGCCCTGAGAATAGGTCCGTATTTTGAGTAATAGAACTGACGCTGTTCCTCCGTCACCTGACGGCGTGCACAGCGAACACATTTTGCACTAGCGAACTGGATTTGTAAGGGAGCATCAGCGACCCGAAAATCCAGTGAGTCAGTGACAGCAGAGGATGTAGGAGAAAAGCGACGCACAAAATGTAGCGAGTCGTTTCTCCACGGGAAAGCATGTTACTGGATTCTCAGGTTTCCCGGCGCCATGAAGGCCCGGGAGTCCCCACAGGGTGGTGATTTTTTCTTTAAGCATGTTAGAAACTTTAAACAGGTGTTGACATATAATAACAGATAATGACAGATGATGTCATAGCGCGACCGCTGCAGATTTTAGTATAATACGAATAGACATCAAAGAAGGGAGGTGAAGAAAGATAAAAAAGGGAAAGAGGTGAAGGGGAATGCATCTGTTCCGTGAAAATCCGGATGTGATTAACCTTGTTCTTTCCGCAGGCTTCATGATACTGGCGGGGATTAACCTGTACATGACGCTGATGCATTAAATTAGCAATTGATTTGAAACTGGATGAAAGAGGTGAAGATGATGGAAGATTTCCGGAATGAAGAAAACCGGCAGCACGTGAAAAATGATATTTCCGCTCTTACGGGAGACGGAAATATGGCAAATCATGAAACATTTGAAAAAATTTTTAAGAAAGCCTTTGAAGAAGGTATTGATACATACTGTGCTTTACTTGATACATGGATTGATAACCACAACTGGTACGATATAAGATATACTGTAAAAAATAAAAAATACCGCGAAATGCTTTTGAAGGAATACAGCATTCCTGAAGAAAAGGAAACTGATACGCTGGCCGATTTTTTCAAGGATGAATTTAAGAAAAAAAGACAGGCCGATCATTTTAATGAACTGGCTGCTGAAATGGACAGCCATGATGAAGCCACCCTTATAGAAGACAATGATGCGGAAGGGCTCAAGGCCGGCATGGACAGTTTCTTTGCATTGATGAAGATACTCATTGAAAATCACAGGACCGAAGAGCTTGCCCGGGCAGTGGAAGATGAAAAGTACCGTGACGAGCTTATGGAAAAATACCATATCTCCATGGTTCTGCCTGAGCGGCTTCAGGAACAGTAAGGGAGGGAAGTCGGCTTATGTGCTATGATACCAGACTCACTGACAGCATGGTGGAAAAAATCATCAAAGACTACGGCTCCATGGGGAAATATGTGGAACAGCAGGATACGATCAAAGCCTACCGGGATTCAGAAAAAAGAACGGCTGACCGGAAGAAATGGCTGAGAAAAGTATATGGAAACGGGTACAGAAGGGGTATGAACCTGGCCAACGGGCTGGCAAAAGTCCTTCTGGAAACCCGGCAGATGGATGAGCTTCTTCGGGCTGCGAAGGATTCAGCGTACCGTGAAAAGCTGATGAAGAAATATTATTTCATTCAGTAAGAAAAACTCCCTGCCGATTCAGGCGGGGAGTTTTTTTACGATAGGCAGGGGGAATCAGAGGCGGGAAGGAAAGCGCGTAACGCAGGCTCCTTCTGCTGGAAGGAGCTGGGCGGCAGGGCTGAAGATAGCCCTTTCTCCAGCAAAGGCGTCGCAGACCGGTATGGTATAGTGGGCTAGTGAGCTAGTCTGTATTCCCGAAGGGGCCTGCTGCTGCGCGGCAGAGGGGAATATGGCCCTGTGCTAACGCACGGGCCAAGGGTTGTGGCCGCTGACGCGGCGGGGACGGAGGCCTTGATGGGCGTCCTTAAAATAATAAAGGGGCGCCTCTTATAATAAAACCAGGGAGCCGCCCTGGCGGGCGATGGAAAAGAGGCACCCCCTTTGGTGGCTGCGCCACCATCTTTACCCAAAGGGAAGCATGTCACTGGATTCTCAGGTCGCTCACGCTCCCCTACGAATCCAGTTCGCTGGAGTGACTCCAGTTCCTTTGCCACCCCGCAAGCGGGGCACAATAAAATACGGGGAAACCCTACTTCCCCTTCGTATCTCCGTTATACATGAAGAGAGGATTGATGAAGTATTTTCCCTCTGTTCTTGTTGCAGAGAGAAGCTCCGCTTTCCGGCAGGAGAGTATGGCTTTTTGGAAGGTTGTTTCTTTAAGGCCGGTTGCATCAGGCTTTATATCGATGAGGGTGGTGTCCTGCTTTTCCAGTATTTTATGCATGGCAAGGAACATGATTCTGAGTCCTGCGGGGGTAAGGGTCATGAGGCGGTCTACGGCGGGGCCTTTGTAGATTTTTATGAAGGACTCCCGATCCTCTATATCCACCGGCTTGCCGTCCCTTGTCAGAAGGCTTTTTTTCAGTCTGCAGAGAGCTTTCCGGTCGCTCTCCCGCTCCAGGTCCTTTTCCATGAGTTCTGCAGGGCGGGAATGGAGGAAGGCTTTCCTGTTTCCTGTGAAAAGCAGGGCGGGATTGGGATAGTATTTCTGTACTGTCTTTCTTTCATTTTGGGCTGTATTCAGCCCTGTGCGGGTTCGGGCAGGGAAGAGGAAGCCCTTACTGATGAGTCCCCTGCGGCCGCGTTCCAGTGACTGGGCTGATTTTTCCTTTCCCTTTACTGTCGGAAGGATCCTGTCGTAATGGGACAGGGAAAATCCACGGTTGTTGAAGTTATCCGGCAGGAGCATTTTCCGGAAGAGGAGACGGAACGCATAGCGCTCCGAAGCTGTGAGTTTCTCCAGAAGGGGCAGGGCGTTTCCGTAGACCTTGAGGAAGGGAAGCCCCCGGTGGCATTCCTCCAGACTTTTTCCATCGGGAATGAAGGGGTTTTCTCCCTCTCCGGCATAGGGGATGCCGGAGAGCCCTTTAGGCAGGATGATGACAGTTGACTTTTCATCAGGTCGGGCTTTCAGATCATCGTAATCGGACAGGTCCATGATGGAGCCTGGAATGACGCCCAGAGCTTCGGAAATCTGCGCCAGCGTGTTCATGCTGTATTCATGGGCGCTTTTGTAGATTTCCGTATCTTTTTTCATTTTTGAAATCAGGGCATGGGAAATACCCGCCTTGCGGCAGAGCTCATCCGCCGTGATTTTTCTCTTTTTCATCAGGTTGAACATCTTTTCAAAGGTGAGTTTCATGGGCGCTTCCTTTTCACAGAGCAATGATTTTGCTATATTATAGAATAAAAGAGGCTGAGGCGGTAGCGCCGGCCGGGGAGGCACGGATGGAATTATTTTATGACCGTCTCTTCCAGCTGATGAGAAGAAAAGGGCTGGACGAGGAAACGCTGGAAAAAAGGGCCCGGCTGTCGAAGGGAATTCTGGATAAGCTGAAATATCCCTCGAAGAGAAGAAATTTCCGCTCCGGACAGCTCCTTAAGATATGCAGAGCCACGGGCATGGGACCGGCAGCCTTTGTGGATCTGCACGATGAGGAGTCTATGGAACTGAGAAAGCTCTACGGATCTTCACGCTTCCGGCAGGTTTCCACGGAAGATTTTCTGGATATGATCAGGAACCGGCAGGGGAAGGCGGATTTTCTGGTGAACGCGCCGCCCGGCAGGGGCAAAACGGAAACGGTGACGAAGATTTTCCAGCTCCTTATAGAAGAAAGGAGAATCAGCCCTTCCCGGATCCTCATCATCTGCTTTTCCCATGCGGCAGTGAATGCGGTGTGGAACCGCATTAAAAAAAGACTGGGTCTCTCAATGACCGACCTGCATATCTGCACACTGGACTCCTTCTGCGGACAGTGGAACGGAAAATACCAGCGGTTCAAAGATAAGATGGCAAAGAAACTCATGGAGGCCGAAAGAAAGAAAAAGGATAAAGCCGAAGATGATGCAGAGGAAATGACGGCAGAAGATTCCATGGTGAGCAGTGATGTGCTGGACAGCATTGCGGATGATGAAATAGACCGGCTGCTTGCGTTCCATGCGCCTACCTATGAGTATAATATCCGTCATTTCATTGAGCATCTGGACTCCGTCTTTCAGGAAGAAGGAAATGAAACGAAGAGTTCTGCCCTGAGGATGGCGGAAGATATATGGAAAGCGGCGCTTCTTTACTTCCGGTATGTCATTGTGGACGAGGTGCAGGATATCAAGGGATGGAGGGCCCGTATGCTCCTTTCCATGCAGGAGACGATGAAGGACAGCTCCTTTATCTATCTGGGAGACCAGTGCCAGGCCATTTACGACTTCAACGCCGATGAGCCAGATGAGGAAGAGGAGAAAAAGCTGCCGGAAAGCGCGACTGTCTTTTTTAAAAAGCTGATGGCCCTGCCTTCCATGTCCTGCTATGAGCTGGACGAACCAAATCACCGGGCTGAGAAAAGCCTTGCCTGGATGGAGCCCTATCTTGCGGACTTGAGAAATCCGCTCCGGTATCATGAGTCCCACTGGGCCATGCAGAACCTGAGTGACATTCAATCCCAGGCGAAAAAAAGAATGCTGAAGGAACCATTTTACAAGATGGCCTATCGCATGGTGTACGGCGATTCAAACAGGGCGATTCTGACGCGGTATAATTCGGACTCCTTTCTTCTTCTCTGGTGGTTCCATAAGCACCTTTCCTACCGCTCCCTCATGCCTTTTTTAAGACTCCGCGCCCAGGGCGGAATGGGAGAGGATACGCCAAGGCTGGCAGGCTGGATAGGGCTCTTTTTTTATAAATATAAAGAAAAGACCATTGACAGGGACGCTTTCAAAAACCATTTCCAATCTGTTTTCACTGATGAAAGAAAGGGGCGCCTGCGCCTGAATGCGGACTGGCAGTCCTGCTGGGAAGCACTGGAACAGTGCCAGGAAAAGAAAAAGGAGAGCTACGACGTCAATGAATTTTTTCTTGCAGTCTGCGAAAAAGGCTGGAGCAGTCCGGGTCTTCGGGACAGCCTGATTCCCGGCTCCTTCTGCCACCGTCCGGTGATCTGCAGCATCCATCAGGCCAAGGGACTGGATTTTGACGAAGTCTATGTGAACAGTGAGGTATTTTCTCCCCGAAAGCATGCCGGAAAGGGGAGCATGCTGGAAGATCCTGTAAAGAGCCGTCTCTGCGAAGAATGCCGCGTATCCTATGTGGCTCTTACCCGCGCAAGGAAAGCCATCTATTTCTACTCCACCCGGTCCGTGGCAGAGGAAAGGAAGAAAAAGAAGAAAGAAGAAACAAAAGTCATCGAAATCAACGCGGAAACGCTGAAGAAAATGCGCCTTAAGAAGAAAAAAGAAAAAAATCATGGCGAGAAAGTAGAGCGGATTATTCATAATGAGGAACTGGATACGGCTTCCTATTTTCTGGGAGAAGAAAAGAAAAAGTTCGGCTGTAAACGACGCTACAGCGGCGCAAGAAACTTTTACTACTACCGATACAAGCCCTATGATGACCGGACCGCCATGGCAGGATTTCCTTTCGGCTTTGAGGGAGACAGGAACAGGAATGCCGATGACAGGAAGGAGCTCCAGGCCTATATTTACGAAAAGCTCCCTTTAGGGGAAGAAATGGAACTGGATTTTCAGCGGAATTCCAGGCGCACGGACATGACAGGCACCCTCTGGAGCAGGTGTGCGGAGAAAGGAACGGAGAAGAACCTGCAGACGGGGACTGTTTCTGATAGTATGATAGAGGAAATCAGAAAGCAGTGGAAAGAGGAAAAAGTATACAATGGCATACCGGCTGCCATGGTTCTTTTTAACCGCCTGCTGGTGACGGATATTGTGACCTGCTTCCGCATAGAAATGGACGGTTCTCATAAAAGGGTACACCTGTGGAACAGCCTTGACATCTGCGGTCTGGCCAGAAAATACTATCCGTAACAGGAGATTTCCGGCGGAAAGGGGCTTTTAAGAAATCAAAGATATTTTATATCTCAACTTCCTGCGATGAAATAGAGGTGAAACCTATGAAAAAACTTTTATATTCTGCATGCTTCTATCCCTGTGAAGAAAAGCGGGGAGCCTATACGGTAATCGTTCCGGATCTGCCCGGATGCATCAGCGAAGGAGACAGCCTGGAAGACGCCATGGCCATGGCCGCCGACGCTGCAGCGGGCTGGATAATGGATGAAATGGAAGAAGGAAAACCGGTTCCCGCACCGGGCGATAGTAAGGATATCCACATTGAAAGCACAGACGGCTTCGTGAGACTGGTGGAAGTGGATATAGATGACTGAACGAAAAAAGAGCCGTGAAAAATGCAAATCATTTTTTCACAGCTCTTTTTTGTCCTATAAAATAATCTTCAAAAAATCTTTCTCCTCTTTTCAAAAATGGGAAACTCCCGTTATTTATATAGTAGAGGGGCATGAAAGGCCCGCGGTTCTACCGGATATCACTCCATATGTTTCCCAGTTGGCCATAAGAAATGATTCTATGGAGTGATGGAAAGAAGAAAATGGTACCGCTTTTCTCCCTCACCATTTCCGGAAAATGGTAAAAATTCAGTGTAAACTGATAAACAGCAGAGAAATCCAGGACTTCATCATCTATCACGGCAGAAATGACGGGAGACTCATGCCTGGCGCGCGCCGTCGCACTTCGTGCAGCAGCGGCCGTAGACCATGCAGACACCGAACTCATTGGGCATAGGGGATGGAAAGGCACCGGGTTTCTTTGTGGTGGTGGGAGCCAAGCTGCTTGGCTCTTGCCAATTTCTTGTATTATCGTATACAATAAATTTAAATACAACTGAATACCGGTACGCTTGAGATGAATAGAGACACTGCTGATTAGATGAAAAAAGCGGACCACCGGTGTTTTTCCGATACTTATCGGGGAAAAGGGTGTTCCTTATGCAGAAAATTGACATGAATAGCTGTTTTGATGATTTGGCAGTGCAGGCCGGAAAAGGAAATCCGGAAGCGAAAGAAGTTTTATGCAGGCATTTCAGAAAGTATATCCATAACCTGTCCCGCTCCTACCAGCAGGGCTGGGATGCGGAAGACGCGGAGCAGGATTTATGGGTTTGCTTTTTGGAATGCCTTTTGGCGTACCGGAAAGAAAGGAAAATCCATTTCCGTTACTATGCGCTGAAATATTTGAGATGGAAACTGCTGAATTTTTACCGTTCCAGAAAGTTGGATGAAAAGTATACCAGTGAGTTTACAGAACTGCCCTGCCGGTCAAGCCGGCTGGAAAGGGCGCAGGAGCTGACGGAAAGAGAAACGGAGTCAGTGCTGGAGAAATGCAGCCTTTCAAATAAACAGAGACATATGGTGAGGCAGCGCCTTTCCGGAAAAAGCTATAAGGATATGGCTTCTGAAAACAGGGAATCTTTGCGTAATATCTACTACCACATGGGAAGGATCCAGTCTATATGTGCAGGAAATCAGGAATTTCAAGAAAGTTTTTTCGCTTGATTTTCAAAAAATGGAACCTGCCGTTATTTATATAGTAGAGGGTGAAATGAACGGAACATCCCAGGGCCCGGGATGAAAAATCCGAGGTGCCCTGGAAGGAGGAAAGTGCATGAAGACACTGCAGCTTGTGTTTGCGGCAGGATCCAATGCCACTTCTACTCTCACCATTGCCAATCCGAAAGACGGGCTGACACTGGATGAAGTGAAAGCGGCTGTGGTAAAGATCCAGCCCATCATGGTGACCCGCTCCGGTGCGGCGCTTACCGGCTTTAAGAAAGCAGTCATCGTGAACACTACGGAAGAGGAATTAGAGTAAAGGGGATGGAGAGAGTGGCTGGCAGTTAGTTACTAGCTGCCGGGTCACTCTCGAAAATGGCTCTACAGAAATCATATCCCATGAGTATAAGAATAAAGAAAGGAGGTAACCTATGGCTGTTGCAAAGGAACTTACGGACCTGAAACTCCAGATTCGTGTAGAAGATGGCCTTACATCTGCAGGAGCAGCAAAAATCAAAAGCCTGAGCTATTCCAATATCAAACTGGATGCTACTGACCAGGAGCTGATGGATGCAGGTAAGGCGATTGTGGGTATGACCAATTACCCGCTGGCTGGAATCCGCTGTGTACTGACTAATGATATGAGTGAAAACGGTTAAGGAGGTGATCCGAAAAGCCGTCCCCTGATGGGACGGCTTTTGGATTTTATAGGAGCAAAGAGCTTGGAGGAAACCTAAATTTTAAACGGTGCCATTTAGATAAAACCTTTCCAGATTTGCTGACGTCCGATAGAGATTTCAAGGCAGTTCTGTTTTTTAATAAGGTAATTTTTGTTATTCCATTTTATGATATCCGTATTTGTATCAATCTGTGAGTTAGTAGGTAAATGGATAGAGATTTATTTCAAATATATTTCATATCATTAACCAGCTTAAAGTATAAATTTATTATCTACTTTTATTGAGGAAATGGTATTTATTCATGCGAAAAATATATTTGATAAACTCAATTTCATTATTGCATAACATTTATGTATCTGATAAAATAAATACAATGTTTCATACTCCATGCACTGAAGAATGTCGGTTATCGCCGTTTCCGGCATCAGCTGCCGTAAGCGGGGTATGGAAACTAATATATCTGTCTTACTAACATTTAACATTTGCGCATGCATAATGTTTGCTGGCTGCAACCAGAAACGTTCTTTTGCATGCCTGGCTATCTAGTGTTTAAAAGGCTGGGCTATTGTTGCCCAGCCTTTTTTCGTGTTATTTTTGCTTCCATTGTATTGTATTTGGAATGCCGGAGCGGTTTGAAGTTCAGGCTTTGTGGAATGATCTGCCGCCTCAGGCTTCCGTTATGTTTTCCAACAAAACAGAAAAGGAGATGGTCTATGTACACATTCAGTACAAAATGCTTCGGTTGCTTCAGCAGATTTGTTGGTAAACGGCGAAGACAGATTCTGATTTTCCTTCTTCCTGCAGTTACTTGCAGGATTTTCCTGCGGGAATTAAGGAAGGGGGATAGGTAGTCATATCATCTGACACAATGACTGGGGAGTGATTGGATCCGGCTGCTGTCCTATGCCGCTGGATTCCAGTTTCTGCCTGCTGCATGTTAACTTTCATATTCTATTTATTTCTCAATGATTCCTGTATTACAACAGAAAGGTTATCACCATGGAAAGATCCTATCAAATTGCCTTAGCTTCGAACCGTAAAGTGAGAATTTGGGAAAACCGGTCTATGACCTGGCATGAGCTGGTGGAGCGGATGAGCCGCCCTGTGAGGACGGGGGAAACGGCGGCGGAGTACCGGCAGATGCCGAGGGCCCGGCAGGCGGATGTGAAGGATGTAGGCGGATTTGTAGGCGGGGCGCTGAAGGATGGGCTTCGTAAGAAGAGCCATGTGCTTTTAAGATCCCTTCTGACCCTTGATATGGATTACGGATATCCCGGTGTTGTGGAGGATGTATTAGGAAAACTTTCCTGCACCTGTTTCCTTTATTCTACCCATAAGAGCAGTCCTGAGAAGCCAAGGCTTCGTCTGGTGATTCCTCTTTCTCGTGATGTGAGCGCTGCGGAATATGGAGCCATTTCGCGGAAGGTGGCCGAGGAGCTGGGCATGGAGCTTTTCGACCCCACCACCTTTGAGCCGGAGCGTTTGATGTACTGGGGATCCGTTTCAAAGGACGGGGAGTATGTGGCGGAAGGGCAGGAAAGGGAGCTGCTGGATCCGGATACTGTGCTGAAGGAGTACAGGGACTGGACGGACGTTTCATCGTGGCCATGTGCAGAGGGAAAAGGAGCAGCCGCCACCCTGGCCAAAGCGGAGGATCCCTGTGGGAAGAGGGGACTGGTAGGGGCATTCTGCCGCGCCTGGCCCATGGACGATGTAATCCGTACCTTCCTTTCCGACCTTTATGAGCCATCTGTCATTCCGGGCCGCTATGACTATAAGCCCGCTGATTCATCGGCGGGACTGGTGGTGTATGATGGGAAATTCATGTATTCCTTCCACGCCACGGATCCCCTTTCGGGAAGGCTTCTGAATGCTTTTGACGCCGTGCGGCTTACCCGTTTCGGCCATCTCGATGCCGATACGGACGCCGGCACTCAGGTGGACCGTCTGCCATCGTACAGGGCTATGATTGACTTTGCTAAAAAGGATGAGCGGGTAAGGGAAGAAATCCTTAAATCTAAGGCCCGGGAAGCGGAAGAAGATTTTAAAATACCTGTGTTGAAAACTGCTAAAGTGAATACTGTGAAAAATCTCACGGCCCGTCTGAAATTTAAATCCGATGGCACCGTGGATAACTGTCTCACCAATTTTCTGACAATCCTTCGCATGGATGAGAAGTTGTGGCCCATTTCCTACAACCTTCTGACGGACTCCGTAGACGTGAGAGGCTCCCTTCCATGGCCCCGAATCAAACCGGGCTGGTCGGACAATGACATGGCCCAGCTCAATTCCTATATTTCCAGCCATTATGGCATTTACGCGCCTATGAAATCCAAAGACGCCCTCATCACTGTGGCCAGCGAGCGCCAGTTTCATCCCATCAGGGAATTTTTCGCATCCCTGCCGCCTTGGGATGGAGTCAAGCGGGTGGAAACGCTGCTGGTGGACTATCTCGGCGCAGAAGACAGCGAATACACAAGGGCGGTTACAAAGAAAACTCTCGCCGCCGCCGTGGCAAGGGTGTATGAGCCGGGGGTGAAATTTGACTCTGTCCTGATCATCAACGGAAGCCAGGGAATCGGTAAATCCACTCTCTTTTCCCGCCTCGGGGGACAATGGTTTTCCGACAGCCTCACTCTGACGGACATGAGGGATAAAGCGGCTGCGGAAAAACTGCAGGGCTATTTCATCCTTGAACTGGGAGAACTGGCGGGCATGAAAAAAGCGGATATTGAAACTGTGAAATCCTTTATTTCCAGAAGGGACGACAAGTACCGGGCCAGCTACGGTATTACCGTGGAAAGCCATCCAAGGCAGTGCGTCATCGTAGGCACCACCAATGCGGAAAACGGCTTTTTGCGTGACGTCACAGGAAACCGGCGCTTCTGGCCCGTGGCGGTCAGCGGAATGACCATGAAGAAGCCCTGGCATTTGACGATGAATGAAATCTGCCAGATCTGGGCCGAAGCCATAACCATATGGAAAGCCAGGGAACCGCTGTATCTAGAAAATGAACTCCTTTCCGCTGCCAGAAAACAGCAGCAGGCCGCCATGGAAACAGACGACAGGGAAGGACTGGTTAAAAAATATCTGGAAACCAAACTGCCCAGGAAATGGGACACCATGGATTTAACAGAAAGGAGGCTTTACCTTTCCGGCGCAGAAGGCCTGCCGGAAGAACCGGGCGCCGTCATGAGGGATACCGTCACCCATATGGAAATCTACGCGGAATGCTTCGGGCTCGATCCTGCCCGTATGAAGAAACAGGACAGCTACGACATTTCTTCCATCATGAGCAAAATGGAGGGATGGAAGAAAGCAGCCAGCAAGAAGTGCACACCCTATGGACGGCAGAGGTTTTATGAGAAAAAATAGAAAACTGATTGTCTACTGAGTGAGGTGGAACAAGACGACATATATTCTTGTTCCAGCTTGTTCCAACTCGTTCCAGCTTGTTCCACAGGAACAGATTTTCACCTATGTGATTTTATGAAGTTGTTCCAGCTTGTCCCATCTTGTTCCACCGCTTGTTCCACCGGATTTCCCAGTCACCATCGTGTAAAACAGGCCAATGGAACAAGTGGAACAAGATATTACCTATAGAGATATACAAAAGAAAAGAGGGGTGTAAATGGCATATGTACGATATATATATACGCGCGCGAGGAGCTTGTTCCATGGGCCGGTGCTGTTAAGAGTCATGCCCTTGTGCTTTCATCCTCCATGACGAAGTCATGGAGGGAAGGTTGACAGCCGCTTCGCGGCTGAGGTTTGACAGGGCTGACGCCCTGAGGTTTCTTAGGTTTGACACAGCCTGCGGCTGTGAGGGTTGTGGTAGGCGGCTGCGCCGCCAGTTTGTATAAAACCGTACAACCGCCCTGGCGGGCGGGGGAAGGCCATCGGAGGTGGCTGACTCACCTCCATATTTAGGGTGAATTATGTGACAGAAAGGCAATCCCGTAACGCTGACTTTATAAGCATTGCCCCTAAAGGGGAAACGACTTACTACATTTTGCGCGTCGCTAGCGCTCCTTCAAAATGTGTTCGCTGTGCACCGCGAAGCGGCTATCCACAACCCTCGGCCTGAAAGGCCGTCAAACCTAAGAACCTTAAGAACCTTCGGCCCGAAGGGCCGTCAACCCATGGGATTACAGTCACTGACCGATAGTGGCACAAAAACATTTACGCAACGAAAGGAGCCGATATGGATCACATTGAAAAACTGATTGATTTATACCCTTTGAAAACTGTAAGCACGGTGCTGCTGATTTTCCTCATGGATGCAAGAACAGTCCTCTTCCTCTGTTTTGCCCTGCTGGTGGTCATCGACTGCCTCACAAGATGGACAGCCATCAGCTTCAAAAGCCTGGCGGAAAGGAACGGAAAAGCAACGCTGGCGGCAGCTCTCTGGGGCATACCCTCGGCCAGGAGGAAAGGGCTGATACGGAGTTTCGACATGAGAAAGGGGATGGATAAACTTCTTCTCTACCTTCTCTGCACACTGGCCGCCTCATCCTGCGATATGATTTTCGGTGTTCTTGGCACACCGGCCTGGATGACCAGTTTCATCGTAGGTTACATGAGCGTAACGGAAATCCTGTCCATTATTGAAAATTTGTCGGAAGCGGGAGTCGGATCTATGACACGGCTGGCTGAAAAACTGAAAGGAAAAATCTGAAATGCTTGGAATCGATGTATCAGAGCACAATGGAGAAATCGACTGGAAGAAAGTTTCGGAAGAGGGCATAAGGTTTGCCATCATCCGGGCAGGCTATGGAAGCGCATATCTTGACAGCCGGTTTTATGAGAACGTGAATGGAGCCCATGATGCGGGACTGAAATTGGGGATTTACCATTTCGGCTATGCCAGAACGGAAAGGGAGCTGGATGTAGAGAAAGATTTCCTGCTTTCCATCCTCAAAGACTGTGGACTCACTCCTAACCTTCTTCCAATCGGTGTCTTCTGGGACGTGGAAGAAGATTCATACCGGGGAAGAACATTTCCCTCTTCCTGTGTGATTCATCGGATGTGCCGTCGCTTCTGCGAGGCTGTGGCTGTTAAAGGGTATCGGTCCGGCATCTACTCCAGTGCTAGCTGGCTTCAAAGCCACATCAAAGCGGCGGAATTTGCCGGACATACTCTCTGGGCCGCCCAGTGGTGGAAGGAATGTACCGTAAAGGAAGCGGGAATCTGGCAGTTTACGGACCATCTGGAAGTGGCAGGGCAGACCTTTGATGGAAACAGGATCCTGGAGAAGACGGATGGTGATGAATGATGAAACACTGTGCCGCCGCCTTCTGCCTCTTCTTCTTACTTTTCTTCTGGGCTTTGCCGGTGGATGCGGCCTCACCATTTTCCTCGGAGAAAACGTACCGGATCACGGAAACAGAGCTTTCCAGGCTGGAATCGGATTTGGACAGAGCCTTGGAAGAGAAGGGGAAACAGAAAGAACAGTCAGAGAGGCTCAGGAAACAGCTCAGGACCTTGGAGAGTCAATCGGAAGAGAGGAAGAAAGCCTTAGAGACGGTAAGGAAATCCTTCGAAGAGTACGCCAGAGAAGAGCAGAAAAAACAGAAGAAACTTAGACGGGAAAGAAATGCAGCTATAGGACTGGTAGGACTTCTGGCAGTGGCATTGGCAGCAGGGAAATAAAGGAGAAAGGAGACAAAATGGACAATCTCATAGACCAGCTTGCAGTCATCCGCGTGCAACTTGACGAGCTGGAAAAGGAAATCCGCGGAATGATGACACAAAAAGAGGAAGAAAAGCCGCCAGTCACCATGGCGGATGTGCGGGGGCTCATGGCAGAGAAATGGAACCTGGGAAAAAAGGATGAAGTGAGGTCCCTTCTGGCAGCATACGGAGCCCAAAAACTGACGGAAGTATCGCCGAAGCACTATGAAGAGCTGGCAGAAAAGATAGAAGCATTATGACGAAAAGGAGCACACATGAAAGACTTGACGAAAGTGGTGACAGGACCGAAAACAAGATTTTCCTATGCCAACGTATGGGAACCCAGAAAATTCAAGGGAGACAGGGCAAAATACTCCATCTGCCTCATCATTCCCAAAGAAGACGGAGAGACCCTTTCCAAAGTGGAGCAGGCCATAGCAGAGGCCTACCGGCAGGGGGAGGAAAAACTGAAAGGAGCCGATGGCAGGGTTGTGCCCCTTTCCAGCCTCACCCTCCCGCTTCGTGACGGCGATATGGACAAAAGGGAAGATACCGTCTATCGCCATGCTTACTACCTCAACGCCAGAAGCGACATACCGCCGGGCATTGTAGATGGAAGCCTGAACAGGATAACCGAAAAATCCGGCTTTTATTCCGGCTGCTACGGCAGGGCCTCCATTCACTTCTATGCCTTCAGCTACGATGGTAAAATGGGCATCGCCTGCGGATTGAATAATCTGCAGAAACTGGCAGACGGACCGGCGCTGGGGAATTGGAGTACGCCGGAAGAAGATTTTGGAGATGAGATTTTTGGGTGATAATTGACAGAAATTCAAGGAGCACAAATGAAAGAGCTGTCCATCGATATAGAAACCTATAGTCCCATAGACCTTGCCCGCTGTGGGGTATACAAGTACGCGGAGCACCCGGATTTCTCCATTCTCCTCTTTGGCTATGCCGTGGATGATGGGGAAGTGAAGGTGGTGGATCTGGCAAAGGGGGAGCGCATCCCCGAGGAGATTCTTTTAGCCCTTACGGATCCCCTTGTGACGAAGTGGGCGTTCAATGCTTCCTTTGAGCGGATCTGCCTGTCGCGGTATCTTCGGGAGCATTATCCTTCCCATTTCCTTTCCTACGGCAGTGAGGGGGATACGATAGGGAAGTATCTGGATCCCCTGGGCTGGAAGTGTTCACAGGTCCTTGCATCATCTCTGGGATTTCCTCTTTCCCTGAAGAATCTGGGCGAGGCGCTGGGGCTTTCAGAGAAGAAGATGGACGAGGGGAGCCGCCTCATAGGGCACTTCTCCCTGCCCGGGCCGGAAGGAAGAAGGAAGCCGGAAGACTATCCGGAAGAATGGGCGCTTTTCAAGAAATACAATCGCCGGGACGTGGAAGTGGAAAGGTCAGTGCGCAGAGCCTTTTCATCCTTTAAGACACCTTCGGCACTTTGGGACGAGTACCATGAGGACCAGCGTATCAATGACCGGGGCATTCCCGTGGACATGCCCTTTGTCCATGCCGCCATGGCCATGGGAGACAGGGCGCAGACGGAACTTCTGGGGCGCCTGAAACACCTCACGGGCCTTCTGAATCCTAAATCTCCCTGCCAGATGAAGGACTGGCTTTCAGCCAACGGCACCCATGCGGAATCCCTCACCAAAAAAGAAGTGGCAAGATTGCTCTCCTCTTCTACCGGCGCCGTGAGGGAGGCCCTCACCCTCTATGGACAGGCGCAGAAATCTTCCCTTGCCAAGTACGGCGCCATGACCGGCGCCGTATGCAGTGACGGAAGGGCCAGGGGCATGTTCCGCTTCTACGGCGCCGCCAGAAGCGGCCGCTGGGCGGGGAGATACATCCAGCTCCAGAACCTTCCTCAGAACCATCTGGAAGATCTCCTGCTGGCCCGCTCCCTGGTGATGGAGGGGGACTATGAGAAAATGGATTTCCTCTACGGCTCTGTTCCCGATACCCTGTCCCAGCTCATCCGCACCGCCTTTGTGGCAAGAAAGGGCTATACCTTCATTGTGTCCGATTTCTCATCCATCGAAGCCAGGGTACTTTCCTACATGGCCCGGGAAAAATGGCGTATGGACGTATTTGCCGGAAACCTGGATATCTACGCCCAGTCGGCATCCAAAATGTTCAGTAAGCCTGTAGTCAAAGGAGGCATCAACAGCGAACTCCGGCAGAAAGGGAAAATCGCCGAACTGGCTTTAGGCTACGGAGGGGGAGAAGGAGCCCTTATGGCTATGGGCGCCCTGGATATGGGGCTCACCAAAGCAGAACTGCCAGAACTTGTGACCACATGGCGCCATACCAATCCCCACATCGCCTCCTACTGGTGGCAGGTGGACAGAGCCGTGCGAGAAGCCATAGAGCAGCTTCGGATTACCAGAGTGGGGGCCCTTACCTTCTATATGAAAAAAGGCACCCTCTTCATCGCCCTTCCCTCAGGCCGCCGCCTTGCTTATCCCGGCGCTGCCCTGAAAGGAAGCGCCTACGGGAAAACAGCCATCACCTACATGGGCCTTGATACCAAACGGAAATGGAATCGCATCGAATCCTACGGCCCTAAATTTGTGGAAAACATCATCCAGGCCATCTCCAGGGACATACTGGCCTACGCAATGCATAACCTCAGGGACTACTTCATCTGCGGCCATGTCCATGACGAAGTCATCGTGGAATGCAGAGAGGGGACTCCGGTGGAAGAGATTACAGGAATCATGGAAAGAACACCGGACTGGATGCCGGGACTCCTGCTGAGAGCGGACGGGTATGAAACGAGGGAGTACAGGAAGGAGTGATTAACTAAACTTTTAACAGCGCACCTGATTTTTATGGGGCGCTGTTTTTTATAGAGGGAAAATAGGTTATAATTGAAAAAAAGAAATTTGAGATTATCAAATTGTAAGGGGAATAGTACATTTCCAATAATCATATTGAATTTGCTTTTTAGAAAGGGGAGCTTTATATGTTCAGCGAGTCTATAAAGGTTTTAAATATTAAGAAGTTTTTATTAGCTTTAGGTTTGGTAACGGTAATTTCCATGCCCTCAGCTTTTGCATATAAATTCTATGTTGAACCGGAGAGCGACATGGCAGTTTCTTTTAATGTTTATGACGTACTTGATGGAAAATGGGAGACTACATTTGTTAATTATGCTAACTCAAATGGGGATGATGAATATTGGATTAGGGTAGCAAGTCGATATGACCAGTCAAAGCTGCTCCATTATCTAAGTTTAACAGTAGACGGAGAAAGCTATCGTTTAACTGCCATTCCTCTTGATAGTAAACATTATTATGCGGCTTCTTCTGCTAATATAACAAGAGGTGATTTGGGGAATAATGCACATTATTCATCCTTAAATAGATACTATCCGATTCCAACTGATCTTGCATTTAAGTTAATAAAAGCAAAGGAAATCATTATCACTTACAATACAGATAAAGAAATCAACTGTGATATACGTGTAAATAAGAATGTTATCGAAAATTTGCACAAAGCTTATTCCTTGCGCTATGCTGATTTTAACAATTATTGGAAGCCCATCGATAAAAGAATGAGGTTGCAACAGGAAGGGAAAACAATCTAAAATTCTATTATTTACGGAATGTTTAAAGTCTATTGCATTATGAAAGAGGTTTGACTAATGACTGAATTTACACATGTTGACTGTTTTGCGGGTCCTGGTGGAATATGCACAGGGCTACATGCCGCTGGTTTTAAGACCTTAGTAGCTATCGAATTTATAGAGAGCTGCTGTGAAACCTATAAAAAGAATCATCCAGATGTACATGTAATACATAAAGATATTTGTGATGTGTCTGCAGAGGAAATCCTGCCATATATTCCTAAGAAGGGTGTAGATTTAGTAACTTCCGGGATGCCTTGTGAAACATTTTCCACCGCGGGAAATACTTCACGCTCCTTTTATGATGAAAGGCAGTTTTTATATCGTCAAGGCATAAGAATTGCAGAAATTTGTAATGCTAAATTTTTGCTTTTTGAAAATGTACCAGGAATTACTTCTAAACGTGTTGCTAGAAACTCAAAGCGTCTTATTATTGACCAAATTGAAAGTGAACTTGATGACCATGGGTTTATTAACCATAAGCGTTTTATTCTGAGTGCTGCTGAGTTTGGTGTACCACAAAATCGAAAACGGTTTTTTATCTTAGCCACAAAAGATCCGAGAATTGAGTTGATTGCTCCTGTTCCTAATCCAAATGGAAGAAAAGTAACAGTAAAAGAAGCATTTGCAGGACTTCCTGATGTTGTACCTAATTCGAACTGCGAAGGCACTATATATACAGATGATTCTTCAGATTATGCTAAACTTATGAAAAATGATGTATTCTGGAAACGAGCGGATTTGCATAGTTCTCGTCTTACTTATCATATGCCAATGAAGCATAGAAGCTATACGCTTGAACGGTTTAAACTTTTAAATCCTGGTGAAAGTCTTAAAAATTTGTTCGATAGATTTACAGGAAAAGAACGAGAAAGATTACAGGCAATGCGCATACTTCCTAAAAAAATTTTTATAAAACGAAATTACAGGCTCATCTTGGATGAACCCTCACCAACTGTTACAAGTCATTGCCTAGATGAGTTTGTTCATCCGACTGCTAATAGGGCTTTAACTGTAAGAGAATGTGCTAGGCTTCAATCTTTTCCGGACTCTTATGACTTTGCAGGAGGCCCTTATATCACTCCACATTTACACAATAATATTCAGGATAAATATGAACAAATTGGTGATGCAGTACCACCATTATTAGCTTTTGCATGGGGAAAAACAATTCATAAATTATTGCGGAAGAAAGCTATAAAAAAGATTATAATTAAGAGAAGAGTGCTAAGTCATGAGTCAGGGAGAAGATTTAGAATAAAAAAAGGACTTGTAAGGAAAAGCTCGAGTAGTAATCGTAATTTGAATCAAAGGAGATATTTCTAATGTCTAAATCATCCGAAAGATTAGCTGACCTTATTAAAAAGCATCAAGAAGTATATGATTACTGTGAACATGTTTATTTAGATGTTTGGAAAGCTATTTGTGGTCAGGATTATGGCGCTTTTTCGCAACAAAAAAAAGAGAGTACTCGTAGAGAGGCGCAACGTGACGCAATAGATAAAGCTTTTGTCAGTTGTTTGGTAAAGTATGCTGACAACCCTGATATCACAGAAGATTTAAGCTGGTCCCTTATTAGTGCCGCTTATAAATATAACTTGGCACATTTGCAAGATTTTGGCCTGACAAGAGAGCAAGCAATGGAGGCTTATGATCGATGCATTAGTGCCCATCAGAGTTGGAATAAGGCATCAGGTCATTCTTTTGAACGTTATTTATCTAAGATAAGCACTCCAGAGATGAAAAAATATGAAATTGAATTTCTATTGAAAAAGGATATTTTACGGAAGATTAAAAATCATGAACTAGTCAATTCGCCAGAAGATCTTGACCACATACGTGAATGGGCAGAGAACTTTGACTTATATGCTGTACAGACAAATCATAATGAAATGCATATTTTTGGTTGTATTCAGACTAAAACAAGCATAAGAGATAGAGTTGGACGTGATGACCATTTTTCTACATTGGCTATGGATGCGAATTTCTGGGTTGCGGAAGCTGTCTTAAATGGCTCATTCTTTAATCTTCCTAAATACTATGCAATGGTTAATGGTGGATCAGTTACATATCCAACTAACAATTGGCATGGTGTATATGCTATGGCTGGAATTGAAACTGAAGGGCGAATTTATAAAGACGATGACTCTTTTAGCCTTATGGGAGATCATGCAGTTCAGGCTGCGCTATTATTCTCAGTTAATAGGAAAGAGATAACTAGAGACTGGAAAGCAAAGGATAGAACTTAGCGCCGTAAAATCTATATCTATGATATGCAGGCAGAGGATATACTTCAAGGAACGCGCTGCTTGAGGCGCTATCGGATTTCATTCTAGGATTTTTATTCAATGCGAGGAAGGAGCCGACGCGAATAGTAAACCTATTTAAGGAGGTTTCTGACGAAGCAGTGGATGAAAATCCGTATGAAATCCGATTCTGCGTCTTAAGCAGTGCTTCCCGTTAAGCGGCCTTTCCGTAGTCAGGCTAACTATGTTGCTTTTACGTCTCCAGCTGAAAGGTTACATCAAAGAGACCGGTCCCGGGAGGTATGTAGTCATAGGGCAGTAATCTGGTAATCTGGCAGGCTGGAAGAGACCGCTCGCCCCAGTCTCCATTCCCCATTCCCCCAGCTCCATTCCCCATTCTTTATTCCCCAGTCTCCAGTCCCGAGCCCCCAGTACCCAGTTCACTAAATTTCCTTTTGCCATTTTCTTTTTTTCTTATATAATTACATATGACTTATGAAGATGAAGTTTCCGGCCAGGCCGGGAGTGTTATATGAGCCGGTGCTTCCTGCTTGAAGGCAGGAATTCCGGTTTTCATATTTTTTCCCTGAAGTGACAGAGGAGGAAATAGATTTGCCTAATACTCAGCTGCACATGAGTGCTTTTGAAATCCAGTTTGCAGAGTATGGAAACACGATATCCCTCACTTCCACGGCCTGACCAAAAGAAATTGGCTGCCTGACACTAGGGAGGGCAGGTAGAAAGCCCGCACACGAAAACAGCCGTAAAAGCGAATCCCGCTTTTACGGCTGTTTTCTATTCCCACTTTCAGTCCCAGAGGTTTACATAGTATTTCCCGAACAGCTCCAGGCCTTCCATTACTTTCTTTTCTTTATTCACATCATGGGGCCGGTTCTCCATGGGGTTATTTCTGTAGTCCCGGCGGATCTGCTCGAAGGAATAGAGCATTTTTCCTATGATTCCGTTCCATTCTTCCGGTTCGCCGGCTTCGTCCATATAGCCGAAGCGGTTCATGGTGTAGAAACGGCGGAGTCCTGCGCAGAGGAAGGGGGTGAACAGGGTAACCAGGTTGGCTGCGTCAGTTTCGGAGATGAGGGGTTCTTTCCTTAATCTGGCCAGCTGCCGTTTTCTTACAGGCATTTCTCCCTGTTCCCTGTGGACCATGGGCGGCGGCGTGATATCTGTATGAAGTTCTCTGTAATATTTGGCGAAAAGGCGGATGCCTTTCTGTATTTCGCTGTTGTATGCCAACATTTCATCTATTAATTCTTCCGGCTCTTCCGGAGTATTATAAGTCAACTGCCAAAGTCCCGGACAGTCCGGATCCTTTTTGGTAGTGATCACTGGAAGCCCTGCCGCTTCCAGTTTCTGACATTCCTTGGTAAGCCAGTTGCTGCGGGGATCATCGGGGTAGTCCATATGGACTTCTTCGAAGGACCGGAGCATCTGCCGGATGGCGTCTTTCCATTCTTCTTCCGTCTTGAAATCCGCGGGGACTGGGGCAAGTTCCAGGGTGAGGAACCGGCGGAGCCCGGCGCAGAGGTTGGGGGAGAGGTAGGAGTACAGGCTCCAGGCATTTCTTTTGCCGATGTAGGGGTGATTTTTCTTGTATTCCGGTTTCCGTATTTTTCTCATAGGCTCTCCTTTTAATCCCAGAGGTCTCTATAGTATTTTCCAAAAAGGTCCAGGCCTTTCTGCACTTTTTCTTCGTACTCTTTTTCTGCCTTAGTCACATCATGCGGCACATCAGGGACATGGAAGCGGATGTCGCTCCATCCCCCGGGGTTCGGATCTTCTGCTGCCGTGGTGACGGGAAGGCCCTCTTCTTTCCGCTTCCTGCATTCACCATCGAGCCGGTTTTCCATGGGGCTGTCGCGGTATCCCTGCCGGATCTGTTCAAAAGACCAGAGCATGGCTGATACGTTTTTTTTCCAGCCTTCTACACCCTCAGTCACGTCGATGCAGCCGGTGAGGTCCAGGGTAAGGAAACGGCTGAGCCCCGCGCAGATGAGGGGTGTAAATAATGTCACCAGATCGGCTGCTTCTCTTTCGGAGATGAGAGGTTCTTTCCTTGCTTTTGCCAGCATCCGTTTTCTCGCCGGCTTTTCTCCCGGTTTTCTGCGGGCGGCGGGCCGGGGTGTAATCACTGTATAAAGGTCTCTGTAATATTTGGCAAAAAGACGGATGCCTTTTTGTACTTTTATGTTATATTTCACCATTGCATTCTCTATTTTGGGGGGCATTTCGGGAAGATTGGACAGCTGTCTGATCATCCCCGGATGAATCGGATCCTCATCAAATATGTACGTGGCGATTCCTGCTTCTGTCAACTTTCTCTCTTCTCTGTCGTACCAGATACTGTATGGATCGTCCGGGCAGTCCAGATGGTGCTGTTCGAAGGACCAGAGCATCTGTCGGATGGTGTCTTTCCATTCTTCCTCGGTCTTGAAATCGGCAGGAATGTGCTCGAGTTTCAGGGTAAGGAACCGGCGGAGGCCGGCGCAGAGGATGGGAGAGAAGAAATCGTCCAGGTTCCAGGCGTCCCTTTTGGACACATAGGGATGATTTCTTTTATATTCCGGTTTTCGTATTCTTTTCATAGGCGGCTCCTTAGTCATGCAGGGCTAAAAAATATTGGGCGTATAAATTAAGGCCTTTCTGTATTTTCTGCCGGTATGCTTCATATGCATGCAGGACTGAAGGTGGAATGTCAGGCGTATTGAATACCATTTCGGTGCCCCTTGGATTTTCCGGCAATGGCTTTTCGGAGTAGAGGGGCACGCCCTTTTCTTCCAGCTTCCCGGCCTCCCTGTTAAACCAGACGGCGTAGGGGTCGTCAGGAAAGTCGAGTCTGATCTCTTCAAAGGAATAGAGCATGGCTCTTAAAATATTCTTCCATTCCTCATGATCTTCCATGGGGGCGGAGCTGGTTTCGTCCATGGTGTCCAGCAGCTTCCGGATGCCGGCGCAGTTATGGGCGGCCAGCTTCCCATAGAGGTTCCATATATCACGGCCCGACATTTTCGGCTCTTTCAAGATGCGGGAGAGCTGTTTTTTTCTTTTATGTATCATAGTGCCTCCTTTCGGTTTTCCGTATCCCGGCATGGGCGGTATCTCTTACATTGTGGATATGTGCCATCTCCTTTCAGCCCTTCTTTCCGCCGGGGTTCTATTATAAACGATGAATCCAGATTTTTCGGATTTTTCACCATTTCCTGTGAAAAGGCAGGGGCGGCAGGGGACTTTGTGCCTTGGCCGCAGCGGTGGTTTTGAGGTAGAAAACTTTTTTATTTCATAAAAATGTTATATATTGACTAAATTTTAAGGCAGCATCTGTCATCCTGATGGATGCTGCTTTTTCATTTACCCACAGCTTTGACTGAGGGGATGTGAGCATATGCGAAAGAACATCGGTTCAGAATTAAACGTTGATTAACACAGCAGACTCAAGTTTCGTAATCGTGAAAATATATATCATAAAAATAACTAGTCAATAAATAATAGATCATATGTATCCATGTGAAATTTAACTCTTTAAAATATACCAAAATTAACAAAAAGACCTCCAAAATTAACCTTTGCACCTGGTACTGGTTTTTTCAAGTACGTCAGGATTACCGTTTCTTTCATAAGGATGCTAAAGGCAAAAGGAGAGGGTTCGGCGTCTAAACGCCGACCTTAAAAGATATTCATTAAATTTAGAAGTTTTGAATAGAAGAAGGAGATGACAACAGAAATGAAAAGGAGTTCATGGAATACAGAATAGACAGTGACTACAATAAATAGATTTTAGAAGGCTGAAAATTCCAATTTAGGAAAGGGAGTACAAAATATGACAAAGAAAATAGATAAAAACAAAATCAATCTGGATCCCGGCTTCTCAGAGGGTGACCGGCGAAAGGTGGTGCTTTTTGAGCACGTGCCGAAGTCGCTGCAGTGGGAGCTCTATCTCTCCGGCCGTCTGGGTGAGCGTGACAGCTATCTTCTGGGGCTGGTGAATTCGAAGGTGAAGGCCTGCCTGGATTACGAGGCGGGGCTCATGGCTAGTGACCGGCTCATGGAGGCTGACGGATAGGGATATGGACGATAAAAATGATCTGGAATTAAGGGCGCGATTCAGCCATATGACGGATTCAGAGCTTTTTGAACTATACCGCTCTCCCGGGGTGACTGACCATGAGAGGGAAATCATGGCCGAAGTGAGTCCTTTTATCCGGGGCGCCCTGGAATGTGACCGGGCTGCAGGTAAACGGCTGGAGCAGATTTACCGCATGCTTCTCAGCAGGAGCTGATGAGCCATGCAGGCAGCGGGGAGAGGAAATCTCCCCGGGCCTGTCTATTTCTACATATATAAAGGAGACTATCATGGATACAAAAGATAAGAAGAACAAGGATTTCACTTACGCAAAATTCAACGCCGATGCGCCGTACCGCCTCTTGAAGGACCGTTTCCCGGAGGACATGGCCGGTGACCTGGCAGATCTGGTCAAAGAGGAAATCGTAGGGCAGGATGAGGCAGTGAAGCAGATATGCTCCTTCCTTGTCATCCAGCTCTGCAAGCTGAACTACAACCGCAGGCATAAGGGAGACAGCTTCTTTCAGGAAGTGCCGCTGAAGAGCCTGATGATCACCGGCCCTTCCGGCTGCGGCAAGACGGCCACGGTGGAATGCATCTGCCGGAATATGGAAATCCCCGTAAGCCGCATCGATGCCTCCTCCAAGGTGCCCACCGGATTTAAGGGGCAGAGCTGGCTTACCGTCATTTCCGATGCCGTCAGCCAGATGCAGTCCGTCTACCCCGATGAGCCGGTGGACAGGCTGGTGGAACAGTTCAATATGGGCTCCGTGGTCATTCTCGATGAATTTGACAAGGCCATCGAGCCGGTGAAGGGTACCGATATCTGCAACTATCACACCCTGAGCCAGGGATCCCTCTTGAAACTGTTGGAGGGCGGCACCTACAGCACAGAGGAGCTGGGCATTACCTGCGAATACCATCCCACCATCACCACGAAGAACACCATCTTTGTGCTGGCCGGTTCCTTTTCCGCTCTCGATGATGCGGTAAGGGAAGGCATGGGCAAGGAAATCCGGATGGCCCGGGACAAGGAACTCGCTGCCCTGGATGCCAGACTGGCGGATTTTTCGGCAGGCAGGGAAAACGAGCGGGCGGCGCAGGAAAAGAAATGCCTGGAACTCAGAAACCGGATCCTGAAGGCGGAGTCCAGTATCGCCGCCTGCCGCCTGGAGGCGGACAAGGCCTTCATGGGAGACAGGGACCGGCTGGCGGAACTGGAAAACCGAGCGGGCCTCATCCACTGCGAGCTGGTGGACCGGAGCCGGCTTCTCACCGATCTGGGCCGCGAGGGTGGAGAGACAAGACCCATCGGCTTCACCTGCGTAGACAGCATGGCCGGCCCTGAACCGGAAAGGGAGAGAGATACAAGGGGAAGGGTGGAAAAGGAATACCGCCTCTGCCAAAGCAGGGGAAGGGAACTGGATGAGCTCCAGACTTCCATCGATACCCTGAGACTCCAGATCAGCGCCAAAGAAGGGGTGTACAGAAAGAGACTGGAAAAGCTGGTCCTTGAAAGGGATGAGCTGAATCTTGCCCTCTCCAGAGCCACCACGCTCCAGAACGACAGGGCGGAAGAAGAAGCTGCTCTTCTGGCACAGCGGAGCCGTCTGGCAGCCTCCTACGCCGCCCGCCTGCAGGAGGTGGAAAAGCCGGGTAATCACAGGGTGCCCGACATGGAAACCCTTATCTGCTACTATGAGCTCATTCCTGAAATCGCAGGACGCATGGCGGATCTGGTGGTGATGAAGCCCCTCGGGGAAAAGGCCCTTGCGGAAATCGCCAAACGCAGCAGCGGTACGGACCTCGGCCGGCTGAGCACCTTCTTCTGCGAACAGGGCATCTTCCTGGTTATTGCCGATAAGGCCCGCCTGGCCATGGTCAAGGCTGCCATGAAGAAGGGACTGGGCGCCAGAGGCCTTGTCTCCGTACTCAGTCAGGTCATCTATCCCAGCTATCCCCTCATGCAGGCCAAGACCCCCTGCCGGGTATACATCAATGAAGACTGCATCACTAAAGGCACCGCACCTGTCATCCGCAGTATCTATCCACAGTAGCCCGAAGGCTTCGCGAATTCTAAGAAAAGGAGGTGAGACAAATGATTTCATTCATCGTAGGCTACATTCTGGGAGTCATCCTCTGGCCCGTATTCGTCCTGCTGGCCATGGGATACCTCCTCTCCTGCATCTTCAATTTCATCTGCAGTCTTTTCTAGACCGACAGACCCGCCCGCCCAGCCCGCTCCCGAGGGAGCGGGATTGACGGTGGAGCAGTCCTTATCTACAATTAAAGTATAAAAGTATAAATATAAAAGGAGGCACATCATGAAACTGGAGCACATAGAAATCGTTTCGGACAAAGAGATCAAACTGTTTTATGAAAACGGGGAAATCCGCCTGCTGGACCTATCCCCCTGGTTCAAGGGAGACTTCATGGGAGAACTCAGGAATCCGGACTATTTCAGAAAAGCCAAAATCTTCCCTCTTACGGAAGACACCATCTGCTGGCCCCGCGGCCAGGACATCGCTCCCCATGAAGTTTATGAAATGAGCAGAAAGGTAAGCACCTGACAGTCTGTTTTCCATCGCGCCGGCGGCGCGGCCAGGCTCCTTTCCGGGGAAGCACTGGTTAAATCATTGTTTTCTTTTATTCCTGAACTTTTATGCAATGCGAGGAATGGGGAAGGGAATAGCGGACTATTTAAGGAGACTTATGACGAAGCAAAGGTACCGGGGTTCTTTGTGGTGGGGGACGCGGAGTGGCCGCAGGTTATAGCAGCTGGCAGCTTACCATAATCTGCGGCGAAGCCGCATCCTTTTGACGCAAAGGCGCAGCCCTCAGCGCAAAGGGGGCCAATGAACTCTTTGAACCATCTCCTGTTCATGATATAATGTCCATAATCACCAATAGAAAGAAGGTATACCATGCAGAGACTTGTTTCTTATAATTACAACGGCCAGCGCCAGTGGGGCGTGCTGGCTTCTGATGGAGTTTCCATTTATTCCGCTGAGGACCTGGAAGAGACTTATTTCATTCCTCTGGGGGAGACTATGGAGGAGTTTATCGAGTCCGGCGAGGAGGGGCTTTTGAATCTGGCCAGGGCTTTGGAAATGAATGCGAAGGATAAATCCATCGAGCCTCTTTCTCTGAAGGATGTGCAGCTGGAGGTGCCTTTTTATCCCCGGCGCAATATTCTGTGCGTGGGCAAGAATTACCAGGCCCATGTGAAGGAATTTGACCAGAATGCCAATGCGAAGAATCCTGCTGTTCCTATTTTCTTTACGAAGGCCACCACATCTGTCATCGGTCCTGAGGAGGAAATCGACAGTCATCCGGCTGCGACGAAGGAAGTGGATTATGAAGGGGAGCTGGGCGTGATTATCGGTAAGCGGTGCACTAATGTGGCTGCAGAGGATGCCATGAAGTATGTGTATGGCTACACCATTATCAACGATGTAACGGCCCGGGATCTGCAGAGAAAGCACGTACAGTGGTTCAAGGGGAAGAGTTTGGATACTTTCTGCCCCATGGGTCCTACGGTGATGGTGGGGGACTGGCCTGTGCCCTTTACCATTTACACGAAGGTGAACGGTCATCTCCGCCAGGAGGGGTCTACCAATGATTTGATTTTCTCCATTCCCCGGCTTATCGAGGTTCTTTCCGACGGCATGACGCTTCTTCCCGGCGATGTGATTGCCACCGGTACGCCCCAGGGGGTAGGTATGGGACAGAATCCGCCGCAGTTCCTGAAAAAGGGAGATGTGGTGGAAATCACCATCGATCCCATCGGCACTCTGAAGAATACAGTGAAATAAGGAATGTAAAAAGACCGGCTGCCCGGTCTTTTTTGATGCGCTTTTATCGGCGGAAATAGAAAAGAAGCGGCAGATATTGTATAATAAAACAAATATCCGTGATTCAAATGAATGGAGGAGATTACTATGGAAGAAAAAAGAGAAGCCGCTAACTTTATTGAAGCGGAAATCAATAAAGACATAGCCAATCATGTCTATGCCAATGGAAGGGTGCTCACCCGTTTCCCGCCGGAACCGAACGGCTATCTTCATATCGGTCATGTCAAGAGTATCTGCCTGAATTTTGGGCTTGGTGAAAAGTATCATGGTGCCACCAATGTTCGTTTCGATGATACGAACCCCACGAAGGAGAATCAGGAGTTTGTGGATTCCATTCTGGAAGATGTGAAGTGGCTGGGATTCAAGTGGAAGGAACCGGTCCATTTTGCTTCCGATTATTTCCCTGAACTCTATGAGTTTGCCTGCAAGCTCATCCGCATGGGGCTGGCTTATGTAGATGATCAGAGCAGTGAGGAAATCCATAATACCCGCGGCGATCTGGAACATCCGGGGAAGGAAAGTCCCTGGAGAAATCGTTCCGTAGAAGAAAACCTGAAGCTTTTCCAGGAAATGAAGGAAGGCAAGTACAAGGATGGAGAAAAGTGCCTCCGTGCCAAGATTGACATGGCTTCTCCGAACCTTGTCATGAGGGACCCTGTTATTTACCGCATCCTTCACGCCACCCACCACAGGACGGGAGACAAATGGTGCATTTATCCACTCTATGATTTTGCGCATCCTCTCTCTGATGCCCTGGAAGGCATTACCCATTCCATCTGCACCTTGGAATTTGAAGAAAGAAGACCTCTTTACAACTGGTGTCTCCAGGCTTTTGACGGCAAGGAAAAGCCGCGGCAGATTGAGTTTGCCCGCCTGAATGTGACCACCATGATAACCAGTAAGAGAAAGCTCCGTAAAATGGTAGAGGCCGGTCTGGTGTCCGGCTGGGATGATCCCCGTATGCCCACCATCTGCGGTATCAGAAGAAGAGGATACACCCCGGAATCTCTCCGTCATTTCTGCGATCTCATCGGCGTGGCCAAGGCAGACAACCTGGTAGATGTTTCCCTTCTGGAATACTGCATCCGGGAAGATCTGAAGGCCAAGGCACCCCGCATTATGGCAGTCATCGATCCGGTAAAAGTAGTGCTTACCAACTATCCGGAAGATAAGATCGAATACATGACCCTGGAAAACAATCCGGAAGATGAATCCATGGGTACCCGCCAGGTTCCCTTCGGACGGAATCTTTACATTGAAAGAGAAGATTTCATGGAGCATCCGGTCCATAAATTCTTCCGCATGACCCCGGGCAAGGAAGTCCGCCTCAAAGGGGCTTACATTGTGAAATGCGAAGATGTAGTGAAGGACGGGGAAGGAAATATTACGGAAATCCACTGCACCGTGGACTTTGATACCAGAAGCGGCACACCCGGCGCTGACCGCAAGGTGAAGGGCACTCTTCACTGGGTATGCGCCGACACGGCGGTGGATGTGGAAACAAGGCTCTACGACTACCTCATTTCCCCGGATGACAAGGAAGACGGCAGGGACTTTATGGAAAAGGTGAATACCAACTCCCTTACTGTCATGAAGAGCAAAGCGGAACCGGCCATTAAGGAATACCCCGTAGGAAGCCGCTTCCAGTTCCTCCGGAAGGGTTATTTCATCATTGACCAGGACACCACCAAAGATCATCTGGTGTGCAACCGCATCGTAGGACTCCGTGATACCTGGGCCAAACTGCAGAAGAAACAGGCAAAGGCGTAATCCATGAAGAGAGCATCTTTGGCGGCCTTCATGGCAGCATTCCTGATCTTTGCCGGCACCTTGGAGGTTTCTGCAGCGGATAAGCTCAATCTTTCGGGCATCGGCACCATGGACGTTCCGAAAAACATAACTTTCACCGAAGGCGCCCAGAATGCCCTGCCTTTCATGAAGGACGGCGGCACGAAGCGCTTCTTCATCCGGAAAGGCATGTCTAACAGCCGGTATTACACCATGACCTGGAAGAAGGGCCCTGACTTTTCCTACGGATGGGCCATGTCCCATGAAGCAGGAATCCCTTTTCTGCAGGACATCGGGGAATTCAAGCACAAGGACGATAAGCCCGAAGCCCAGATGGACATCATGGCAGCATGGCTGAACCGGCAGCTGACTCAACAAGGCGCCGTCTTCGAAGGCCCGTCGCCCCTGCAGAAAATCAATGACAGCAGGCACCCCAGGTGGGAGGGCTTCGTGAAGGTGAAGACCACGGAGCAGGGTATTACATACAATGAAGCCTATACCATCATTCTCCAGTGCGACGGTTATTTCACAACTCTTGGTATCTTCAACACCGACGGCGACAGGGAAGACATTACGGAAGACGTAAGGAAAATGGTTTCGAAACGGAAATTTCCGAAAAAGGTGACGCTCCTGGATCTTTCTAAAAAAGGCACATCCCTGACTGAATGGGATTAATTGTTTTTAGAAATTGACAAGGAGCTCTGGAATCAGTAAGATAGAAGAGTAAGGCATTTTATCAATTAGATATTGATAGGAGGAATTTTAAATGGCAAAAGTTGCAATTGTATATTGGTCCGGTTCCGGTAACACAGAAGCTATGGCTCAGGCTGTAGAAGAAGGTGCAAAGGCTGCAGGCGCAGAAACTACTCTTTCCTTCGTCAGCGACACCACCGTTTCCGATGTAGCTGCCTATGACCACATCATTCTCGGCTGCCCTGCTATGGGAAATGAAGAACTGGAAGAATATGAATTCGAACCGTTCTTCGAAGAACTGCTTCCCCAGCTCAAGGGCAAAGTGGTAGCCATCTTCGGTTCCTATGCATGGAACCAGGGCGACTGGATCGAAAACTGGAAAAAACGTTTTGATGAAGCAGGCATCAAACTGGCTGCTGACCCCGTCAAAGCATACAGCTATCCTGATGACGATGCACTGGAAGCATGCAAGAAACTGGGCGAAACTGTAGCTAAGGCATAATTTCAGAGATAAGAAGAGCGTTCTTTTTTAAGGACGCTTCTTTTTTTAGGGGAAGAAGGCTTTGAAGCCTTAAAACCCTGTTAGTATAAAGGAGGCCATTATGTCAGAAAAAGTGGCTGTGATTTACTACTCTGCCACAGGAAATACGGAAGCCATGGCAGAGGCTGTGGCAGTGGGCGCCAAAAGCACCGGCGCTGAAGTGCTTCTGGCACCGGTTTCCGATGTGGATCCTGTGGAAATCGGAAACACCTACCATCATATTATCCTGGGCTGCAGCGCCTGGGGAGTCGAGGTCATTGAAGAGGCCCAGATGAAACCTTTCTGTAATAAGCTGAAGCCCTATTTGAAGGGGAAAATCATGGGTATTTTCGGTTCCTGCGGATGGAGCCGGGGAGCCTGGCTCAATTCCTGGTACAATGAACTCCATTTTGCCGGCGCTTCTTTCCCGGCCCAGCCTCTTCTGGCTTACGGCTATCCCGATGAGCCGTCGCTTAAGAAGTGCGAGGAACTGGGGAAGAAAGTGGCGGAAACGAAGTAAGGCGCCTTTCCATATTTCATATTGAAGGAGATTATATAGAATGAATTGGGATGAAAAAGTGGCATCCAATATTAAAGCGGTGCCTTTTTCCGGTATTCGTAAATTTTTCGACCTGGCCAGCTCTATGAAGGACGTGATTTCCCTGGGCGTAGGGGAACCGGACTATTCGGCTCCGGATAAGGTGATTGATGCCTGCATGGAAAGCCTGAAACGGAAAGAAACCTCCTATACATCCAACTGGGGTCTTCTCCCGCTGCGCCAGGAAATTGCAAAGCTTTTCCATAACCGATACCATGTGGATTATGATCCGGTGGATGAGATCATGGTGACTGTAGGCGTTTCAGAAGCCATCGGCATCGTCATGACCACCCTCCTCAATCCGGGAGACGAAGTACTCATTCCGGATCCTGCTTACCTGGCTTATCCTGCCTGCGTATCCATCGCCCGGGGCAAACCGGTGCTGGTGCCTACCAGGGCTGAAGATGAATTCAAACTCACTGTGGAAGAACTGGAAAAGAAAGTGACTCCCCGGACCAAGGCTATCCTTATTGGCTACCCCAATAACCCCACCGGCACCGTCATGGACAGAGGGTCTCTGGAAAAAATCGCCGACTTTGCCCAAAAGCATGATCTGGTGGTGATTTCCGATGAAATCTACTGTGATCTCACCTATGAAGGCACCCATACCTGCTTTGCATCGCTGCCGGGCATGAAGGAAAGAACCCTCACCATGAACGGCTTCTCCAAATCCTATGCCATGACGGGCCTTCGCGTGGGCTATATCTGCGGACCCCGTGAAATCATGGAGCAGATTTACAAAGTCCACCAGTATGAAATCCTCTGCGCCAGCGTCACCAGCCAGTATGGTGCTATCGCAGCTCTCAAGTACTGCGATGACGATGTAAAGGCCATGTATGATGAATACGCCGCCCGCAGGGAAATGGTCTACGAAGGACTGAAGAAAATCGGCCTTTCCGTGTTCAAGCCCAAAGGGGCCTTCTACATTTTCCCCGATATCAGCATCACCGGCATGGATGACGAAGAATTCGCCGACCGCCTGCTGAAGGAAGAAAAAGTAGGGGTAGTGCCGGGGTCCTGCTTCGGTCCCCAGGGAAAGAACCACATTCGTATTTCCTACGCTGCCAGCAGGGAAAATCTGGCAGAAGCGCTGAAACGAATCGGTCATTTTGTGGATAAATATAGAAAGAATTAAAAAAGAGGGGCTGTGAAAAAATGGTTTACATTTTTTCACAGCCTTTTTTGTATACATTCATTTTCACGAGAATTAACCAAATGGCCGCCTGCTGCCTGCCTCTACGTCATTTCGCGGGATGGTGCCTGTGGTTATGGGCAGGCCCTTCGGGGCCCGTCCGCCCCCCTTGACAGAAGAGGTTCACACCTTCATAATAAACTAGTACCCTTACGTCCAGGTACTTTTGCATTTTGTTAAGGAGACTGCCCATGAAATATAGGATGAAGGCGGCGCTGCTGGCCATTTGTGTTTCTGCCTGCAGTGCCTTTGGTTTTTCTGTTTATGCCGAGGGGTCCCATGCAGCGGCTGCCGTCTCAGATCAGAAGGAAGGGGCCGGCGTGAATCACTCTGCAGAGAAGAAGCAGGGGGGAGAGGCCCATAGCCTTTTCCCGATTTCCGGAAAGACGCTTTCTGCCTTCGATTTTTCTGTGGGCGGTGTGTCTCTGGGAGATTCCATTTCTTCTCTTTCTTCTCGGGGCAGGGCTGAAAAGGTCATCCATGAGAATACCACGGATTCTTATATCTTTAAAGATATGACGGTAAAGAGGACAGCGCCTTTTCTTCTTTCCTATTCCCACCGCGTAGATCTGCCGGAGGACTTCAAGTTTCCCGGAAAAGGGATATCAGAAATCGTTGTGTCCGGTGCAGGCGCAAAGACGCCCCGGGGGATCGGCGTGGGCAGCAGCCGGGAAGATGTGCTTCGTGCCTATGGCAGGCCCCTTATGGTGCTCTGGGACGGCAGGGGAAAGTCTTTTCATTTCCGCTATGGTTCAGGCCTGCAGGAAATGGATGTGACTCTCACCGGTGACAAGGTGTCTTCCATTCGTCTTGCGTCTCTCACTTCTCCAGTGAAAAGGGGAGATGTTTCCTATGACAGCGGCGAAGGTCCCCTGTACCTGGGAGACCGTGATTTCAAGGTGGCTGGCTATGAGCTGGGAAGTACTTTCCAGGCTCATCCTTTTGAGGAATGGGAGAAGAAGATGGCCAATCCCAAGGAGGAAATCCTTTATTTCCCGGGTTATGCAGTGCGCCTTACGGTGAAGAGTTCCCTGATTTCCGCCCTCTTTCTCACGGATAACCGCATGGTCACTTCCCGGGGCCTGTCTCTGGGGGATGATGTGTCTACGGTGGATCTGCTTTACGGGAAGCCGCACCGGGTGGAAATGAATGTGTCCGGCAGTGAGCCGAAGACGTCTTACATTTATTTTTCCAAAGGGAAAAGTGATGTACTGATTATTAATTTTTCAAAGAATAAGGTGGAAGGCATTGTGAATGCCATGAATCCCACGAAGTAATGAACCGTTTGAGGTGTTAGAGTGTACGAATATTTCTGTGCTTTGGTTGTGGGCATTGTAGAAGGGCTTACGGAATATATTCCTGTTTCTTCTACAGGCCATATGATTATTGTGGGCCATATGCTGGGCTTTGAAGGAACCCTGGCAGACCTTTTCGATGTATTTATCCAGCTGGGCGCCATCCTTTCGGTGCTGGTGGTGTATCATGAAAAGTTTACCTATATTCTGAATACCCATCACTGGTTCCGCCGGAAAGGGCCTTCTGTATTTAATATCTGCATTGCCATGTTCCCGGCCTGCCTCATGGGTCTTCTTTTCCACGGCTTCATCAAGCACCGTCTCTTCAGTCCTACCACCGTCATCATCGGCCTGGTACTGGGCGGCATTTTCATGATTGTGGCGGAAAAGGCAAGAAAGGGCAAGGAATTTGCAGTAACCGATGTGGATAAGATTTCCACGAAACAGTCTTTTATTATCGGCCTCTTCCAATGCCTCTCCCTGTGGCCCGGCTTCTCCCGGAGCGGCAGTACTATTGCAGGCAGTCTTCTTCTGGGCATTTCCCGGAAGGCAGGCGCTGACTTTACTTTCATTATGGCGGTACCCCTCATGTTCCTGGCCTGCTTCTATGACCTTCTTAAAGTCATTGGAAGTCTTTCGGTCAGTGACCTGGGCGTGCTGGCGGTGGGCTTTGTCACTGCCTTCGTGGTGGCCTATGCTTCCATCCTCTGGTTCCTGAAGTTCCTGAATACTTCCACCCTGACGGGTTTTGCCATTTACCGCTTCTTTGTGGCGGCTTTTGCCCTGGTTTATTTCTGGTAAAGTTGTGAAAACAAAAGGGGCTGTGAAAAAATGTTCAATCATTTTTTCGCAGCCCCTTTTGTTTTGCCAAACAGGGGGCTGGTATGGGGCGTTGTACATGAAATTCGGGGAAAGGGGAACGGTTGATGCTCCTGGCGGCGGGGGCTGTAAACTCATGCTTCAAAGACGCTGCCGACTACTTGAGCGAGAAGACGGTCAGAGGAAAAGCCAATGCCATGGAGCCGTAGAACTTGAAACTCTTTTTCTTTTCAGAACTTCCAGGCCCCGGTGACCTGTCATTTTTCCCTGTTTTACACGCCCCATCCATGGTATAATAATACGAATCCATTGGAAAAGGCGGTATGCATGAGTATGTTTTCTGCAATGTTAAATTGCCTGGGGCTCGATATGGGATCTTCCCAGGTTCGTATATATCAGAGAGACAAGGTGCTCCTGGAAGAGGCTTCTACGGCGGTGGTGGATAATATCAGCGGCCAGGTGCTTGGTTTTGGCACGGAGGCGCTGATTATTTATCATAAGGAACCGGAGAATTACACGCTGGAGTGGCCGGTGAGGAACGGGGTCATTGCTGATTATGATATGACCAAGTCCATGCTTCGTTTCTTTTTAAACAAGTCTCTCAGGCGGTCTGTTTCAAGACCCAGTCTGATGGTGGCTATTCCTGCCGAAATTTCTTCGGTTACCCGGCATGCCCTGGTGGATGCGCTCATTCATGCAGGGGCCCAGGGGGTGTATCTTATCCCTTCGCCGGCAGCTGCAGCTATCGGCGCGGGAAGGGATCTTCAGGTGCCTTCTTCTACGCTGTCCCTGGTCATAGGAAGGGATGTGTCAGATGTGGGCATTTACGGCTGCGGCGGTATTCTGGCGCAGGAAGGGATTTCTTTCGGCGGTCATGATATTGACCGGGCTATCTGCCGTCATATTCAGGACCGCTACAGCATGATGATCGGTCTGGAGCAGGCGGAGAAGCTGAAGAGTGAGATGCTTTCCATGACCGGCACCGGAAGCGACCGTGCTTTCACGGTGCGCGGAAGGCGTCATGCCGACGGTGTGGAAGTGGTGGTAGAGCTTTCAGTGGCTGAAATGAGTTCTGTCATGCAGCGCATTATGGAGCCGGTGCTTCTTCTGATCCGGCGGGTCATGAGCCGGGCTACGCCGGAGATGGCTGATGATTTCCTGAAGAACGGCATGCTCCTTTCCGGTGGCGGCGCCCTTCTGGATGGACTCCGGGACTGGCTTTCCGAGGGGCTTCATATGCCTGTTGTTATTCCGGCAGATCCGGCCTCGGTGATTGCGAAGGGCTGTTTTGCGGCGTGCATGATGGACAAGGATCATTCCCTGCTCATTGAAAATGGTGATAAATACTTTGGGGGAGCTTGATTTTGATATTCTTCAGTAAGAAAAAGATGTTAAGTATTGTTCTGCTTTTGGCTTTCCTTGGCGGCTGCGGATGGTTCTGGCGGCACAGGGAGTATATTCCATTCGTGTCCCAGCCTTTGTCCGTAGGAGCTGCTCCTTTTGAGTACGGTGTGTCCCGGGCTGCCTGGCTGGGGGAGAACGGCATCGGTTTGTTCCGTCAGGTGTTTTCGAACTGGAAGGAACTGGATGAGCTCCGTAAGGAAAATGAAAGTCTTAAGTCTGAGCAGGATCATTACAGTGAAATCCTGGCGGAAAATATCCGCTTAAGGAGTCTTTTGCAGTTCAAGCAGGGCTATACCAGCTACCATATGCTGGGCGCTTCTGTGATTGAAAGGGATTACGGCGGCTGGACCCATACCATGGTCATTGACCGGGGCGAGGACAGCGGTCTGAAGAAATACATGCCTGTCATTGTGCCCTCGGGCATTGTAGGCTTTGTAAGCGAGGTATACCTGAATTCGGCCAGGGTGCAGCTTCTTCTGGATCCACGGACTACAATCGGAGGCATTGTGCAGCGGCCTGCTTCCCGGGTGGTTTCCATGGTGAGCGGCAACAGCGGCAATCCGGGTTACCTTTCCCTGGTATCCCTTCCCAAGGAAGCGGATGTGATTAAGGGGGATATTATCGTTTCATCGGGCTACGGCGGCGTGTACCCCAAGGGTATGGTCATCGGCACTGTGGAGCAGGTGGATGTGGATGCCGAGGGCGGCACCCAGTCTGCCCAGATCCGGCCGGCAGCCGATTTCTCCCATATGGAAGAAGTTTTCGTTATTACCGATCATATCCAGAAGACCAGCCCTGAAAGCATTACAGTGAAGCCGCCGAAAATCGAACCGCCTATGAATCCGAACAAGCAGCAGGCAGGTGATAAATGATGAGTACCTACAGCCTTGTGGTTTTAAGCGCTGTTATATTTCTTCTGCAGTCTTCTTTTCTGCCTTTCCTTTTCAACGGTATCATGCAGCCTGATTTATGGCTCACGGTGATTGCCCTGTCCGCGGTGATTCTGGACAGGAAATCGGCGCTCATACTGGCGGGAGCCGGGGGATTTCTGCAGGATATTGTGACCAGTAATTTCTTTGGTCTCCATCTTCTTCCCTACCTGGTGATTACTCTGCTTTTTCTGAAATTCGGCAGAGACCGGTATAACCGGCACTGGTATGTGTCTCTGCTGTCGGTGCTTCTGGCTTCTGTCATTTATGTCTGTTTTTCCAGTGTCATCATGGGATGGGCCGGCAGCCGGTATCCCTCCCTCTTTTATTTCGTCTATCTGGGCATTCCCCTGGTTCTGATGAATGGGGGATGTGCTCTTGCTTTGCATCCTCTCATCTGGATGCTGAAACGGGAGGAGGAACCCCGTTGGTGAAGAAACGTATTCCTTCCATCCTGGATTCGCTGGTGAAGAATCGGGAAGAGTCGCGGTATGGCCGGATGGTTTATGCGGCCATGATCCTTCTTCTCATCCTGAGTGCCCGCCTGTTCTGGATGCAGGTGGTGGAAGGCAATTATTATAAGGAAGAGGCCGACGGCAACCGTATCCGCCATCTGCCCCAGCAGGCAGCCCGGGGTGTCATGTATGACAGGAATGGTGTCATCATGGCCGGCTCAAGGCCTGCCTACAGCGTCATCATGCCGGTGGAAAGGAAGAAGAATACTCTTTCCGATGAGGAGCTGGCCCGCCTGGCCGCTCTTCTGAAGGTGAAGCCGGAGGATATAAAAAAGAAAATCGATGATAATAAGCTGGCTTTTGGTGCCATTTACCTGGCCAACGATGTGGGTATTGATGTGGCAACCCAGATCGAAGAAAAGAAGGACGATTTTCCGGGCATTGAAATCGAAGTGAATCCGCTCCGCGTGTATCCGCTGGGCGCCGCAGGGGCCCAGGTGCTGGGCTATGTAGGCGAAGCGGGACCGGACGACCGGGATGCCGAGGGAAATCCTTACAAGACGGCTACCCTGGTGGGCCGTTCAGGTCTGGAAAGGCAGTACAACAAGTTTCTTGAAGGAAAGAACGGTTCCAAGACGGTGGAAGTCAATGCATCCGGCCAGCCGGTGCGCTATGTGGAAGGGACGCCTGCCGTTTCCGGCAACAATGTGCGTCTCACACTGGATGCGAACCTGCAGAAGGCGGCGGAAGATGCCATGGAGTCTCAGGTAAGGACGCTGGCTCATTCCGGCGTTTTCCCCACCGGTGCTTCCGCTGTAGCTATCGACCCCAATACGGGGGCAGTACTGGCTATGGCAAGCTGGCCAAGCTATGACCCTAACCATTTCAGCAAGGGGATTACGGCGGATGAGTGGAACAAGATTATCAACAACAAGAATCATCCCATGCAGAACAGGACCATTGCAGCCATGTATCCTCCGGGCTCCCTGTTTAAGGTGATTACGGGTTCCGCTGCTCTGGAAGCCAAGGTTACCACGCCGGAGGAGAGAATTTTTGACTCCGGCAAGCACTGGCTGGTAGATAAGAGAAACTCCGAAGGCGAGGCTTTTGGCTGGATCAATTTCTACGAAGCTGTAGAAAAGTCGGATAATGTCTATTTCTATGAAATGGGACGGCGCCTTGGCATTGACCGCATTTCTGCCATGGCCGGCGAGTACGGCCTGGGCAAACCTACAGGCATCGACCTGGCAGGGGAAGCGGAAGGCAATGTGGCCAGTGAAGAGTACAAGCGCAAGGTATTCAAGCAGGACTGGTATCTGGGGGAAACCATGGATGCTGCCATCGGACAGAGTTTTACTCTGACCACGCCTATCCAGATGGCCATGGTTTATTCTTCCATTGCCAACGGCGGTTTCCGGTATAAGCCGTATCTGGTGAACCGCATCGACAAGCTGGATGGCAGCCCTCTTAAGATTTATTCGCCTGAAAAGCTGGGCACCCTGCCGGTATCCAAAGCTACCCTGGATGATCTTCACCAGGCTCTGCGCCTGGTTATGACGAAAAATGGTACCGGCGGCGCCCTTTTTGCCAATTATCCCATAGCCATGGCTGGCAAGTCGGGTACCGCGGAGACGAACGGCCTTGATAATGGCTGGTTCGTAGCTTATGGGCCTTTCGACAAACCGGAAATCGTGGTGCTCTGCATGTTTGAGCATTCAGGCTTCGGATCCGAGTCAGCGGCCCCGGTGGTGAAACAGATCATGAATGCCTATTTCCATTTAGGCGACTATGCGCCGGGAAAGAATAAGGACGAAAAGAAAGACAAAAATGGAGGTAACCACTGATGGCAGTCATTGTGTCTACAGCTTCCGGCAAAGGCGGGGTAGGAAAGACCCTGATTACGGCCTCCCTTGGCATCACTCTTGCCAGGCTGGGGAAGAAGGTACTTCTCATAGACGGTGATATGGGTCTTCGAAACATGGACCTTATCCTGGGATTGGAAAATGACTGCTTCTATAATATCTGTGATCTGGCAGAGGGAAAATGCTTCCTGGAGGATGCAGTGCTTCCGGTGACGGACCATCTTGATTTCCTGCCGGCGTCCCAGAAGGAATCCTGGGAAACCGTATTTCCTGCGGCTATGGACACGGTGATGGACGATATCCACCGCCTTTATGATTTCATATTTATCGACTGTCCTGCGGGCATGGGAAAGGGTGTGGAAACGGCCTTCCGTCTGTCAGACAGGGTGATTCTCCTGGTGGCACCGTCCTGGTCTTCCAGAAGGAATGCGGACCGCCTGCTGCCTCTTATCGGAAAGGGAAAGATTTGGAAATACGTACTGAACCGTTTCACCGCAAAGGAAGGAAGCGGACTTTCTTTCCAGGAAGTCTATGATACGCTGGACGAAGAATCTTTCGGCGGAGTGATTCCCTATTCCATCATGGCAGACCGCCTGGGAAACAGGGGAGAGATTGCGGAATTCAGGGAAAAGAGTGCCTACGGCCGCGCCCTCTATGATGTGCTCCGCTGCCTTCTGAAGGATAAGGATATCCCCGCTGCCCGGTGGTTGAGTTCCCTGCGTCTTTCAGACAGGGAGAATGAGGAAGAAACAGAAAAAGAAAATGATAGAAATAAAAAAACTGAAAAGGCCGGTCTTTCCTGGCACTCTTCCAGCAGCGCCTATAAGTGGCGGCGGAGGAGATGAGAGACTATGAATCTGATTCGTTACTGGAGGAGGATTGACAGCAGCCTCCTCATGACTGTACTGGGGCTGGCGGTGGTATCCCTTCTCATCATTGCCAGCGCCACCCATGCCAATGTGCCGGGCCATCCGGGACAGTTTGATTTCGTCATCAAGCAGGGGGTGTTCCTCCTTCTGGGCCTTGCCGTGGCAGGAGGGTCCCTCTATTTTGACTACAGGAAACTGTACCGCTTCGTGCCGGCCCTTTATGTGGTGAATGCGGTGATGCTGCTGGTGGTAAAATTTGCAGGTACCAGCGCCCTGGGGGCTCAGAGGTGGATCCAGATAGGGCCTTTCACACTGCAGCCTTCGGAATTTGCAAAAATTATTATGATTATCTGCCTGGCCCGGCTTTTGTCCAATAATAAAAAGGGGTACCGCACCTGGAAGAGCCTTCTTCCTGTGGCGGGGCTCATGGCGCTGCCTACCCTTCTGATTTTCATCCAGCCTGATCTGGGTACCAGTCTGGTTTTCGGCGCTATTACCTTCGGCATGCTTTATATCTGCGGCCTTAACATGTCCCTGGTAAAGAAGGCTTTCATCGCCTTTGTGGCCATATTCCCGCTGATCTGGTTCTTCGTACTGCACAGCTACCAGAAAATGCGCATTCTTGTGCTTTTCAATCCTTCCGTGGATCCCTATGGCTCCGGCTATCACGTGATCCAGTCCAAGATTTCCATCGGCAGCGGCGGCTTCATTGGCCAGGGACTCTTCGCAGGCACCCAGAGCCAGCTGAATTTCCTCCCTGAAAACCATACGGATTTCATCTTTTCCGTTATCGGCGAGGAACTGGGGTTTGTAGGGGCTATTTTCGTACTTTTCCTCTACTTCATCCTGCTCTATCGGGCGCTCATGATTTCCCGCTCTTCCGGCGACGCTTTCGGAAGCCTTCTGGCCTGCGGCATTTTTTCCATGTGGCTTTTCCAGATTTTTATCAATGTGGGAATGACCCTGGGCATCATGCCGGTCACCGGCATTCCGCTGCCTTTCATGAGTTACGGCGGCAGTGCCCTTTTGATGAATCTCCTCTGTGTAGGACTTTTGATGAATATTTATGTGCGGCGTAAAAAACTGATGTTTGATTAGGAGTGAACATGAATCCTGTAAAAATTGATCCCGTATGGCTGATGCATATCCAGAAGCCTGCCCGCTATATCGGCGGTGAATGGAACAGCGTGGTAAAGGACCATGACAGCGTAGATGTGAAAGTGGCCCTGGCTTTCCCCGATGTGTACGAAGTGGCCATGAGCCACCTGGGGCTGAAAATTATTTACAGCGTGCTTAACGCAAGAGATGACACGCTGGCGGAAAGGGTGTATGCGCCCTGGGTGGATATGGAAGCCCTCATGCGGGAAAAACATATTCCCCTCTATACCCTGGAATCCAAATGCCCGGTGAAGGATTTCGACGTGCTGGGCTTCACCATGCCCTTTGAAATGTGCTACACCAATATCCTGAATATGCTGGACCTTTCCGGCATTCCGCTCCTTGCCAGAGACCGGAGTGATGAGGATCCCATCGTTGTCTCCGGCGGTCCCTGTGTGTACAATGCAGAACCGGTGGCCGATTTCTTCGATGTGTTCTTTATCGGTGAATCGGAAGAAGCTATCGGCGAAATGGCAGATATTGTCAAAGCCTGGAAGAAGGAAGGAAAACCGGGAGGCAGGAAGGAAATCATCCGCCGCATGGCTTCCATCAGAGGCTGCTATGCGCCTTCCCTCTACAAGGTATCCTATTATGAAAACGGCGTTTTCCGCTCCATTGCTCCTACCGACGAGGCGGCCCAGTTCCCTGTGGAAAAAAGGCTGATTCCAGATTTTGACAAAGTGAAGGTGGACGACAAGCCCATTCTGCCCCACATTGAAATCGTTCATGACAGGGCGGTGCTGGAAATGTTCCGGGGCTGCAGCAGAGGCTGCCGTTTCTGCCAGGCCGGCATGATTTACCGTCCGGTGCGTGAAAAGAGCGAAAAGAAATTGCAGGAAATCGCCGATACCCTGATCCGGAATACGGGGTACAATGAAATTTCCCTCATGTCCCTTTCTTCCGCTGACTATTCCTGCCTGCCGGAACTGGTGGACCATCTTCTGGAGACCTTTAAGAACCGCCGGGTATCTGTAAGTCTTCCCTCCCTACGGGTGGATTCCTTCTCCATAGACATTGCCAAGAAAATCCAGCAGGTCAGAAAGAGCGGTCTTACTCTGGCTCCCGAAGCGGGCACCCAGCGTCTCCGGGACGTGATTAATAAAGGTGTCACGGAAGAAGATATTATGGGCGCCTGTGCCAATGCCTTTAAAAACGGCTGGAGCAAGGTAAAACTCTATTTCATGATGGGTCTTCCCACAGAAACTGATGAAGACCTGAAGGGCATTGCAGACCTGGCTATGCGTATCAAAGAGCTTTACCATACCATCCGCGGCAGGAACGACTGCCGCATCACTGTCAGTGTGGCCAGCTTCGTGCCTAAGCCTTTCACTCCTTTCCAGTGGATGGCCCAGTGCAGTGTGGAAGAAATCGAAAGGAAACAGCAGTACCTGAAGAGCCTTTTCACAGACCGGCATATTAAATTTGCCTACCATGACGCCAAGACCGGCCGTCTGGAAGCCGTGCTGGCCCGGGGAGACCGTCAGCTTTCCAAAGTTATTCTGAAGGCTTGGGAAAAAGGCTGCAAGTATGACAGCTGGACTGAATTTTTCGATTATGACCGCTGGATGGATGCATTCGAGGAATGCGGCGTGGACCCTGACCTTTACGCTTCCCGGAAACGGGACGAGTACGAAGCGGAACCCTGGGACCATATCGACTGCGGCGTAAACAAGGACTACCTGAGAAAAGAATGGCGTCTGGCCCAGCGGGGCGTACTGACTCATGACTGCCGTCACCTGTCCTGCAACGGCTGTGCCGTATGCCCGGTACTGGATGTGAAACCAATCGATCATAAAGAGGAGAATGCACATGAAAAGACTGTTTTTATCTATCACGAAAGGTGAGGAACTCCGTTTCCTGGGCCATCTGGATTTCCTGCGCACCATGGAAAGAGCAGTCATGCGTTCTGAAATCCCAGTCGCCTTTTCTGAAGGCTTCAATCCTCATATGAAGCTTTCCCTGGACTCTGCCTTAGGTGTAGGCGTCACCGCAGATCCTTTGTATCTGGAAATCAAACTGGAAGAGGATATGTCTACGGAAGAAGTGAGGGAACGGCTTTCCCGCCAGCTTCCCCGGGGGATTACCATCCATTCCATTGTGGAAGCGGAAAAGAATTGGCCTAAGTTCGTAGCAGTTTTCAACGAAGATGCCTATGAAATGGAAGGCCCCGTAAAAGAAGGGACAGGGGAGAAGGATTTTGCAGAGGCCAGAGCGGCCCTCGAAGAATTCAATCATCTTTCCTCCTTCCTTTACAAAAGGGTGACTCCGAAAAAGGTGCGGGAAATGGACGTGAAGCCCATGATTTTAGAACCCATGAAAGTAACCTTTACCAAGGACAGGGCCTATCTGACCTTCTCTCTCATCCGGAGCAATACAGGTACCGTTCAGCCCAAGGATATATGGAAAATGCTGGCTGAATCCTTCCACATGCCCTGGACGGAAGGGGAATTTATCTGCTCCCGCACCGGCACCTACCGGCGGCTCAATGGGAAAAGGCTTACCCTTTCGGATCAAGGCGTTTTCCAGGGGTTATTGAAAGGACAATGAAATGAAACAGCTTCTTCTCCACGTAAGACCGGACCAGACGGTGCTTGCGTGCCTTGATGATGATATTCTTTCCGATCTCTTCGTGGAAAGAGCGGGGGAAGAAGATATTGTAGGCCGGGTATACAAGGGGGTCATCAAAAATGTGGTCCCTTCATTAAACGGCATGTTTCTGGATATCGGCATCGGACGAAACGCCTTCCTCAGAACCCGGGACACCCTGCCGGGCGCTGCCCACACCGAAGGCAGCACTCTCCTGGTGCAGGTGGAAAAAGACAGCACCGAAACAAAGGGTCCTCTGGTGACGGAGAAAATCAGTTTTGCCGGGAGATATGCCGTTGCCCTCTACGGCTCCTCCTATATCGGGATTTCAAAAAAAATTACTGATGAAAAAAAGAGGAATTTTCTCAGAAACCAGGCAAAAACCATCTGCGGAGGCGCCATGGGCCTCATTGTTCGCACCGCCGCTGAAACGGCAGAGGAGGAAGATTTCAAAAAAGACCTGACGTCCCTTACCCGTATAATGGAAGTGGTCATGAAACGGGGAGCCATTGAAAAGGGACCGGCCCTTCTTTACCGCGACGGAGACCTGGCGGTAAAAAGCCTTCGGGACTACCTCACCGGCGGCGTGGAACGAATCCTGGTGGATGACAGAGATGTGTGGCAGCGGCTCATCACCATGGCCGAAGAGGAAAAGGATATTTCTAAAGACCGGATTCTCTTTTACGATGAGAGAGAAAGTCTTTTCAAATCCTTTAAAGTGGACGGGCAGATAGAAGCCCTCTTCGACAGGACTGTGCCCCTTCCCACCGGCGGCTCTCTCGTCATTGACTATACGGAAGCCCTTACGGTGATTGACGTAAACTCCGGGTCTTTCCGGGGTAAAGGAATTCCTCATGACCAGCTGGCCTTCCTCATCAATAAGGATGCGGCCCGGGAAATAGCAAGGCAGATCCGCCTTCGCGGCATTGGCGGCATCATTATGATTGATTTCATCGATATGGAGAAAAAAGAAGAAAAAGAAAAACTTCTCCGCATCCTGCGGCAGGAAGTCAGAGATGACCATGTGAAAACCGTGGTGTGCGGCATGACGTCCCTGGGCCTTGTAGAAATGACAAGAAAAAGGACCACCAAAAGGCTGTGGCAGTACTACTACGATACCTGCCCCCTCTGCAAAGGCACCGGCCGCATTCTCTCTGCCCGGGCGGCGGCAGACAGGATACTGGAAGATCTGGAAAACAGAAGACGGAAGGGCCCTTTCCAGAGAGACCTGGAAATCCGCTGTTCGTCGGATGTGAAAAAAGTACTGGAATCGGCCCCCTTCCGGGACGTACTCCAGAAAACGGTGCTTCGGGACATCCGCATTACCGAAGAACCCCATTTCAGCCGCGAAACTTATACTATTCTATCCCTGTAAAGGAGACAATATGATCACAGAAATTAGAAATGACGCTGACCTGGATAGAGAATTCATAGACAAAAAAGGCTTTGTTCTTTTGGAACTGGGTGCTTCCTGGTGCCGCCCCTGTCAGGTCATGGCCCCTGCATTCAAGGGAGTGGAAGAAGAATTCAAGGGAGAAGTCCGCCTCTGCCACATCGATGTAGACGAAGCAGAAGACCTGGCAGCCCGCTTTGCCCCGGAGGGGATTCCCACCTTCATTTTCTATAAAGACGGAAAAGAACTGGGAAGAATCATCGGCTATCGTCAGAAGAACAAATTTTTTGAAGATATAGCTAAAATTATGAAATAGGACACGCCTGCGGCGTTTTATGGACAAGCCCCTTTAGGGCTTGAGGGTTGACGGCCCTTCGGGCCGAAGGTTCTTAAGGGGC
>OLPN01000282.1_pt1 | contig 53960 bp, 38 predicted proteins | sample 1672601 | NCBI WGS metagenome assembly OLPN01 (sample SAMEA3136704, study PRJEB25190) | human gut metagenome | reverse complement strand
GTGTGGGTTCAAGTCCCATTTCCTGCATTCTTTTTTATTTTATCCAAAATCAAAAAAACAGAAGCGCCCAACACCGGCACTTCTGTTTTTTTATTTATTTTTCTTTTTCAGAAAAGATCTCGCTCCCGCCCCAGAGAAGCGCACCTGTAAATATGAAAAGATCCGAAATATTAAATACGACCTTCTTAAGCTTCGGATTTTCCACATTCAGGCTCACATAATCCGTGACGTATCCCTTTCTGCGACGTTCCGTATAATTATTCAGACCGCCGCCCAGGATCATGGAAAGCCCAATCTTGGATATGCGTGTGCCTTTTTCTCCGGAAGTACGTATATACTCCCAGATCGCACCGCCCAGCACCATAGATGCAAGATCTCTCAGGAATTCTTTATCTTTGTTTTTTAATATTCCAAGCATCATCCCATGATTATGGCAATTTCTTACGATCAGTCTGCCTCCCAGGCACTTTTCCTTCAGATCTTTCTTTTCCGATGTGTTGATTTTTTTCTTTATATAATAGTCTGTACCAAAGATTCCCGCCGTCAGTAAATTCCACAACATTATTCCCCCTCCTTATTTCTGTGGTCTGCATAATATTCAGGCAGGCTCCCACTGGGGAAAGCCTGCCTTATATGCTTATGGTTATTCTGTTTTTTCTTCTATTGTTTCTGTATTTTCCGGATCAGCCGCAGGCTCCTCTGTTTCTGCAGATCCCACTTCCGTTCTTTTCTCTTCCAATTCCGGATCTGATCCTGATGTTTCTGTTTCTGACGCTTCTGCTGTTTCTACTACTTCTGACGCTTCTACTGTCTCTTCCGGATCTGCTGCCACTTCTGTAGCTTCTGCGTTTTCTTCCGCTTCTGTCTCCGATACTTCTGTCACCTCTGCCTCAGCAGCCTCTTCAAGCTCCTCCTCTGCCTGCTCGATCACATCGGCAGCTTTCTCTTCTAGCTCCGCTGTAGGACACGCCGCTCCGCAATACGGACAGAAGCTGGCCTCCCGCATCACCACCTTATGGCAGGCCGGGCAGAACTTCTCCCCTTTACTGGCAGCGATCGCATCTCTGTAGTGATCTGCCTCCAGCATGTGCTGGCTGATCTCCTCGCAGATAGCTCCCGTCTCACCGTCAACGGCTTCTCCCTGCTCATAACGTGTATAGATCATCTTTCCGATATCCATCATCAGCTTTTCGGTCATACGCTCTTGTGCAGAGAGCTTGTTACGGATTTTCTGGATCTCATAGAGATTCTCTGCTCTGGAACTTAAGCCCTTTGCCTTTCTTGTCAGTGTGTTTCCCAGATCATCCCAAAAACTGCTTTTTACCATATCTGTCACGCTCCTTTATATATTAAAGAATCTTCTTGTTTCTTATCCTTCCAGTGCCGGGATCTCCTGTCCACGCATAAGGATCTTCGGACCTCCGTTGCCCTGAATGTATCCCTCTGTGATCACGACCTCACCGATATTGTCGTCCTTCGGGATCTCATACATGATATCCAGCATATATTCCTCCAGGATAGCCCGGAGAGCTCTGGCTCCTGTATGGCGTTCCAATGCCTTACGGGCAATGGCATGTAAGGCACCGTCCTCAAACTCCAGTTTTACTTCATCCAGTGCCAGAAGCTTCTTATACTGTTTCAGAATGGCGTTCTTCGGCTCCTTGAGGATCTTCACAAGCATATCTTCCGTCAGCCCGTTCAGGGTAAAGATGATCGGAAGACGACCGATAAATTCCGGGATCATTCCAAATGCACGGAGATCATCTACCGTTACTTTCTCCAGCACATGCGGATCATCATCATATTTGTCCTTCAGATCTGCATAAAATCCGATAGACGCCTGTTTATTCAGTCTTTCTTTGATGATATTCTCAAGATCCGGGAACGCACCACCACAGATAAACAGAATGTTCCTTGTATTTACAGTCACCATAGGTACCATGGCATTCTTGCTGGTAGCACCTACCGGAACTTCCACTTCACTTCCCTCCAGAAGTTTCAGAAGTCCCTGCTGGACAGCCTCTCCGCTGACATCTCTCTGGTTGGTATTCTTCTTCTTTGCGATCTTATCGATCTCATCGATGAAAATGATCCCGTGCTCTGCCTTCTCCACATCATTATCTGCAGCCGCAAGGAGCTTGGATACTACGCTCTCGATATCATCACCGATATAACCGGCCTCTGTAAGAGATGTGGCATCTGCAATGGCAAGCGGTACCTGAAGAAGTCTGGCAAGCATCTTCACCAGATAAGTCTTACCGCAGCCTGTAGGTCCGATCATCAGCATATTGGATTTCTCGATCTCAATATCATCCATGGTATCTGTGGCAACTCTCTTATAATGGTTGTATACACCTACAGACATTACCTTCTTGGCATATTCCTGTCCGATCACATATTCATCCAGAGTTGCTTTGATCTTATGTGGTGCAGGAATATCTTTGAGATCGATCACCGGCTTCGGAGTCTCTGATTTTTTCTTGATCTTCTTCGCCTGGTTTCCGGGATTCTGGAAACTGCCCAGATCGATCATGCTCACATTCGGCATGTTAAAAAGATCGGAATAATTTCCATTGTTCATCTGGGTGTTCATAGTATCAAAGCTTTTCTGCATGCAATCCGCACAGATATGTATATGATTAGGAAGGTCGATCATCTTCCCTGCCTGACTCTCCGGTCTGCGGCATAAAAAACAGAATTTCTCGTATTTCTGCTCCTGGTCATTGTCTTTATTATTATCAAACTGATCTGCCATAACATTTCCTTTCTGGTTTTTATTATGCATATTATAGCACATAATCCGGCTGTATCAAATTAAGTTTTTATAAACCGGGGAGCTGCATGTTCTTATGCAGCTCCCCGGTTTATAAATGGTTATCCTGTATTTTCTTTTATTTGTCAGAAGAGGGTTTGCTTCCGAGGGTCACTTCAACCGTCTGTTCCTTGTACTCTCCGCTGTTCGCTCTGGAGATCACCACTTCGATGGTTTCTCCTGCCTCATAATACTGCAGCTTATCAACAAGGTCATCCTTGCCGCTTACCTTCTGTCCATCCAGCTTCACAATGATATCGCCTTTTTTGATCCCTGCATTATCTGCTGCGCCACCTTCCGTTACCTCAGTAATAAAAGCACCTGCCGGCATATTATACATCTGGATGGCTTCTGTTGTAAGATCGGCAGCCTTGACTCCCATATATCCTACCTTGGAAGAATCTTCCACCTTATCCCTGGTTTCGCGGTTCATCAGTTCTTCCAGGATCGGCTCTGCCTTGGAGATCGGAATGGCATATCCCATGCCTTCCACCTGACTGTCTGCATACTTGGCCGCATTGATACCGATCACTTCACCGTTCATGTTCAGAAGTGCACCGCCACTGTTTCCGGGATTGATTGCTGCATCAGTCTGGATCAGTCCGCTGGCTTCTCCGTCCTCTGTACCGATGCTTCTGTTAAGGGCACTTATCCATCCGGAGGTAACTGACTGTCCATAGCCCAGTGCATTGCCAATGGCAACCACCTGCTCACCGACTACAAGATCGTCCGAGCTTCCCATCTGTGCAATCTTGATCTCATCCATGGTCTCATCCGGAATATCGGATTTCTCCACTGCCACCACTGCCAGATCATTCTCTTCATCGGTGCCTTTGATCTTGGCAGAAACTGCGTTATCCACATCCGCATCTCCATCGGAGCTGCTTGCCATAGCCTGGGTTTCTTCTTCCGCTCCTACCACATCACTGCCTGCAAAGCACACAGTAAGTGTAGTCGCTCCAGATACCACATGGTTGTTAGTCGCAATGAGAAGCTCGCTGTCATTTTCTCCTACAATAATACCGGAACCACTTCCTGCACTCTGATACTGCCTCGTTCCATATCCGAAAAAGCTTGGGATCTCCTGCACACTGACAGATGTAATGGCAACGATAGAAGACATGGTTGCCTGGGCTACACCGGCCACTGTACCACTCTCTGCCACAATATCCTTCACAGTAGAATCCGCAGAGCTACTGTCAGTACTGTCCTCTGTTCCGGTAACTGTTTCTGTCTTTCCGATCGTTGTACTGCTGTCATTTCCTCTGTATTTATCTGCTGCAATATTCACGCCCTGAAAAACTACTCCGGCTACCAGCCCAAAGATCACAGCCAGTGCCACCGCAGTGGCTGCTTTCTTTCCAAAGCTGTTGTTGCCTGAAAAATCTCTCTTTTTCCGCGGCTTTTTGGGCGGTATATTTCCACCGGCATAATTACCGGCCTGAGGCTGATGCACCTCATAATGTCCGTATTTTGGTTTCTCCTGCGAAGTGCCTTCACTCTGTCCGGCACCTGCATAACTGTCTTGTCTGCTCTCCTGCATCCTGCGTCCCTCAGAATAAGGATGCGTCAGCGGTTTCTGTTCTGCCGAAGCATTCTTATCCTCATCCGGCAAGTCTGTCACCCATTTATTCTCTTCACTCATGCCTCTGGTGCTCCCTTCTATGTTATCTGATGCATGTATCTGTTACTGCTCACTCCGTTCTCAGTAACATTTATTTCTCTTATAAAAGACAGTTTAACAGGGAATTGTGTTTAAACTGTGATATCTCTTTTAAAAAACCGTGACCTGCTCTTATTTGTTCTTTTTCCAGTATTCCGGATTCATGGTGCAGAAGCGGATCATTTTTTCAGGGAGCTTTTTGTATCGTTTTCCGAGAAAATATCCGGCGTATTTGGAGACACTTTGCAAAAACAGTCCGGGGATCAGCCATATGCGGCCTGTTTTCAGAAGATATGCCATGCTTTTTTTTACCAGTCGGATGCCCTCACCTTCAGAAGACACTCCTTCAAAAACCTCCGGATGCTCCGCCTGGGAAACTCCCAGATCAAAATTCCTATGGAACTGCTGCATACAGGTGTAATTGTGAGAATGATATACACGCGCTTCTGATACATAGGCAACTCCATAGCCTTTTTTTACCATCCAGCCTGCATAGATCATATCTTCATTAAAAATAGCATGCTCCGGAAATCCACCAATCTCATCATAGATCCTGTGATCATAAGCAGCACAGACGTTGGAGCAGAAATATGTTTTGATCCCGTAGGTCTGTACATCTTTTTCCGTTTTCAGACAGGACTGTTCCGGATAATTAAAGGAACGGGTATATTTTTCCAGAAATCTGCAGTCCTTTTTTGGAAGCTGACGCGCATAAGCGGCTCCTGCCTGTGGATTCTCTGCAAGAGCTCCTACCAGTGCTCCGATCAGTTCCCTGTCTGCCGGCATTGCATCCTGTGTCATAAATACAAGGATCTCCGCATCCGAAAGCTCTGCCGCCTGCCTTCTGGTACCGCCATGGTCAAATTCTTCTTTTGTAAGATGCCGGACTTCCACAAGCGGATATTCCTGTTCCCAGGTCTCTTTCCAGAATTTCTTTTCTGTATTCATGACAAGGATCTTATTGATAGGATATTTCTGTGCGCTGAGTCTTTCCAGCAGTTTTTCAAATTCTTCTCCCGGACGGTATGCCGGGATGATCACGTCTGTTTTTAATGTTTTCATATTTGTCTCCTGTCCAGAAAGGACCACCCGTTACTGGATGGTCCCTTCTGCTGGTTGCTTATTTTGATGTTTTATTCATTCTCCGAATAATCTTCTCCGTCGGTATAATCGCTATAATCCGTATCGGAATCGCCTCCGGAATAGTCCGTATCTGTGCTGTAATCGTCCCCGGAATAATCCGTATCTGTGCTGTAATCGTCTCCGGAGTAATCCGAATCATAATCTGTGTCTGTGCTGTAATCAGCATCATCACTTGTGTCCGTACTGCTGTAATCTGTGGATGTATCTCCCTGCCACGTGTACGAATCATCCGTTGCGTCATTCGGTGTATCTGTCACCGCAGGTGCAGTGTCCTGCACGTCGCCTCCGCCTGCGATATTTGTGATCTGGGCACTTCTGTTGAGTACATCCTGCGTCGGAGTGTAACTGGTGTCTCCATACAGAAACTGATGCATCTTCAGAACATTGGATTCCAGTGTGGTAGGTACGATAACGCTGCCCTTTACCTGGGCAAATTTATAATCGTTGGGGAAGCCTGTAGTTTCATCAATACTGTAGCCGATCATAGCCGGGATCATCTTCAGGATCTCTGTTTTGGAAACAGAAGTTTTGACCATCGGGAATACCTGATCCATAATATCAAAGATAGTGGAAAGTCCTGCCTTTTTCGCCTTATCTACGATCATCTGGATCACTCGTCTCTGTCTCTCGGTACGTCCCATATCAAGACTTGCAGTATAACGGATACGGCAGTAGGAGGTAGCCTGTACACCATTAAGATGATAGGTATCTACGATCGCTTCCTCATCCTCCGGCTTCGGATCCGGCAGTTCGACCGGTGTGTAGCTCTTTCCGGTTTCCTCTGATGTCTCCACACAGTAATTGTTCATATGAACGATCTCCGCATAGGAAAGAGGGATGTCCAATCCTCCGAGGCAGTCTACCACAGTTACCAGCGCATTAAAATCAATGGCAACATAATCTGTGATATTCAGATCCAGATTCGTATTCAGCATGGAAACCGCGTTGGTCGGTCCGCCAAATGCATATGCCGAATTGGCTTTGGAATAGGTATCATCCTTTACATTGAGAAGGGTATCTCTATAGACAGACACAAGTTTGACTGCCTTCGTATCATTGTTGATACTCGCAATGATGATGGTATCACTGTTCTCTGTATTCAGCTTCTCATTCTTGCTTCTGTGGTCCAGTCCGAACAGTGCATAGGTGGTATATCCCGTCATCTGCGGTGCCTGATCATTGGTTACAATATCCTGGTCTGCAAGATCTGTTTCCTGGATGTCGATCTTATCCAGTTTGGCTGAGATCTGACCATAAACGAACAGACCTCCGATAAACAGGAGCAGTACGACGATCTCCAGGATAAATAAAATCTTCTTGCTTTTTTTCCGAGGTTTTGACATCTTTTCCTTTTCCCCTTTTTAGTATGCGTTCTTATTAATAAATCCTTTGAATATGGTAAGAAACATGATCTTTATATCAAATCCCACAGACCAGTTTTCGATATAATACAGATCACACTCTATCCTTTTTCTGATAGAAGTATCTCCACGATAGCCATTTACCTGTGCCCACCCGGTAAGACCCGGCCGCACCTGATGCTTGACCATATAACGTGGTATCTCCTCCCTAAACTTTTCTACAAAAAACGGCCGCTCCGGTCTTGGTCCCACAAGACTCATCTCACCCTTCAGAATGTTAAAAAGCTGTGGAAGCTCATCCAGACTGGTATGACGCATAAATTTACCGATTCCGGTAACTCTTGGATCGTTCTTTACTGTCCACGCCTTTTTTTCTTCTGATTCTTTCTGGATCTCCATGGAACGGAATTTATACATCCGGAAAGTCTGATTATGAAGCCCGACACGTTCCTGCTTATAGATCAGCGGTCCCGGCGAAGTCAGCTTGATCAGCATACACAACACTAGCATCACTGGTGAGGACACAATGATCGCAACGATCGCGCCTGCAATATCCATAGATCTCTTGATCAGTGCATTAAACGTGTTGCTCAGGGGCACATACCGGATATTGATCACCGGAAGCCCGAGAATATCTTCTGTATATGGTTTGGTCGGAATAATATTATTATAATCCGGAATAAATTTTGTGTGCACGCCGGATTTTTCACAGAGTGCAACGATCTCTTCCAGACGATAATACTCACTTAAGCCCAGGGTAATGGCTATCTCATCCAGACGACTGGATGGAAGGATGATCATCAGATTGGCGATTCGACCGATCACCTTAACGCCCTTATAAGTAGTGCCTGCCGGCACATTGTCATCCAGTATGCCCCTGATCACGTATCCCCATTGCGGATTCTGCAGGATCCTGTCTACATATTCCTCGGCAGCACGGCTGTATCCTACCAGCAGCACCTGTTTCTGGTTCATTCCTTTTTTGCGCATATCCCGGAGAATGTAAAATATGACCATACGCACAAACCATTCCAGGACGATATTGATCACACAGAAAGAAACCAGAGTAAGACGGGAATAGTCCAGCTCTTTAAAATTGTAAAGTGCAAACATGATGATAAGGAGCCCTAACGCATTTGCCTTCACAATTCCGGCAAGTACGAGACGACGCCCCTGCATTCGCATCGGTGTATAAAGATCAAAGGCCTGATAAAGAAGTAAATATCCCGGAATAATGAATATCAGCATAAACATATATTCCTGGACGGTCTTGGACTGGACCGCCGAATGTTCAAAAATTCCCTGAAAACGGATCAACCAGGCCAGGGCATAGGAGGCCGCGATCACAAATACATCGATCAGCATATGGAGACGACTGAAATTTTTCTGGTTGTCTTTAATCAATTTCCGCCACCTCATTTAAGTTCATTGCTTTTATCTTATAATAGATGAAACTCAAAAGCAATAAAATCTTCCCTCCGAAATATAAAAATTCTGTGAAAATATGATGTCTTAACCGGCAAAACGCCTAAAAATGTTGATCCAGAGTTCAAACTGGAGCTGTATATAACGCGGAAGATTCCTCATGGAAAATCTGACTTTTTTGTTTTTGCGGCTGATCTGAAAGCCGTTTTTGATGCCTGCAAGGTACTCACGTCCGAATCCCTTGGACGCAAAAAACAGGATCTTCGCACCGAATCCCACCAGAAAAAACGGAAGGTTCAGCACGATCTGGAAAAACGGCATATTCTTATAGATAAGATAAATATTGTTTCTGGAAGAATACCGGATCTTGAACTGATTATATCTGGAGCCGCTGGTGCCGCTTCCTACATGATAAACCTTCGCTTTTGGAGCATACCAGTTCTGATAACCGCAGATCCTGGCACGATAGCCGATATCCAGATCTTCCAGATAAGCAAAATGCTCCTCATCAAAATCTCCAATCCTGTCAATAAATTTCTTCCGGTAGATCGCAGCTCCCGCACAGGTGGAAAAAATCTTCTGCTCTCGGTCATAATGGCGGATATCCTTGCCTTTTCCCCTAGCAAAAGCCCAGCCAAGGGCACAGTAATAATTTCCGGCATCATCCATCTTGTCCCTGTCATGAAGCTGGATCATCTTTGCCTGACAGGAAAATGCCTTCTTATGTCTGCGCAGGGCAGCAACCATCTCCTCCAGGAAATCCGGTTCCGCTTCCGTATCATTGTTCAGAAGCAGCACATATGGGGAACGTGCCGCATGGATCCCTTCATTGACGGCTCTGCTGAAGCCGTAATTCTCCGGAAGCTGTATCATGTGTACCCATGGATATTCCGCTGAAACAAATGCACAGCTGCCATCAGTGGAACCATTATCCACTAGTATAACCTCAAAATTACGGATAGTCTGTCTTTCAAGACTGGAAAGAACACCATCCAGATATGCCATTCCGTTAAAGTTTGGTATGACTACTGTTACTTCCTGCATTGCTTTATCCCTTCTTCTTTCCCATTCCCGGAAGGGGCTTCAGGGAATAATTCCATTTGGTTAAAGAAAGATTTTTGTTATAGTATGGATCTCCTTTTTTCAGGATATCCAGCCAGTGACAGCGCATGTATTCGATCTCCGTCTGGAAACGGCGGACCTTTTCCTCGCTGTCCTCAGTGCCTCTTGACTTGGATTCGTAATGATAGAGCTTCACATACGGATCATAGACGATCAGATGGCCGTGGCTTCGCACCTTCAGACAGAGATCCACATCATTAAACGCAACTGCAAGCTCTTCCGTAAAGCCTCCTGCCTCCAGAAAAACTTCCTTCTTCATCATCATACATGCTGCAGTCACACAGCTCATATCCTGCAGAAGAGAAGCCTTATGGAGATATCCGGTACGCTCTGCCGGCATATTCACAAACATGTTCCCGGCAATTCCGCCCATTCCCACCACGCAGCCTGCATGCTGAATGGTGTTATCCGGATAGATCAGCTTGACGCCAACTGCACCTGTTTCCTTACGCTGGCACACGCTCAGCATCTCTGACATCCAGTCCGGATCGATGACCTTTACGTCATTATTCAGAAAAAGCAGGTAATCTCCTTTGGCATGGCGCACCCCGAAATTGTTGATGGCAGAATAGTTGAAGCCTTTTTTCCAGCGGATCAGATGGACCCTGGGATCCTCCGAAAGCTTTCTGTAATACCGGAAGATCTCTTCGGAGCTGCTGTTATTCTCCACAATGATGATCTCGTAATTTTTGTAGGCAGTTTTTTCAAAAATGGATTCCACGCAGGCCTGAAGCGTTTCTTTCTCCTCACGGTTCGGAATGATAACAGAAACCAGAGGTTCTCCCTGCACCGGATACTTCACACGGTAAAATCCAAAATCCGGAGTATGCTCCACGGTTCCCGGAGTTCCGGTCCGTTTGAGATTCCCCTCAATGGCACGTCTGCCGGCTTCAAAAGCATACATCTTGCTTGCCGGATTATCTGCTGTGGAGGATTTATGGGTCCTCCAGTGATAAAGGATCTCCGGTACATGGACCACTTCCCTGGCCTGCTCCACACAGCGGAAAATGAAATCATAATCCTGGGCGCCGTCAAATTCCCGGCGGAATCCGCCCACTGTCTGCACTACGGAACGTCTTACCACCAGAAAATGGCAGATATAATTATTGGATCTTAAAAGATCCAGGTTAAAGTCCGGTTTCAGATGGGGCTGAAAATGTTCAGAAAGATCTGTCGTGACCTTATCCTCATCTGTATAGATCACATCCGCCTCTGGATGCTCCTCCAGTGCCGCCGCGATCTCATACAATGCATTAGGTGCCAGCAGATCATCATGATCCAGAAGTGCGATAAAATCACCCTCTGCCATGGCAAAAGCCGCGTTTGTATTTTCTGCAATGCCAAGATTCTCTTTCAGATCCTGATAGCGGATCCTCCTGTCCATCTCTGCATAGGATCTCAGCACAGTCTGCATGTCTGGATCCTCCGGGCTTCCGTTTGCCAGACACAGCTCCCAGTTCTCATATGTCTGTGCAAGGAGAGAGTCCAGCATCTGTCTTAAAAAACGCTCCGGTGTCAGATATGCAGGTACCACAATGCTGATCAACGGCCCATCCGGAAATTTGCGTTTCCGCTGCTTCTCCAGTGTTTCCTCGTCAGGTCTGTATGCCTCATACCATGGTCCGTAAGGAACCTCTTCCGGTTCAAAACGCTCATGAAGCCGGATCCAGAACTCTTTCAGGCCATAATGCTTCAGGTATCTTAAGCCCTTCTGTACTGTATAGGGGGAAAGCTTCTTTATAAGTCTGTCCCATTGGATCTTTCCTGTAGAATCATCTTTACTCATATATTATCTCCGTATTACTCAGTTTGATGTTACTGTTCACTCTGTTCTCAGTAACAGTTTGATGAACATATTTTACCATTCCATCATTTTTTTTGCAAGGAAGAGAGGAAATGTGTTATACTGAGCTTACGTATGTATTGCTTACATAAGAATTATTTTTTATACAGGAGTACCATTTATCATGAAAAAATCAAGAATAACCACAGCGCTTCTGGCTATTGGGATCTCCGCTTCCATGGTGTTCCAGACTCCAGTTTTCGCCACAGAAGAAACCGCTGTTGCTGTATCCTCCGGTGTTACCACCAATGGGATCAGCGGATGGCCTCAGGGGCCTGAGATCACTTCCGCATCTGCCGTGATCATGGAAGATACTTCCGATACGATCCTCTATGCCAAGGATATGGACACCACGCTTTCTCCGGCCGGCGCAGTTAAGATCATGACCTGTCTTCTGGCACTGGAGAACAGCCAGCTTGACGATCAGGTTACCATGACAGAAACCGGTGTATCCGGTGTTACAGACGGAGGCGCTCATATTTCCTCACAGCTCGGAGAGGTATTTACCATGGAGCAGTGCCTTTACGCTCTGATGCTGGCCTCTGCCAATGACATTGCTCTCCAGGTCGCAGAACAGATTGGCGGATCTGTGGATGCCTTTGTCCAGAAAATGAACGACCGTGCCCGAGAACTTGGATGCACCAATACGGTATTTACCAATCCTACCGGTCTCCCGGATGACAACCAGCATACCACAGCACATGATCTGGCTCTGATCATGCAGGCGGCTATCCGTAATGACAGCTTCCGCACCATCTCCGGAGCCACCTCCTATACGATCCCGGCTACCAATATTTCCGGCGGTACCCGTAACCTGACAAGCTCTTTTACCATGACAGATCCTGCATCCGCTTCCTATTATGAAGGATGTATCGGCGGTCGTGAAAGTACCACCACTGCTTCCGGAAGCGTTCTTGTCACAGCTGCACAGCGAAACGGTACTACTCTGATCGCAGTAGTCATGAACGGAGCGACCGGTCAGACAGCCAACGAAGCAATCTCACTTCTGGATTACGGTTTTTCCAATTTCCAGCTTCTGGATCTCAGCGAGGATGATTTTCACATCCTGTCCGGCGGCACTGTAATGGTTCCATCCGGTGCGACCGCAGACGACCTGACTACAGAAGATACGGAATCTGATGGTCAGATCTTACGCACCTATTCCTTTGGCGGAACTCAGGTGGGAACTGCAGTTGTCGAGGATCCCTCCCAGGAAAGCTCCTCCGATGTACTGGAAAATGATGAAAACATGGATTCTGCAAAAGCTTATTCCGAATCCAGATCCCAGATCCCGTATTTTGCCATTGGCGGTGTGGGCATCCTGCTCCTGATCCTTCTGCTGTGGCGCATGATCCGGATCATCCGTTCCTGATCTTGGTCCCCAGGCGGATATACTTCAGAATTAAAAAATCCCTCCTATGTACCGGTCATATCCGGATACATAGAAGGGATTTTTTTCTGCCATCTCACCCATCGGGGTGTCAGCCATAAAACGGAACTACCAGGAAGATATAGCATAAAAACGGCGAAGCAGCCAGAAGTGCTGTCAGGACCCGGTATATCCACATTCTGATATTTTCCTTTTTTACAAAACGCTCAAGCAGACGATTCCAGCCGGCTGTCACAAAATACATGGCCGGATACAGTGCCGGCATGATATAACGTCCCTGTGCCTGGTTGTCACTATAATATACATAATACATAAACAGACCCACAGGGATCAGGATCAGAAGGATCAGCAGCAGATGAAAGATCCCTTTTCTGTCCCATTTATCGTACACGGTTATTGTTTTTATCTTCAGCTTTTCACTTCCTGCTGCTTTTCGTTCTTTTACCACAGTACGTTTCTTCGGATAAAATATTCCCAGCATGGTCAAAATACCGATCCCACCCATTCCAAAGAACAGGAAATATGCCTTGCTCACACTATAAGGCATATAGATCTGCATCAGGCCAAAGGTTCCGATAAAGCTTACCAGAACTGTCAGCAGCCAGTTATGCTGCCAGCCCGGGTCCTGATACAGAAGGATATCCTTCCATGACCAGTTCAGCTTCTCCGGTGTAGGGTATCTGGACGGTCTGTAATCAACAGCCGCATATTTTTCCGCACACTGTGCACAGGCTTTTCTTCCGATAAGATCTCCGTCATAGAGAACGGCATTTCGTATAAACCACCAGCCGCATAAAGCAAGGGTTACTGCCGCGATCACGATCCCTCTCCGGAACAGAAATGCAACTCTCTGTTTTACCGGCTCTTCCCTGCACAGAAGGACTGTCAGGCAAAAAAACAGAAAGCTGCATAAGATCCATCCGTAGGCATTATAGTAGGACAGTGCACAGACTGCCATTCCAACAGCCAGAAGGATCGAATTTCTGAAGCTCCAGTCTCTCGCTTCCAGATAACAGGACCAGGAATACAGGATCATCGCCATGGATAAAAGCGCCAGGGAATCCGTGTTTACATAAGTTCCCAGAAACAATGCCTGCGGCATAAAGCCTGCCAGTGCGGCAAACAGCCATCTTCCCTCTTTCGGAAAAAGCTTTCCGGATGCTTTCACCACAAAATATACCGCTCCAGTCACAAAGAGCACATCTGCCATCCTCGCCGCATGGAGTAATCCGTCTGCAGATGCATGGAACAAACCTGCGATCCCCATAAATACAGCAGATACCATATAGGAAAGGATCGGATAATAGGCATAGGAAATCCCCCATGTCGCATCACGGATGGTTGGCTCATCTCCAAGAGGCAGCTTTCCCGGATGCTCATGAAGATACTGTGCCACCATGTAGCGCATTTTTTCATCGGGGCCTGCCCCCAGGGGCTGCATAAACGCCCATGCAGTCAGGAGCAGAAATGCTGCCAGGACAAGAACCCCTGCCTGAACTCTCTCATCCTTCCAGATTTTTTTCTTTTCCAAAATATAACCTCCTATATCCGCTTCAGAGAAAAATCCTGGCTCTCCAGTGTAAGATTCGGATTATAGTAAGGATCTCCGTCACGGAGGATCTCCGGCCAGTGCTTCTCAAAGGAAGCGATCTCGCGGTTAAATCTTGCCACCTTCTCCGGTGTATCCTCAAGACCTCTGGATTTGGATTCATAGTGATAAAGCTCCGCATAAGGATTGTATACAACCAGATATCCGGCTTTTCCCAGACGGAGGCAGAAATCTATGTCATTAAAGGCAACCTGAAATTCCTCACTTAATCCGTGAACCTTATCAAAGGCCTCACGCTTCACCATCATGCAGGCTGCGGTTACCGCGCTGTAATCCTGGGCACAGATGATCCTGTGGCAGTATCCGGTAGCGTCTCTCTTCTGCTGCACAAAGCAGTGTCCCGCAATGCCGCCGAAGCCAACGACTACTCCTGCATGCTGCACGGTATCATCCTCATAATAGAGCCGCGCTCCTACAGCTCCCACATCCGGTCTCATACAGTATCCCAAAAGCTGCTCCAGACAGTCCGGGCTGATGATCTCCGTATCATTGTTGAGAAGAAGCAGATAGTCACCCTTAGCATGAGCAGCTCCGAAATTATTGATGGCAGAATAGTTGAAAATACCATCCCAGTACACCACATGGGCTTTCGGATTGGATGCTTCTAGCTCTTTATAGTAAGCAAAGGTCTCATCCTCCGTACTGTTGTTCTCCACGATCACATACTCATAATTGCGGTAAGTTGCCTTTTCTTCGATGGAATCAATACATCTCTTCAGATCATCGATGTGATCCTTGTTTGGGATGATGATGGAGATCAGCGGTTTTTCCTCCCAGAGGAATTTTGTACGGTAAAGTCCAAGATATTCACCTTTTTCGATTTCCACCGGAACTCCGAGCCTGTCATAATGAGCCTTGATGGCACGTGCTCCTGCATCAAAGGCATACATTTTGCTTTCCGGATTCTCTGCTGTGGAATCCTCATGGCATCTCCAGTGATAAAGGATCCTGGGGATATGATGGATCTGCTCTCTTCCCGCAGCTTCCACACAGCGGAACACAAAATCATAATCCTGTGCACCGTCAAATTCCTTTTTCAGCATTCCGATCTGATCCACGATCTCTTTTTTTACGACAAAAAGATGACAGATGTAGTTTACTGTACACAAAAGATCAATATTGAAGTCCGGTTTGAAATGCGGTTGAAAGAATTTGTGCCCGTCCATGGACATCTTATCTTCATCGGAATACAGAACCTTAAGCTCCGGATCCTCATTCAGCGCTTTCACACACCGGAACAGAGCGTCCGGCGTCAGCTCATCATCATGATCTGCAAATACGATATAATCTCCTGTTGCCGCTTTCATGGCCGCATTGGTATTCTCTGCGATCTGAAGTGCCTGGTCGTTGCGAATCACACGGATCCTGTCATCACTTTTTTCCAGCCTGTTCAGATAATCGGTAAGAGGAGAATCTGCTCCGCTTCCGTCGGAAAGACAGAGTTCCCAGTTCCCGTAGGTCTGGGCTTCTATGGAATCTACCAGCTGCTGGAGATATTTTTCCGGTGTTTTGTAAAGCGGGATCACAATACTGAATTTTGGATTCCTGGAAAATTTCGTTTTTCTTTCTTCTGCAAGCTCTGCCTTGTCCGGCAGATGCTTCACGATCCATTTGGAATAATCCACCGGACGGTTTTTACGGTCCAGCACCTTTCCAAATACCTTTCCGGTAAGGGCTGCTGCCCCGTGAAGCTTCATGTAACGGCTTCCCTTACGGAAATATACCGCAGCTTTCTCCGCAAGGCGCTTCTGTGGCTGCAGATGTACCAGACGAAGCGTCCGCACATTGCCTGCCTCAAATACAATGTAGAATTCCTTCACACTGTCATAATGGAATTCAAAGAAAAAACCGCTCTTCTCATCGATCTCTGTTTCCTGGTACTGATTCTGTACATCCACACGTTTCAGTCTGGTGATCTCGCAGGGGATTTCCTTACGGCTGCGATCCTCCAGGCGTATGGTCAGGGGGCTGTTAAAGGCTGCCCAGCCACGGACACGGCAGATCTTTTCCCCGGCTTCCACCTCGATGCTCTCAATAAAGTACTGCGGTTTTCCCTGTTTCCTGTAAAGCTGTGCTGCAGGAACAGAAAACCACCGGATACGTTTTTCACCCTTTACCGCATAAACAACAAGCTTCTTTTTGCCCTCCAGATCCGGCAGGCAGATTTCCATCTGCACACGTTCTCCGTTTACCAGATCCAGATCCTTAAAGCGCTCCAGGGCGCTGACACGCTCCTGGGCACTGATGGCTGCCGGAAGCTTTTCCCCGTCAAGAACGGCTTCCGGCTTATGATCCTTCGGCCAGGTTCCCTGAAGGTGATACAGAGAACTGTCCTTCAGGTCAAACCTGTCCTTTTCTACTTCGTATAGCTCTCGCTGCATAACAATTCCTCCATTGCATCCTTTCCGGTATTTACTGTAAGGTAATGTTCCATAACCTTCTGATGTGCGGCCTCACCCATGGCTTTTCTGGCCTTCTCATCAGTAACCAGAGCTTCCAGGGCATTGACCCACTCTTCTTTTGTGGTGCACATCCAGCCATCTTTTCCGTTTTCGACCACGTATTCCATCTCACAGTTACGGCTCATGACACTCGGAACCTTTACAAGGGCAGCCTCTGTCCACTTATTCTCGGATTTGCACCAGTGGAACAGGCTGTTCTCTAGCGGCATCAGATTGATATCAAGTCCTGCGATCACGGCAGGCAGCTGTCTCCAGTCCATAAACGGAAGCTTCTCGATGCGGTTCTGCACCGGCTCCATTCCGGATTCATCCAGCACACCCACCAACTTCAGGTAAACCTCCGGGTGGCGCTCCATCACCTCCAGAAGTGCTGCCTCCACCTGGGCAAAATCCTGATCATGGGTTTTGGAACCACTTAAATATCCGATATAGATCCGGTCTTTAGCCTTGTCTGTCTGCTCCACAGCCTCGTGAGACAGGATCTCCATCTCCATACTCATACAGTTGCGGTTGATCACCACCGGTTTTTCCGGAAATTCTTCCCGGATCTCTCCTGCCAGTGTCTCCGTAGATGTAAAATATCCGTCGCAGAATCCCATACATCCGCGGATACGGTCTGTAGTTGTGCGGAAGTCACTGTACTCGCTTCCCTTCAGGAAATGCAGCCCGGAAATTTTTTCGTAATTAAATACTAGGTCATCCACATCATAGTAAACAGGGATTCCGGCTGCTTTCGCCCGGTTGGCAAGCAGTTCTGCTTCCATCAGCTTGCTGCAGCGGTACATCACGATCGCTGTATATTCCTCGATCTTTTCCTGCTCTGCCTGATCTATCTGGATAAACTTCGATGCATAGCCTTTAAGGATCAGCTGCTCCCGGAAATGCTCCACACGATATCTGGAGGCAAAGGAAATCTCCTCTCCTACAAAAAGAAGCCTGCGTTTTTCCACAGGGAGCTCACTTTCACCGAGAGTTTTCCACAGAGAAATCATCTCTTCCACAATATTCTCCGGCTTCTCATCTTTCAGAACAAGGCCCTTGGCATAGCGTTTCACACGTTCTACAGGTGCACCTACCGGAAGTACCGCTACCGGAAATCCCATGGAAATGATCTCCGAGGTTGTGTAGGAGAATGTCTCCGGCCATACGGACGGGATCAGGAACATATCAATATCCTGCTCCAGGGTAAGTCTTGGGATCTCCTCTCTTGTATATCTTCCTGTCTGGGAAAATACCGGACTTTCGATCTCTTCGTCGGAAGTACCGATCAGTCTCAGACGGATATTCAGTTCATTCTCTTCGATATATCCTGCAAGCGCCTTCACAACCTCCAGGCCTTTTTTGTAGCAGAGTACGCCGATAAGACCAATGTTAAAGGTCTCTGTGGTTTTTTTATTTTTTTTCACTGCCGGAAGGTAATGGGGTGCATGCGGGATCACATGGAGATTGTATACATCCGGATAAGCACGCTTGAACAGCCTTGCCGTATCATCGGAAAATGCACGGATCTCATCACAGTTTGACAGAAATTCCCGGAATTTTGTACGCCAGAGCGTTCCGGTTCCGTATTCTGTGCAGGCATTGCTGCGGTTATCCGGAATACATTTATCGCAGACCTCACAGGATGGAACACCACAGTATTTTCCTTCTGCATCGATCAGATTCACTGCCGGGCAAAGGGCAAAGAAATCATGAAGAAGCATAAGGAGCTTCGCCCCCTGCTCTCTCTTAAGACGCAGGATACGTTCCAGGGTTCCGTAAAGATTCTGATAGGTCACAAGCTCGTTGATCCAGATCTCATCCACACGCATCAGCTCACCAAGGGCAGTTTCCAGATCATTTGCAAAAAATTCCATCTCATACTGCTTATACTGATACGTAAAGTAAAAACGATTGCTTACGATATTATAGCGGATGGTCACAAAACGGTATCCCTCCCGCAGAGCCAGACGTCTTTTCTCCACAAGATAAGCCGTTGCACCGCCGCCAAGATCATGGTCAAAGGCCACAATGGTAGGCACATCCAGCTTCCTGTTGAGAAGCTTCATTTCCACGTAGAGTCTTACCGGACGAAGCGGGTCTCTTCTGCAGTAATCCGCAGTATCCTTGTTGTAATCCGGATGCTTGCGGAGCAGCGCCTCACTGTGCTCTTTCAGAAGTCTCTGCTTTTCCTCAGACGGGAAGCTTCCACCATGCTTGTGATATACAAACAGGTTATCCACATGCACGTTCTCATAGCCTGCAGCTATGGCACGCTGGCACCAGTCATTCTCCTCACCGTAGCCTTTTCCGAAATTCTCCTCATCCAGAAGGCCAACCTCCTGGATTGCTTTCAGGTTCATACCCATGCAGAAGCCCACACCGGTAGGCATAGCCGGATACTGCGGACGGATCATGCGGAATTCATCATCGATCTCCCACAGCGGCATTCCCTCAAACAGTTTGTTATCCCGGCAGAAATCCGGGAAGCTGCAGATGGTTCCGCAGGTGGTAAACGGTGTAGTGGTTGCAACATTTTCCTTTGCAAAGATCGGAAGCATCAGGCGCTCCAGCCACTCTTCCGGAACCTCCACATCTGTATTTACAAGAGCCACATGATTTTCCGCCATCTTTAATCCACGGTTTACAGACGGAAGAAAGCCCATATTGGTCTCATTATTCAGAAGTACCACATTGTCATGCTCTGCGGCATATTTTTCCAGATAGTTTCCTACCTCAGGATCCGGGCTCTTATCATTTACGAGGATCAGACGATATGGAACCTTTGTCTTTTCAATTCCGGAAAACAAGGCATCAAAATACTCCAGTCCGTTGTAAACCGGCACGATCACATCCACCTTCTGCTGATAGACTGCCTGTGGATATGCCTTTCTTGTGCTGCGTACATGACGCTGTTTGAAATGGCGGAGATTTCCGATACTCTTCGGATCTTCGATCGCGTATACCAGAAGCTCTTTCTGATCCCTGGTTCCCGGGATCTTTCCGATAAGGAATCTTCCGGTATCCGCTGCGGTTCCGTATTCCAGGAAAACAGAAGTCTCTGCCGGCGCAAGAACCGTTGCCAGGAAAGAAAATCCGGCACTTTCCGCATCCGGATTTCCAATGGCATTAGCCACATCCGTACGGTAGATCGTAGTACAGGAAGCCTCCTGAAGCTTCTGTGTTCCCTGATAAAATGCGATCCTTGGCTGTCCCATAGACGCAAATGTCGGATCAAAGGCCCAGCCAATGGCATTTAAGGTGCCATTCTCATAATGGAAGAAATCAACACTGCCCATACAGGTAGGAGTTGTCTCCACTCCCATCACTGCTGCCGGCTCTGTATGATAACGAAGAACCTTTTTGACCAGTTTCTTTACCTGCGCTTTTTTGCCTGGATGACGAAGGGCCTCTTCCTGCGCACGTGCTGCTTCCTCTGCTGCCTGCTTTGCGGCACGTTCAGCCTCTTTTCTGACACGCTCCTGTTCTCTTCGTACTTCACGCTCTTTTTCAAAGGCCAGAAGCTTTTCCACATCCGGAAGCTCAAGGCAGTCAAGTTTTCCCTCTATTACGATCCTGTCCACATTTTCCGGGTGCGTAACATCGATAAGATAAAAGCCATCGGTGGTAAAAAACGCAGTGGTACTGTTATCCACTTTCATATGGACACCCTGAGGCACAAGCTCCGCGCTGCATCCGCAATCCAGACGCTCTATCCTCACTTTCAGGAAATGACCGTTTGCGGGATTCCAGCGGAGATTTCGTATTCCTTTGATACCGGAAAGCGCAAACTCTACCCGGAAACGGTTTCCGGAAAGTTTTCCCTCTGCATAAAGTGTATGCTCTTCACAGAATCCCTCACCAAGATCATAGTACATCTTGCTGTGCATCTGGTGCTTTTCTCTTTCTCTGTTCACCAGCTCTGTTACGGAAACCGGCACTTTTTTCTGTTCAAACGGGATCAGAGAACCGCAGCCCACATACTCATAGACGAAATGCATGGTCCAATCCATAAATATCTCATAGTCTGTATAGCTGATGTCAAACTCCGCCATCATCTCATCCTCATGACATAACCGCGGCAGCTCAGAAACATGTGTATACAGTTCATGGATCAGGCGCCACATGATAAAATTCACAGGCACAGGGAAATCAAACATCCACTCATAATCTATGATCTGATTTTCCTTTTCTCCCATAAAGATGTTGCTGCAGATCAGGTCCACATTGGCCGGGCAGACACATTCGTAATCCTCTCTTCCCGGATGATCACCAAATACCTCACGGAACTCTCCGGTCCTGTAATCCACAGCCTGACGAGCCCCGAAAAATTCCTGATAGAATTTTTTAAGAAGGGCCTTGATCTCTTCAAGATCTTCTTTCTGGGCAAGCTCTGCGATTTCCTGGTGAAGAGTTTTTCCAGTAAGGAGCGGATAAGAAATCTTTCCGTTTTCTGCCCTGCAGGGAAGATTCTTGTATTTATCGGATCCGGTACTCTCTGTTCCGGTTTTTTCCAGTTTTTCCACAAATTTCTCAGCCTGGGGCACCATAGCTTCTTTTTCCGCACGGACCTCTCCGTTCTCCCGGACGATCCTGGTCAGAAGACGAAACTTTTCTTTTCGCTCCTGGTTCAGCTTCACATAAAGGATTTCCTCCGGGTCCTGATTCTTGGTACGTCCTGCCTCCACAAGAAAAGAATTCACAAAGCTGTCCAGGATCTTCTCTTTTTCGAAGGCCTTTACGCCTTCACTTTCTGCAAAAAGATCTGCTGTCTTATCTGTGTATACAGGATAGCTTCTTCCGTAGGAATTGGTATAAAGGCTCTCATCTGTAAAAATCTCTGTCGGAAATTTGTAATCCGGATACGGGTAGTAAAAGCGCAGAAAAGGAAAGCCGCTGTTTTCCAGCAGCTCTCCCAGTTCATTCTTGGAAAAGGTGCGCACAGACTGATTTCCCGGATATCCATTGATCCCGAAAAAGTGAAGATCTGTGTGATCCTCCGGTGCTCCGGCAAAGTACTTCAATCCCAGTCTGTTCTCAATGGCGATCAGAAGTCTTCCATCCGGCTTCAGATAAGCGCCCATACGCTGAAGAAATGTCTCGTAAGGAGTTTTTCCCTCGGTAAAGCTCATGGCATACTCCAGCACACCGTTTACTACCACATAGTCGAATTTTTCCGGAAAAGTCATGTCATTCAGGTTTCCAACCATGATCGTCAGATTTTCCTTATCCCTGTTTCTCGCATAATTGATATCTGCCCGACGTTTGGAAAGCTCCACGGAAGTCACATGACCGGCCTTGCGGCAAAGCATTCCGGTAATGGCTCCGCATCCGGCTCCGATCTCCAGAACGGAATCCGCCTTTTTCAGAGGATACCAGCTTAAGATATTCTCCCGCAGCCCTGAAAAATGGTAGACCATTGGAAAACTCACCTCTTCCTCCGGTAGGTCTTCAAAAGATTTGCCTTCCTGTGCCATTTTCAGAAGTGTTTCCTCGATATCCCCATCGGAATAATGATCCTTCGCCGTATAATAATCTAAATTCAACTCCGCCATAGTCGTTCCTCCACTTATTTCACAGATACTTTGGAAAACAGATCAAAATATCCCACTGCTTTCTTATCTGTGATCACGGTCAGGTTACACACATCGTAAAGACGATGAAATACGGTAAAATCGCCGTCTTTATATCCGGTGCAGCCCAGACACAGCATATATTCCCCTGCCTCCAGAGGCATCACCTGTTTGAAGGTGATCTCACGGACATCGCCTGCCTTCTGCGGTTTCAGAGGCGTATGTTCATACATGGTATTGGTTCCTGTGATCTCAGTGCCTTTCAGATCTTTCAGAGTAAATGCAAAGATCGGATCGCTGACATCTGCCTGGAACTTCACTTTCATCTGAACGGAAAATTCCTTGCCTTTTTCGATCACATTGGTGATCATACCTGTATCATCCCGGATGGCAAAATCCACGATCTCGCCAAGCTTACTGCCGTATTCCAGGACCTTGGGATTCAGGTTCAGGCTGTCCTTCATAGCTTTACCGCTTCCGGTATGTGCTTTCAGTGAAACGTCTGCTCCGGCTGCCTGGTTCTCCGTCGTCTGTCCCTCTTCTGCATCGTCTGTGTTTTCTTCCAGATCTGCATCGTCATACTGATTGACCAGCACACGACGGTAAAGATTGACCATCTCCTTGGCACCACCCTCTGCAAGCTTCTCACCTTTGTTTAGAAGCACAACACGGTCACAGTATTTTCCGATGCTGCTCAGGTCATGGCTTACAAACAGAATGGTCTTTCCCATTTCCTTGAACTCTTCGAATTTCCGGTAACATTTTGCCTGGAAAAATACATCTCCTACGGAAAGAGCCTCATCAACGATCAGGATCTCCGGATCGATATTGATAGCTACCGCAAAAGCCAGACGCACGAACATACCACTGGAGTATGTTTTTACCGGCTGATAGATAAAATCACCGATATCTGCAAAATCCAGAATAGACTGCAGCTTGGCATCGATCTCTTCCCTGGAAAAACCGATCATGCTTCCGTTGAGATATACATTTTCAAGTCCGGAATATTCTCCGTTAAATCCGGCTCCCAGCTCCAGAAGCGCTGAGATCCTTCCGTTTACGGCTATTTCCCCGGCCGTAGGCGAAAGTACGCCGGTGATGATCTTCAGGATCGTGGATTTACCGGAACCATTTGTTCCGATAATTCCCACTGTTTCTCCCTTATGCACCTGAAAGGATACATGGTTGAGCGCATAATGCTCTTTATATTTCTTTTTTCTGGATAATCCCAGGGACTCCTTAAGACGATCCATAGGATTATCGTAAAGCTTGTACATCTTACTGACATCATTTACTGAAATCGCAATATCTTCTGCCATTTTCAACCTCACTTTTGTGTAAATCGTTCACTCTCACAATCTGCCGCCGTTCTGCTTTTTATCCTTACAGAGCAAATCCCCCATGGGAACTGTCCGGTCCGGATCAGGCGGATATCCGCCATCCGCATTCAATTAAAGCACATCTGCAAAATGCGGCTTCAGACGTTTGAATATCACAGATCCCAGTCCGAAAAGCAGGATCGTAACTACCCAGAAATAGATCGTCCATGAAGCATGGTTCCAGATCCCGATATGACCAAGCATGGAATCACGGTAGCCCGTAACTACATAGTACATCGGATTCAGCTTAAACAGCTTGATCAGCCATGGATGTGAAGAAAGCATATTGATATCCCACATGATCGGTGTAAGCCATACACCCACCTGAAGAAAAATACTGATGATCTGGGTCAGATCACGGAAAAAAATGACGATCGCACTTGTAGCATACACAAGTCCCAGTACAAAAAGGAAGGTGCAGACAGAGTAATAAATGATCTGCAGTGTATAAAGGCTTGGTGTATATCCGTAGCATGCACATAAGATCAGTGCAAAGGCCACAAAGAAAACATGCACGAAAAGTGCGGAGATGATCTTTACGATGGGAAGGATGCTGATCTTGAATACAACCTTCTTCACAAGATAATTGTATTCGATCAGGGCATTGGTTCCACCGTTTAATGCATCCTGGAAGAAAAACCACGGCACGATACCGGATACCAGATAGAGTACAAAAGGATAATCCGATACAGTTCCGGCTTTCAGTCCCACGGAAAATACAAACCAGTAGACCAGGATCGTCACGATAGGCTGGATGAATGCCCAGACAATGCCAAGATAGGATCCTGCATATTTTGTTTTGAAATCATTTTTTGCAAGGCTTAAAACCAGCTTTCGATTCTGGTACAGCTCCGCCGGCAAAGCTAATATTTTCTTCATTCTGCAATTCCTTATCGATTCTTATATTCCTCGAAGCTTCCCCACTTCTGGTCCTTGTCGGAGAAAATAAGCTCCATGCCTTCCGGGATCGGCCACTCAACGTTAATGTCCTTGTCATTCCAGATCAGTCCGCCCTCATCGTTTGGATGATAGAAATCAGAGCACTTGTAAGTGAACTCTGCATTCTCGGAAAGTACCAGGAAGCCATGAGCAAATCCCTTAGGAATAAAGAACTGTTTCTTGTTTTCTGCGGAAAGGACTACACCATACCATTTTCCAAAGGTCTTGGAGCCTTCACGAAGGTCAACCGCAACATCAAACACTTCTCCGTTTACCACACGTACCAGTTTATCCTGGGGATAGCTGATCTGGAAATGAAGTCCGCGGAGAACACCGTAACGGGAGCTGGACTGATTATCCTGAACGAATTCCACATCAATGCCTGCTTCCTTGAAATCGTTATAATTGTATGTTTCCATGAAATATCCTCTGGAATCACCAAATACAGTTGGCTCGATTACTTTTAATCCTTCAATATCTCCGCACTGTGTTACTTTTATTTTTCCCATTTTTTCTTTCTCCTTTTCTGTTTTGATTTATTTGTGATGTTTCTTTTCTTTTATTCTGAGAGCCGCAAGAAGGGCGATCAGGATCAGGATCATCGCTGCCATGATCATAAGAAGGATCTTACGCAGGGCAGGAATGCTCTTTTTTTCGCTGGTGTCCTCTCCGGCTATACTCTTCTCTGTTGTTTTGCTGTTATCTTCCTCTGCTGATTCTGTGGAAGCTTCCGCTTCGGAACTTTCCGCTTCCTGGCTGTCCTCTGCCGCCGCGGTCGGTTCCGGTACCGGTGTATCAGTTGCCTGTGCAACACTTGCGGTACCGATCAGATAATCTCCGAAATAGTAACCGGTTTCTGTTTTCCCATTGGTATTCTCTGACTTCTCGGTAAGGGAATTCAGCTCCACCCCTTTTGGAAGGAATACATAGCCGCCATTTACTTCTGTTTTTGTGAAATTCTCAAATGCGTAATTGAACATAGCTGTACTGTCCATACAGGAATTGGAAAGCTCTGTTCCACGCATAGTCACTGCAATATATGTGGTATTATCTCTGGTCACTCCTGTGACAAGTGTATGCCCTGCCGCAACGGTAGTTCCGGTTTTTCCACCAATGCAGCCTTCATAGTAAAATCCGCTTTCCGGTGCAAACATAGGATGATGGGTATGCAGGATCCTCTGCTGGCTGTTCATATTTGTAGGCTGGATGATATAGTCCGGTGTGCCCACAACCGTACGGAATGTTTCATTTTTCAGGCCTTCTCGGAAGATCAGCGCCATATCCCGCGCAGAAGAATAATGATTATCATCCGGAAGTCCGCTGGAATTTGCAAAATGTGTATTGGTACATCCGATCTCACTGGCGCGCTGGTTCATCATATCGATAAATGCCTGCTCTGTCCCGCCGATATGCTCTGCGATCTGTGCCGCAACGTCATTGGCAGACTGGATGATCAGAGCATGAAGACAATCCTCCATAGTCAGGACTTCGCCCACCTTTGTGCCGATATTACTGGAATCTGCCGTAACATTACGCACCCCGGTCTCTGTAAAGGTCACCTTCTCATCCATGGTGGAGTTCTCCACTGCCACCAGCAAGGTCATGATCTTGGTAATGCTGGCCGGATATCTCTGTTCATCTCCGCCCTTGTTATAAAGAACAACTCCTGTGTCTGCATCCATCAGGATACCGGTATCTGAGGTAATATCCGGTCCTGCCGGCCATCCCTGGATCTGGTTGGTGCTGATATCATATTTCGCATTCAGATCCACTGCAGCCATGGTCTGTAACGGCAGCATCAGCGCCACACCGACTGCTGCGAAAACTGCCAGTAATTTTTTTATTTTTTTCATAGCTCTCCCCTTCTTCTGTTAAAACCCGTCAAAGGAAGCAATCGCATCCACAACTCTCTTCGCATCCTCCATATCCAGATTATAGAACATAGGCAGTCGCATAAGACGCTCGCTTTCTTTTGTAGTATAAACATCTTCTCCGGAAAATCTTCCGAATTTTTTTCCTGCCGGTGCGGAATGAAGGGGTACATAATGGAACACACTGCAGATATCCTTTTCGCGGAGATATTTCAGAAGCCTTGTGCGTACCTGGATATCATGTACCTTAATGTAGTACATATGTGCATTATGTGTGCATTCTTCCGGTACATAAGGCTGCTGGATCTTTCCTTCCTCCGCCAGAAATCTAAGGTTCTCATTGTAAAAATCATAGATCTGCATCCGCTTATCGCTGATCTTCTTATGCTGCTCCAGCTGGGCATAAAGATATGCCGCATTCAATTCGCTCGGAAGATAGGATGATCCATAATCCATCCAGCGGTATTTATCTACCTGACCACGGAAAAACTTACTGCGGTCCGTTCCTTTTTCTCTCAGGATCTCTGCCTTCTCCAGGTACTGATCCCCGTTGAACAGGATCGCACCGCCCTCTCCCATGGTATAGTTCTTAGTCTCATGGAAGCTGTAGCAGCCAAAATCTCCAATGGTACCAAGGGCTTTTCCCTTATAGTAGGCATCCACACCCTGGGCCGCGTCTTCCACTACCTTCAGATCATGTCTTCCAGCAATCTCCATGATCGTATCCATCTCGCAGGCTACTCCTGCATAATGGACCGGAACGATCGCGCGGGTCTTATCTGTGATTGCCTGTTCGATCAGCTTCTCGTCAATATTCATGGTATCCGGCCGGATATCCACAAATACAATCCTTGCACCGCGAAGCACAAATGCATCTGCCGTTGATACAAAAGTATAAGACGGCATGATCACCTCATCGCCAGGCTGGATATCTGCCAGAAAAGCAGCCATCTCCAGTGCATGGGTACAGGAGGTTGTCAGCATCACATGACCCACATGAAAGCGCTCTTCCATCCATGCAGAACATTTCTTCGTGTAGATCCCGTCGCCGCAGAGCATTCCCCGTTCTACTGCGTCACGGATGTACTCAAATTCCTTACCTGTAAACGCAGGTCTGTTAAAATCAATCATGTATTTCCTCTTTATTTCTTATTCTTCATGGTTTTTCTACATTAACTGCACATTTCATTTTCTCACACTCATGTTGTAAATTCAATGCCTATTTTTCTGCCGGTGCATAATCCGGGATCTGATTATGGTATGCCACCTCCTGGCCGTTGGGATCCAGAATATGCATTTCCTCATAAAACTCTTCTGTGAGAAGATCCATTTCCTTACAATTCTCTGTTTTTACATAATATAATGCCAGATACGGATTAGGACCATGCTCAATGACCTTCTCTCCTTCCTGATAAAAGATCCAGGGCTTTTCCACCTGTTCTTTCTCTCCCAGCCTGACTGCCGCAGACTGATCTCCGATGGTAAGAAGCCTTCCCTGAAAATAAATGACAGCTCCACAACACTGTGGTTTATGAACATCGTGTTCTGCAAGCATTTTTTCCAGTTTATCCGGATCATAGAGAGATGCAAGAAGAAGCTCTTCCATATTAAATCCATAGACCATATCGGTCAATTCATGCTCATATCCGAAAAATCGTGCGGCGATCTCGCAGACCTGGATACCTTCTCCCGGCTTCCAGAAAAACTGCATGGAAAGGGCTCCGTCTTTCTGACCGGTTCTGTCCGCATATGCCTGAAGAAGTTCTGTGGCAGGCTTTTCAACTTTTGACAATAATCTGGAAGGATACACATTTCTTGTACTGATGGGGATCTCCCCTTTGGCAACAAATGTCTTTTCACGGTCTGCAATACTGATCACATGGACTTTTCCATGCCGCACCCAGGTCATCATATTGAATTCATAGCCATCGTTATATTCTTCCACCAAAATCTCCGGCATATCAGAAAATCCTGCTGTTTTTTCTGCCCCGTTTATCAGCTCCTCCAGATCTTCGGATATATAGATCCCGCGGGAGCCGTATTTATCCAGTGGCTTGCTGACCACCGGATAACGAAGTCCCTCAAGCAGCTCTTTCAGCTGAGTTCTTTTGGACCTGTCTTTAAAATATGCGATCGGGATTTTTCGAAAGCCCGGAGTGGGAAGTCCCAGTTCAGTAAGCAGTGCTCTGGTCGCTGATTTATCACGATACCAGGGAAGCTGCTCCGGTTTCAGATAACAGGGGATTCCTGCCCGGTCCGCGATCTTTACCATACATTCCAGAAGAAGGTCGGAAAAGGATGTGATGATCCCATCGATCTCTTTTTCTCGGCAGAGACAGGCGATCCGTTCCGTATCTGTTACCGGGATCTGAAATGCCTCATCTGCAAATTTTCTTGCCGGACCATCCGGATATCCGTCGCAGACAATGGTGTAGTATCCTTTTTCGCGGGCCTTCTGCACCAGCTGCTCAAATTCTCCCAACGTTCCCAGTATCAGCAATCTGTGTTTCATGATTCCGTTTCCTCCCATTCTCTTATGGAATCCGCGATATACTGCATTTCTTCTGCCCCGTATCTCTGGTCACAGGGAAGCGGCAGCACATTGGCAGCCCAGTCATATTCCATGGTATCCCTGTCAAATTCTTCCAGGATATTACGCCAGTTTGTTGGCACAAAAATCTTCCGGCCTGCCAGCCAGCGTCGAAGCTCTAATCCGTTCTTATGATAATACGGATAGGCAAACGGTCCCTCCGGCACCTCCCCTGTAAAAGCATTCCTTGAAGGAAGAAGCTGCGACAGCAGACGGTAGTTCTGTTCTCTTCTTGCTTTGATACCGGAATAATCCATAGTCCTGAGGAGGTTTCCGGTCAGACGGGACATTCGGCGGATCTCCATCTCATGATAATTTGCTGCATTATCCAGCATTTTCTGATAGAAGGTTCCGGCATCATATTCATAACGTCCCAGAATATGCTCCATTCTTCCCATGGAATGGTCCAGAGGCTTCTTTTCCGGTTCCAGTTCCGCATCGGTAGACAGATATGCTCCGTCACTGACTCCGAGAAATTTTCTGCAGGAGTACAGAGTGTCCACACCCGGCAGCGGCTTCTGAAAAAACGCATGCGTATGATCCACAATGATATTTCCATAGATTTTTTTATATTTCCGGATCTTATCATCAGTAAGCTGGCCATAATAATTTACCAGATACAGATATTCTCCTTCCGGAAGAGTTCTCTCCTCAAGAACCGGATGCAGACCTTCATCCATATGATAAAATTCGATTTCTGCCCCGGACCTCTCACAGGCACCGGTTACGGAATCGCAGAGAAAAAATGGCAGGTAGATCTTTTTGCACCTGCGTGCTTCCATCAGCCACAAAAGCGCTGTTCTTCCGAGATTCACGCCGCAGAGATCCGGATAGTATTCCTGTCCCGCCGGTTCTTCCAGTTCCAGATAGCCGCCGATCTCTTTTTTCATCAGTCTGTCTCCTCCTGACGGATCACATAGTGCGGCATCTTTTTGGCCTCATTGAGAATATTCATGAGATAAATACCGATGATCCCGATCGAAAGCAATGTCAGTCCGAAAAATGCCAGCATCACGAGCATCAGAGATGTCCAGCCTTCCACTGAGATCCCGCACAGAAAATATCTCACCAGATAATAGATCCCCAGTAAAAAGCTTACCAGAAAACTGGCAATGCCGATGTTTCGCACCATAAGCAACGGAAATGCCGTATGGGCAGTAATATCATAGATGAGATCCTTCACAAGGCGGCGAAAAGAATATCCGCTCTTTCCATATGCACGTGCTGCATGCTGCACCGGAACATTGATGATACGGTTGGAGCTTAAAACCAGAAGATTTCCAATCTGCGGAAGATATGTATTGGTCTTCAGCATGGCTTCCACCAGAAAACGGCGGATCAGTCGATAACTGGTGATCTGAAGGTTCGGATCCTTGCCGAGCATTTTGGAAGTTGCCCATACAGACAGCTTTGTGCCCAGCTTCCGGATCAGATTATGCTTACGTCCTTCATAGCTTGCAATGATCACATCCACATCGTCACGTTCCTTCATTACATTGATCATTTTGGGGAGCTCCTCAGGCTGATGCTGAAGGTCATCATCCATAGTTACGATGAACTCTCCCTTTGCGTGGGCAAATCCGCACAGAAGCGCAGGATGCTGTCCAAAATTCCTTGCCATCTGGATGATCTTGACACGGGGATCTTTTTCCCGGAGTTCTTGCATAACCGCAAAAGACCGGTCCCTGGACCCGTCATCTACAAGGATCAGTTCAAATTCTTCTTTTATCGTTTCCCGGAATACTTTTTCCAGACGGGTGTACAGTTCCTGCAGCGTATGTTCTGAATTGTATACAGGAACAACCACTGAATATAAACACATATCGTTTTTCCTCTCTTTTGTATCAATTGACACTTATCGTTTAATCTTATCATTTTCATTTCCTGTTGTAAACCGTTACATTGTTCAAACATTTTCTTGCATAAACCTGCCGGATGATATATATTGATTATCAGTCTATGATAATCGCATTTATGATATGGAGGAAACATGACAAAAATTAAAGATTATATTCAGCTTCATCTGAATATCCTGCTGTTTTCTCTTACCAGCGTTTTTTCCAAGCTTGCATCGGTTTATTACAATAAAGAAGGGCTTCATAGTCCTCTTCTCTATGTATTTCTTTTTCTTATGATCGCAAACTGTGGGATCTACGCCATTGCATGGCAGCAGGTGATCAAAAAATTTTCCCTTTCCACGGCCTACGCCAACAAAAGCGTCTATCTTCTGTGGTCCCAGGTATGGGCTGTGATCATTTTTCACGAAAATCTTTCGCTTCAGAACATCATCGGCATCCTGATCGTTCTGATCGGAGTCTGGATGGTGCAGAGATATGAATAGAACATTTATGCTGATCATGCTGGCCGGAACCTTTTTTTCGGCAATTTCCCAGGTACTTCTGAAGCAGAGTGCCAATATGGAATACAAAAATCCCCTCCGGGAATATCTGAACTGGCGGGTGATCCTGGCCTATGGTATCTTTTTTGGAGTGCTGCTCCTGAATACCTGGTGCTACACCAAAGTGGATATGAAATTCGGACCGGTGATCGATACTGCCGCCTATGTTTTTGTCCTGCTGTTTTCCTGGCGGATCCTGAAAGAAAAGATTTCCCGCGGAAAGATCATCGGAAATCTGATCATCATCCTGGGAATCCTTGTTTATACCTTATGATCATAAAAATGCCGGCAGCTTTATGTTCGCTGCCGGCATTTTTTATTTTTTCTTATTTGCTGCGGATACAGTTGTGTATACACCATCTTCATCGAATGTATAGCTCTTTCCGTTTTTCTCAATAGTACAGTTTTTGTACATGATTCCTGTTTCCGGATCAAAATAATATCTCTTTCCGTCCAGTTTGAGCCAGCCTCTCTGCATCTTTCCATTGGAGCCAAAATAATAGGTATGGCTTTCATTGTTTCCGCTCCATGTATAGAATACCTTTTTGACCATAACGCCGTCACCGCCAAAATAATATACATCATTCCTGCTGTTCATGTACCGCACATGTCTCATCATGTATCCGTATTTGGCCTGAAAATAATAATAGTTCTTTCCAACCTTTTTCATGCCTTTTAATGCATGTCCGTTTTTGTCAAAATAATATTTTTTCTCCTTATAGGTGATCCAAGTATTTTTCACAAGGACTCCATTTTTGTCTACATATCTGGAAATATTCTTGGAATCCCTGATCAGCTTTGAACGGCACATTCCTGCGGTCTTATGGATATAATATTTCTTATTTTTCACCTGAACCCAGCCGTATTTTTTGACACCATTGACATAATAAAATTTCTTTCCGGTCTCTGTTGCCCAGCCGGTTTTTCCTTTATAGTTGCTGGTATCCGGTCTGGTGGATGCCTTGTATCCGGTCTGTGCATGCCATCTGGATGTGATGATCTTGGTATAATCAACATAACCGAAGTCAATATCTACAGTAGAATAAGACGGGATTCCCGCAACCAGACCCTTGGTGGTATTCAGATATCCGCCACCGTCACCATCGGTGGACTGCCAGATGGTATATTTGTACTTTTTCTTGTCAGGAGCCGGGATCGTATCACCATACCGCGCAAGCCATACATCATAACCTGTCATCTTGCTCCAGTCAAGCTTGTTGTCATACCAGTCTGTATTGCAGTAGATCATTGGATGATATCCGGCTTTTTTTACCTCATTGCAGAAGGTCTTTGCCAGATCCGCGATCTGTGATGCGGAAAGATTGCGCATCTGATCATATTCAATGTCATAAACCACCGGATAGGATACTTTATATCCATCCATTTTACGGATGGCAAGCTGTGCTTCCTTCAGTGCCTGCTGTGTGTTCAGCGCAAGGCTGTACACATAGGTTCCTGTCGGAACTCCTGCCTTCTCTGCCTGTTTCATGTTGTAATCATATGTCTTATCCAGATGATTCAGACCATAGGAGATCCTGACAAAGGCAAAATCTACATTAGATTTTTTGACCTGGCTCCAGTTGATGGTATCCTGCCACTCAGAAACATCGATTCCACGTGTAACAGCACCTTCCAGCTTCTGGCCGCTTCCGTTATAGCAGACACCGTTGATCTTCTTCCAGGCCTTTGAACTTACCCTGGAATTCTGTGTTGCCTTCCCGCTGGGGACCTTTTCTTCCTCAGCAACTGCCTCGCTTCGGTCTACGCCTCCGCCGCCCATGGCCATCGCTGTAGTTCCCATTGTTCCTATTCCCAGCAGTGCTGCCATACAGCCTGCCACCAGCCATTTCTTCCAGTTTTTCATTTTAGTTTCCTTCCATAAATTATGTTGTTTATTTGTGCATAACTTTTATTATACATATGAAAAAATGGAAAGTAAAGCCATATATGGAAAAAGACCGATGTCAGCTTCATACAGCTGAACATCGGTCTTCAGTTATTCTATATATTTCTTTCTGGTACTGTTCGGTAAAGATCACGGAACTTCCGGGTCTGTAGGATCAAAGTTTCCGGCTCCACGGAAGGTTGCCAGCGGTCTGCGGCCTAACGGTCCCTTGAAGGATTCATTGTTAACGTAATTTCCGCTGCTGTAAATGTGGATCGTAGAACCGTTACAGTTCTCAAATACCCACTTCGCATCAGCCACACAGGTACGGATACATCCGTGAGATGCAGGCTGACCAAGCTTCAGGTACTCGCCTGCCGGAAGATTATAAACACTCCTGGTCGATCCGGCTACGGAATGGATAAAGATTCCTCCCTGTCCGCATCCGTCAACATGTGTTCCATACTGTCCCCAGGACGGTCCCATCAGTGGCTGCCATCTCAGACTGCGGGTCAGTCTGTATGTACCATCCCATGTAGGTGTTCCGGAGAGACCTACAGAAACACGGATTGTCTTAACCGGAATGGTCTTGCTACTATTTGTGTATACAGTCATAACACCGTTGGTCTTATCAACCTCCAGGTAATATGGTCCTCCGTAAATACTGGAAACATCATTACGGCGGTAACCATCCTTATCAAAGTAATACAGTTTTCCATCGATCCATCTGCTTGTATTGGTCAGATACTTGGAACCGCTGTCCGGATCGATATATTTGACCTGATCATAGTAATCGCTGACGATCACCCAGCCGGTGGAAAAACGTCCCTGGCTGTCCAGATAACCATTTACGGAACCACGCTTCATGGATTTATTTGTCACAACGGTATAGTTCTGCAGATAGTACCAGTATTTACCTACCTTCTGCCAGCCTGACTTTTTCAGAACACCGTTGCCGCCTGCATAATACCACTTATTCTGGTAACGGATCAATGTACTCTTGTACATCCAGCCTCTGTGCGCATTGGCATCTGATGTTGCAAAGAAATAGTATTTTTTGCCGATCTTTGTTTTTCCTGTTGCAAGCTGTCCTGTGCTATTAAAGTAATAGCTCTTTTTGGAGGACTTGTTTGTTATCATCTGGCTCTTATAGTGGTTTCCGTTTTTGTCAAAGTAAAACCATCCGAAGAACTGGCCTTTTGCGTCGGTCACCTTCTGCCAGCCATATTTTTCAACAACTTTTCCTGCTGTGCTTCCGAAATAATAAATCTTGTTGGATGCACCCGGGCAGCCATGCCAGCAGTTCTTCCAGGAAACTCTCTGGCCATTGCCTCCGAAATAATATCTGCTGCCTTTATACTTCACAAGTTTTTTTGTAATGATGCGGCCCTTGCTGTCTGAAACATAATATGCGTTATTCTGCGCCTTCGCCATTGTATTCGTCATAACATAGCCGCTGGCATTCAGCATATATCGATATTTCTTGGACATTACAGGTGATACATAAACTCCATGTTTCATGATCTGTCCACGTGTGGCAGCCTTCGGACTACAATAGATAAAACGTTTCTGATTTTTGCTGTTTAAAACATATGTCCATCCGCCATAAAAAAGCTTTCCTGGAATCTCTCCTGCCTTTGATGCCGGCTGGAAGTAATACTGATATGTTGTGGAACCGGTTGTCAGCTTCAGGATTCCTGTTCGCGGTTTTCCGTTACGCATCAGTGTATAATAAGCATTTCCGATCTTCTTGATCTTGCCTACAAGGTTCTGAGCCTCTATGGATTTGTAATCACCCTGGGAATTATAATAGCGGAAAACAGTTCCTGTCCATAACCAGTAATTTCTCTTCTGCTGGCCAAGATTGGATGTCCACGGTGTGATTGCTTTTCCGGTGGAATCCGAATACAGGGAAGCTTTGGAGTTTTCGAGGAAATACCATTCTGTCTTCTGTGTTCCGGTATAACCTGCTGCACCTGGCTCACGGGTCATACGGCCGGTTACCAGATATCCGTCTTCATTAAAAAGATAATATCCCACATGTCCGTTGGTATTGATCTTAAGAAGACCATCCTGCGCAGTAAAATAATTATCTTCGATGGAACCTGTTTCTGATACCTGAGAAGCGTTCCCTTCATCCTGGGCAAGAGTCTCTGCGTTATCTACGCTCTCTGATGTTTCGACTGCCGTCTCTGTTTCTGCGGGTGCTGTCTCTGCAGAAGCTTCTGCTGCGGATACTTCCTCTGTAGAAACTTCTTCTGCTGCACCTTCCTCGGCTGCAGTCTCCTGCTCTCCTTCTGCTGACTCATTCTGGAGTACCTGAGCCTGCTCACTCTCTGCTGCACCATCCGGAAGCTCTTCAGTCTGCTGTACCTCCTGTGCTGCTGCAGCTGTTTCATCAACTGTTGTTTTCTGCTCTTCTTCGCTACTTTCTGCAGGATTCTCAGAAGCTTTTCCCTCCGGGGCTGCAGATGCAGCAACCTTCTTTTTGCGGAGTCTGTAAAAACCGTTTGCAGAAACCCAGTCACTTGTCTTGGCAACGACTACACCGTTTACCAGTGATGCTCCGGTAGCAGAAGTTTCCTCTGCCTTATTGTTCTCTACTTTGTTCTGTACTGCGGTATCTGCTGACGGTGCATCCAGTTCCTGTGCATCACCTGCACTGAAATCATCGCCCGGATCTGTACTGTCTTCTGTTGTCGCATCCGGTGCTTCTGTAGCCTCCGGTGCTTCTGTAGTTTCCGGTATCTCTGTAATCTCCGGTGTTTCTATAACATCCGGTGTCTCTGCGGGGTTCTCCGGTGTAACAGGTGTTTCTTCTGAACTGTCTGTACTGTCAGTACTACCTGTCTGATCCGCTTCTGTCTCCGGCTGCTGTACAGTCGTTTCCGCTTCATCACTGAATACATCCTCAGCCGGATCGCCGGCTGTCTCTGCTGCCATCTGCACGTCTGTACTTCCCAAAGCCGCAGCGCCGGCTTCCAGAGTTCCGCCCATGCATAATGTCAGACTGAGAAAAATTGCCACAACTCTTCTCTTCACGATAATCCCTCCTGATCATGCTGCTGTAAATAATTATTGTATCTGTTACGTATCATTCGCCCAGTCCGCCTTCGATAAGAGCCACAAGCGCATCTATCGCAGCCTGTTCATCCTCACCCTCGCAGACCAGTGTGATCTCATCCCCGCTTTTAACACAGGCACCCAGAACACTCAGAACACTTTTGGCATTCGCTGTACCTCCGGCATACTGAAATGTTATGGACGATTTGTATTTTATTGCCTCGCCGCACAAAAGCCCTGCGGGACGAAGATGAAGCCCTGACGGGTTCCTGACCGTTACCTTATAACTTAACATTGCTGCTGTCTCCCTTTATATTACTTATCCTTCAAGCCTTGTCCAAAGCTGTGATTACTTACTGACTGCTGCTGTCTACATTGGAAACCTTGGAGATTTTGATCTCGGCGGTTACATCCTCCAGCAGCTTGTAGCCTTCCGGAAGGCTGATTTTGATCGGTACTTCGTAGCTGCCCTCCTCCCAGTCATCCATGGAAAGTGCTGCTCCTACCGACTTCAGATCAAATTGGGAAAGATCTCCGTCTTCCGCCTGCACCTTTAGCTCAATATCTGCAACTTCAAATGCCAGCTGCAGATCATCAGGCAGACCCTTTACTTTGATATCCTCTGTCGGGAAGCTGTATATCTTACTGCCCTCCGGCAGGATATTGACTGTGATCCAGAGGTCTGTACTGGATCCGGATGTCAGCTTAAGGCCATCCGGAAGAAGCTCTGACAGGTTTACTTTCTTTTCCACGTCATTGCTCTTTCCTGAAATATCCACATTCTCATTATCAAGATAAATAGTATTTCCCTGAAGTTTCAGATTGTTCAGTGCTTCTTCACTTCCGGCTACGCTGAAAGTCTCCGGTACTGTCGTGACACTGTCCACAACATAACCTTCTGCCGGTTCTCCCGTATATCCCGCACTGATCCGTATATCAGAACGCACCTTCCAGAGCTTTGCCGTGACATTAACCTTTCCGTTGTTGTCAAATTTCAGATAGCTCATGGAATTTGATGAAAGTGTATCCTGATTCTTATCTGTGATGGTCAGCTCTGCGCCTGTGATCGTCGTATCCTGGTCGATTCCCTCAAGCTTTGAACTTACATCCACACTCACACTGTCTATCTTACCAACTAGGGATTCCGGTCCTGTAATACGGACTTTTTCCGGATTTGCGGTAAGCGAAGCAACCTCCAGCCCCTGTGCAGGCTTGCTGTCATCACTGGTAACGTTGATCGCAAATTCCTTGGTCACCTTTTTTTCCAGATGGACACTTAGATTCTGCGGTGACACCTGGATATTCTCCGGAAGTATCCCGGAACAGGTTGCTGTAATGGGGATCATTACAGGGTCTGTATCGGTAGACTGAGCCTGCTGCAGGTCTGCAACTGCCTTAATATCACTTGAGGTGAGACGGTTGACTATCTTCCGCTCACCTGTAATATAAACACGTACTGAATTTTCACGATCATCCTGCATGACCATCTCGCCCAGCTGATCCACATAAGCTTCATTGATGATCTGCACATCTGAGATCACAAAGCCTTTTGTAATGATAGGGTCATCAACATTTACTACGATCAGCCACACCAGGATTCCCACAATGATCGACATGATTTTCAAAGGGATGTTCTTAGTCAGATTTTTCTTCATGTTTCACTCTCCCTTTCAGCAGATTTCTCAGCTTACCGTTGTCAACAACCTTTTTATTCTGAGCAGAAACAAGTACTTCACGAAGCTGCTTACTGTTAAGCCCTCTGGATAACTCACCGCCTCTGGCCACAGAAACCTGTCCTGTCTCTTCCGAAACAATGATCGTAAGAGAATCCGTAGCTTCGCTGATACCCACACCTGCTCTGTGTCTTGTTCCCAGCTGTTTGCTCAGTTCCATATTATCTGAAAGAGGCAGATAGCAGGTTGCTGCTACTACGCGGTTTCCCCGCACGATCACCGCTCCGTCATGAAGAGGTGTATTATGCTCAAAAATATTGATCAGCAGCTGACTGGTAAGGATACCGTCAATATTGATACCGGTTCTCACATATTCATCAAGCCGGATCTCTTCCTCGATCACGATCAGTGCTCCGGTCTTAACTTCACCCATATCAAAACAGGCCTTTACCAGTTCGTTGATAGTCTTGTCATTGAAACGCTCCTGCACTTCCCTGCCGGAATCAAAGGGAATAATGTTGGAAACAAACTTCTTCTGTCCCAGCTGCTCCAGCGCCTTCCTCAGCTCCGGCTGAAAGATTACGATCACACCGATCACCAGCACATTAGCCAAGTTCCGGAAGATCCAGAGGATCGTATTCATTTTGAAGATATATGCGACCAGGATAAATCCAAGGACGATCAAAATGCCCTTCAGAAGGGTATATGCACGTGTAAATTTGATCCATGCCATAAACTGATATACAAAAAAGGAAATCAGTCCGATCTCAATGATATCTATCACGCCAAGTCCCGGAAGGGAAATTTTCCCAAGATATCCGACCACAACTGTCAGCACATTCTGCATAAGTCTCCTCCTTTCTTCCTGAGCTATTCCAATCGTTCCTGTTTAAAGATCCTTCAGCGATTCCTCCAGCTGTTTTTCGAAATCGATCTTGTCCAATCCCTGCGGTTTCTCACTTACTGTATTTTCGGAAACCATATCTGGCATCTTTACTGTATGCATTTCGTTCTTCTCAGGAAATACATCATCACTGAAAGACACAACATTGTCTTCTTTTTTTTCTTCTTTTACCGGCTCCGCATTGATCTTTTTGATGCTTCTCGCAGAAGTGGCGACCGTTGCCTTCGGAACGGCTTTTACGTAGTAATAGTACTCATCATCCTCATATTCCAGACGTTCTGTTCTGCTGTAATCTCCGCCAAAAACAAAGAACTCCAGAACAAATCCTGCCAGTACGGAGATCACTGTGGACAGGATCATCGGCACCATGGCTACCGTAATACTAATGCAGAAATCTCCGGCAAGGATAACCAGGATATAGATCACGCCGCCGGCAATGACAGCGATCCTCCATGCATAATCAAACGCCCGTGTTCTCAGAAGGTTCACAAACAGGATCACTACCACAAACGCGATCACCGTGATCCACATTGCCCAGTTGTGGACAAGTCCGTCAGAGATCAGCTTCAGTTTTTCTGTGATCTCTGCGGCAGGATCACTGAGTGCCGCCGACTGTGCATGTACAAACCGTATAAAATAATAGATCACAACACCGCATCCGGCCGGAAGCGCTGACAATGCACTACCCAGCAGGCCTGCTCCGATCGGCATAAGTGCAGGAACACCAAATCCGAAGGAAAGTGGTGTAAGGATCATTGCAAGATTCTGTGACCTGCTGAATCTCAGGAACAGGATCAGCATAAACAGAATAAGAAGCAGCATAAATCCTGCCGTTTCGATCCCGACTGCATAACAGTGCCCGATCATCAACGCAAATCCCATAAACATCATCACGGAAACCGGAAGGATCGAACATACAAGCGCCAGGATCAGGACAACAAAAATATTATCCAGCTGTTTCATGTAGCCCATATTGCTGTTGATCCAGAGAAAATAGGCAAATGCCAGAACAAACTTCAGGACCGGCAGTATATATACTTCATATTGTCCGTAAAATCTTTTGATATTCTGTTTGATCTCAAGTAAAGCTGTCATTTTCTATGTCCTCCTGCATTTCTCCGGACCGGATTTCTTTTTTCCTCCCGCCCGTAGATTTTTTCCAGTCTTGTAAGATCCTGATAATATTCCCTGACACTTTTTTTTGCCCGGAAATATTTCACAGAATACTGGATGTAGGTCAGTATCGAATATACAACAAGCACGATCAGATAACCGACGATGATATAGATCCCAACCTCGACCAGATTAATCTTATTCACATTATCCATAAGATATTCGCTGAAATATGCGGCAACGCCTGCAAGTCCCAATACATATCCGATCGTTACCAGAAAAAAGTTTCTGATCAGTGCAAGTCCAATATAATCACTTCGATAATATCTGCTCACCGGAAGATACTTCCTGCCTTCGCCATGTTCATACATAGCCAGACGATTCATAATCTTCACTTTTTCTTCATTTACCATAAAAATAACTCCTCATAAGCTTTCTTTATCAGGAAAATCCCCAATATATGATCCGCATTACGCTTTCCATACAGTTATACTGTTTAACTGCAATCAAATTTATTGTAGCATAGTTCCATACCTATGAAAAGTGTTTTTTCGGCTGTTTCATGCCCTTCCTGCGCATATTGTCAGAAAATAAACTTTCTCTGCACCAGCCTCAAGAAGACACATTGCCATGGCATCTGCCGTACTTCCTGTTGTGTATACATCATCCACCACAAGTACAGAAAAACCCGGGATCTTTTCGGTTACCTGATATGCATTTTTCAGGTTCTGACGCCTCTGTATGGCATTAAGTTTTTTCTGAGATCTTGTGCTTCGTATCTTCTTTACCAGATGCTCATTCCATGGGATCCCTGTAAGAACACTGAGCCTTTCTGCCAGATATGCTGCCTGGTTAAAACCTCTCATCCTTTTTTTTCTGGGATGCAGAGGAACGGGAACGATCAGATCAGGCTTCCACCGTTCCAGATATTTCTTTCCGAAGACGCTCATTGCCTTTGCATAAAAATCCCCATATTCCCGACATCCGTAATACTTAAATCGTACCAGAGACTGTCTCCAGACCTCTCCGTACCAGAAAATACTTCTGCCCTCAGTAAAATGATGGGCACCCTTGCGGCAGTCTTCACAGTATTCCTCTTCCATTTTTACCGGTCTTCCGCATTTCATACACCTGGGACCGGATATAGGCCTGACCTTTCCGGAACACTCCGGACAGATCAGCCGGTCTTTTTCTTTCAGTATCTGATGACACAGCGGGCATTTTTTCGGGTAAAGCATGTCCAGTAAAAAATCTGCTGTTTTTTTCAAGAAAGTCCTTTCTCCCCGATGGCGCTCTCTTTCTGTTCAGATTCATCCAGCTCCCGGATCCGTCTGTCCAGAGAGCTGTATCTCTGCTGCTGTTTTTCATTACGGATCATCTCCGCAAAAGTGGTCTCGCTGCCTACTACGGTAACACATTTTCTGGCTCTGGTCACTGCTGTATACAGAAGATTCCGATTCATCAGCATCCTTGGTCCGGAAAGGATCGGAAGGATCACTGCCGGATATTCTGAGCCCTGGGACTTATGTATGGTCACTGCATAGGCAAGTTCCAGTTCCTCAAGCTGTTTGAAGGAATATTCTGCCTGTCTGCCATCCTCAAATTCCACGGTGGCCGTTTCCGCAAATTCATTGATCTCCGTCATAATACCGGTATCTCCGTTAAACACGCCCACACCTTTATCCACAGGAATCTTATATCGTCCAAGGATTTCCCACTCCAGCTGGTAATTGTTCTTCACCTGCATCACCTTATCCCCTTCACGGAAAAGCCGCTGTCCGATCTCTTTCTCCTTTTTCTTTTCATCCGGCGGGTTCAGATATCTCTGAAGGATCTGGTTCAGCCGCTCCACACCTAAAAGTCCCTTACGCATAGGCGTGAGCACCTGGATCTCATAGGGCTTTGCATCTACATAACGCGGAAGCTTCTCCTGGATCAATGCGATCACCACACGGATAATGATGTCCGCATCATATCTTTTCAGAAAAAAGAAATCCCGGCTCTTGTTATTGATGGTCACCTGCTCGCCCCGGTTGATCTTATGGGCATTCACCACAATATCACTTTCAGATGCCTGGCGGAAAATCTTTTTCAACTCTACTACCGGAAAACAGCCGCTGCGGATAATATCCCTCAGAACATTTCCCGGGCCTACACTGGGAAGCTGATTTTCATCACCTACCAGGATCAGTCTGGTCCCTGCTGTCACTGCAAGAAGCAATGAATGCATCAGCGCGATATCTACCATGGACATCTCATCAATGATGATCACATCCGCTTCCAGCGGATTCTCCGAATTCCTGTCAAAATGAACTGCACGGCCTTCCTGCTCTTCCTCCGGCATTCCATTCAGCTCCAGAAGTCTGTGGATCGTCTGAGCCTCGTATCCGGTAGCCTCTGTCATTCGCTTGGCTGCACGGCCGGTGGGAGCTGCAAGCCGCAGCTCAGCGCCTTCCTCTTCAAAATAACGGATAATCGCATTGATCGTTGTAGTCTTTCCGGTTCCCGGCCCGCCGGTCAGAATGAACAGACCATGACTGGCAGCTGCCGCCACTGCCTGTTTCTGCATTTCATCTAACCGGGTTCCTGTCTCCTTTTCGATCCTGTTGATCCGTTTCTCCATCATCTCCTCATCTTCCGGGCAGAGGATGTTCAGCTCACAGAGCATTCTGGCTGAATTCAGCTCAAGATAATAATATCGTGTGGGATAGACAACTGCACCGTCTTCTGTTTCTTTCAGGATCAGTTTCCGGTCTACTACCATATCCATGAGATGTTTTTCCATGTAGGAGGGATCTACGCCCAGAAGTCCGGATGCCCTGGAAAAAAGTTCCTCCTTCGGGAGATAGATATGGCCTTCTCCTGAAGCCTGTAGGAGAGTATACAACATTCCGCTTCTTATCCTGTAATCTGAATCTGTATGGATCCCGATCCGGGAAGCGATCTCATCTGCGATACGGAATCCCACACCACTGATATCCTCTGCAAGGCGATACGGATTCTCCTGCAGGACTCCATATACAGTCTGTCCGTATTTCTGATAGATCTTTGCGCCGAGATTCAGCGATATCCCGTATTTCTGGAGAAAGATCATAGCACGGCGCATATCTGCTTTCTCCGTCATCTGTTCTGCGATCTCCATGGCCTTTTTTTCGCTGATTCCCTTGATCTCAGCCAAACGCTCCGGTTCTTCCTCCACAATACGCATGGTATCATCGCCGAAACGACGTACGATCCTGGCTGCCAGTGCCGCACCGATCCCCTTGATCGCGCCGGAACCCAGATAACGTTCCATGGCCAGTGCATCCTCCGGCATTTTTTCTACGTAGGAGGATATCTGAAACTGTTTACCATACACCGGATGTGTTGTATAATTTCCGGAAGCTTCAATGGCAGCCCCCTGGGTGATCGCAGGAAATGTTCCCACACAGGTCAGTTCCTGTTCCTCTTCCATCCCTTTCAGTACCATGACCGTATATCCATTATCTTCATTCCGGAAGATCACATGATCTATATATCCTGTAACTGTCTCACTCATTTTCTTCTCCATCTGTAAACCTCTGATAACAGCAAAAGGCACTGCAGCTGCAGCGCCTTATCTGTATGAGTTTCCTACGGCAGTCTCTTCTCTGACCCTGTGCCGTCCGGACGACTCATAACGGTTTACATCCTTGACATGATTTCCGCATATTTTCCTGTTCCTGCAGCCACTACAAGCATTGCATCCTGCACAGTCAATGTGCTGACTCCTGTTTTCTGCTCGATCAATGCATCCATTCCATGCAGCATGGCACCTCCGCCTGTAAGAACGATTCCTCGGTCCATGATATCTGCCGCCAGCTCCGGCGGTGTTTTCTCAAGAACGCCATGGACTGCCTCTACGATCTGTCCGGTCGTTTCCCGCAAAGCGGTCCGGATCTCCTCAGAAGTCAGTGTTGCCACCTTCGGAAGTCCTGTGATGATATTTCTGCCCTTGACCTCCATCGTGCGAAGATCCGCTTCTTCACTGGCTGTTCCGATCTTGATCTTGATATTCTCCGCTGCATCCTCCCCGATAAAGAGGCTGTGCTTCTCACGTACATAATTCATGATCGCATGATCAAAATTATCTCCTGCAACCTTCACAGATGCGGAAACAACCACACCTCCTACGGATACGACCGCAACATCCGTGGTCCCTGCACCGATGTCCACGATCAGATTGCCAAATGGCTTGGTAATGTCTACACCTGCCCCGATAGCAGCAGCAATGGGCTCATCCACAAGAAAAACTTCCTTGGCCCCTGACTGATAAGCAGCTTCCTCAACTGCCTTGCGCTCGATCTCCGTGATCCCGCTCGGAACACTGATGCTGACTCTCGGCTTCCGGAACGCTCTCCGTCCCATAGCCTGTGAAATAAAATATTTCAGCATCTTTTCCATTACATTATAATCTATGATCACACCTCTTCGGATTGGCCAGATCACTTCCATATTGGAAGTCAGATGGCTTGCCATCTGTCTGGCTTCCTCACCGATCGCTCTGATCTTCTCTGTATCTTTATCATAAACAACCACAGAGGGCTCTCTTAAAACGATCCCCTTGCCTGTGGAAAACACCAGACTGTTTCTGGTTCCCAGATCGATTCCAATATCCTTTGCCGGCATAAATCCTCCCGCCTGCGTCATACGCATTCTGTATGCTGACGCATTTCTGACTTATTCTGTTCCGGTCTGTGCCGAAACGTTCCCGCACTTCATTATATACAAAACCACAGAAATTGAAAAGAACTTTTACCGGTTATTTCTGTTCCAGATATTTTTTCACATATTTACCGGTGTAGGAAACCGGATTCTCTGCTACTTCCTCCGGAGTTCCTCTGGCAATTACCGTTCCGCCTCTGTCACCGCCTTCCGGTCCGATATCAATAATATGATCCGCCGTCTTGATCACATCCAGATTGTGCTCAATGACCACAACGGTGTTTCCTCCTTCAGACAGACGGCGCAGGATTTCGATCAGCTTGTGGACATCCGCAAAGTGCAGTCCTGTGGTAGGCTCATCCAGGATATAGATCGTCTTTCCGGTACTGCGCTTGCTGAGTTCTGTGGCAAGCTTGATACGCTGTGCTTCTCCTCCGGAAAGAGTGGTGGAGGGCTGACCCAGACGGATATAGGAAAGCCCTACATCATACAGGGTCTCGATCTTTCTCCGGATCGACGGTACATTCTCAAAAAATGTCAGTGCTTCTTCCACAGTCATATTCAATACATCATAAATGCTCTTGCCCTTATACTTCACTTCCAGAGTCTCACGATTGTAGCGTTTGCCCTTGCAGACTTCGCAGGGCACATATACATCCGGAAGAAAATGCATCTCGATCTTGATGATTCCGTCACCGCTGCAGGCCTCGCACCGTCCGCCCTTGACATTAAAACTGAAACGGCCTTTCTTGTAGCCCTTTGCCTTGGCATCTGCGGTAGCTGCAAAAAGATCACGGATCTGGTCAAAAACTCCGGTATATGTGGCAGGATTGGAACGGGGAGTTCTTCCGATCGGGGACTGGTCGATATTGATCACCTTATCCAGCTGATCGATACCCAGGATGTCATCATGTTTCCCGGGGATCACTCTGGCACGGTTCAGGTCTCTGGCAAGTCTCTTGTACAAGATTTCATTGATCAGAGAGCTCTTACCGGAGCCGGAAACACCTGTGATACAGGTCATCACTCCCAGAGGAATATCTACGTCGATATGCTTCAGGTTGTTCTCTGCCGCACCCTTTATATGAAGAAATCCGGTTGGTTTCTTCCTTACTTCCGGTACCGGGATCTTCAGCCTTCCGCTTAAATAAGCTCCTGTCACAGACTGCTCATTTTTCATCAGATCCTCAGCTGTCCCCATTGCGACCAGTTGTCCGCCATGTTCTCCGGCTCCGGGGCCGATATCGATGACACAGTCTGCCGCACGCATGGTATCTTCATCATGCTCCACCACGATCAGACTGTTGCCAAGATCACGGAGACGCATCAGTGCCCCCAGAAGCTTGTCATTATCTCTCTGGTGAAGCCCGATACTCGGCTCATCCAGGATATATGCAACCCCCACAAGCCCGGATCCGATCTGTGTGGCAAGACGGATCCTCTGAGCTTCTCCGCCGGAAAGGGTTCCGGTAGCTCTTCCAAGTGAAAGATACTCCAGGCCAACCTCTGCCAGAAATCCAACCCTGGCGCGGATTTCCTTCAGGATCTGTCTTCCAATAAGCTCCTGCTGCTTTGAAAGCTTCAGATCGCGGAGAAAGCCCTGCAGCTTCTGTACCGGCATATTGGTCACTTCATAAATATTCTTATCCGCCACGGTCACTGCCAGTGACTCCTTCTTCAGCCTCTGTCCCTTACATGTGGTGCACGGAGTAATCCGCATAAAGCTCTCGTATTCCTGCTTCATGGCCTCGGAACCGGTTTCACGGTATCTCTGCTCCACATTGCGGATCAGTCCCGGGAACGCCACATCGTAAACGCCCTCTCCCCGCTGTCCTTTATAATAAACCTTCACAGAATGACCGCCGGTACCATGGATGAGGATATCCTGGACTTTCTTCGGATACTCACAGAAAGGTGTATCCAGAGAAAATTCATATTCCCTTGCCAGGGCATCCAGGATCGCTCTGGAAAAGCTTCCCTGCGTGGTACAGGACTGCCATCCGAGAACAGCGATAGCCCCTTCATTGATACTCCGTTTCTTATCCGGGATCATCAGATCGATATCAAATTCCATCTTATATCCAAGACCCAGACACTGCGGGCAGGCACCAAACGGATTATTAAAGGAAAAGCTCCTGGGTTCGATCTCATCAATGCTGATGCCGCAATCCGGACAGGAAAAACTCTGACTGAAATTCAGAAGCTTCCCGTCCATAGTGTCTACTACCAGCAGACCATCCGCCAGATCCAGCACGGTTTCAATGGAATCGGAAAGACGCTTCTCTATTCCCGGTTTCACAATAAGTCGATCCACAACGATCTCAATGTTATGTTTGATATTCTTATCCAGCTTGATCTCCTCAGAAAGCTCATAGAGATTTCCGTCGATCTGCACTCTCACATATCCGCTTCTTCTGGCCTGATCCAGAAGTTTAACATGGGTTCCCTTGCGGCCCCGCACTACCGGTGCAAGAAGCTGGATCTTCTGGCGTTCCGGAAGCGTCATGATCTGATCCACCATCTGATCTACCGTCTGTTTGCGGATTTCCCTTCCACATTTGGGACAGTGCGGGATTCCCACACGGGCATACAGAAGTCGGAAATAATCGTAGATCTCCGTTACCGTACCCACTGTAGAACGGGGATTCCGGTTCGTTGACTTCTGATCAATGGAGATTGCCGGCGGAAGGCCCTCGATACTCTCCACATCCGGTTTCTCCATCTGTCCCAGGAACTGCCTCGCATAGGAAGAAAGTGACTCCATATAACGTCTCTGTCCCTCTGCATAAATGGTATCAAATGCAAGAGATGACTTACCGGAGCCGCTGAGTCCGGTAAGTACCACAAACTGGTCTCTGGGAATATCGACGCTAAGATTCTTAAGATTATTCTCATTGGCTCCGCGTATCCTGATAAAACGCTTCTTATCGTTTGCTTCTGCTGACATGAAAGCCTCCTACTCTGTCCGGTCATAAAAAATACTCCGGTATTCTTCTCAACAGCAGAATCTACCTCTCTTATTCCGCTGTAAAACTTCTGATTTTTTATCAGTATACTGCCAGAACATCCGTTCGTCAAGGTGAAAAAATCGACAAATTTTTCTACAGCAGAAAATCCGCCATCACTCCATTGCTCACATGGATTCCCTTTCTCGAAAGATATATCCTGTCTCCTTTTTGTTCCAGCATTCCAATCTCCAGATGTTTTTTCAGGACCTTTCCGTAAACGTTTTCCATATTTTTTCCGAAATATTCCGCAAACGCTTCCATTGAAACGCCCTCTGTCATCCGAAGCCCCAGAAACATAAACTCAGCCATCTCATCTGCCTCTGTAAGGCTTTCCATATTCTGGCGGATCTTATACGGAAACGCACTGTTTCCAATATATTCCTTCATATCCGCAGTATTGGAAAAACGCATATGCTTCAGAAGTGAAGACGCCCCAAGTCCCAGTCCCAGATAATCGATCCTCTGCCAGTATCCCTTATTATGACGGCATTCCCGTCCGCCTTTCGCATAATTGGAGATCTCGTACTGATGAAACCCATATTCCTCCAGGATCCCTGCCGTATTCTCATACATACGGTACTCCGTATCCTCATCCGGCAATTTCAGCTTTCTCTCCCCGAAAGGAGTGCCTTCCTCAATGATCAGACTGTAGGCGGAAATATGTTCCGGCGAAAGCCCTGCCACCGTGCGGAGATTTTTTTCCCAGTCTGCATAGGTCTGTTCCGGAATGGCACTCATCAGATCGATATTGATGTTGGAAAAGCCTGCATCCCTTGCCATAAAAAAGCTCTCCTGAAACTCTTCCCACGTATGGATCCTTCCAAGGATCTTTAATTCCCGATTCTGCGGGGACTGAAGCCCCAGACTCAGCCGGTTGATCCCGTGTTCCAGATATATTTGAAGTTTTTCTTTATATAAAGTCCCCGGATTTGCTTCGATGGTGATCTCAGCATCCGGGGCCACAAAAAACTTATTTCTGATCTGATCCAGCATCTCTCCAACAAGAGACGGATCCGGCACGGAAGGTGTTCCTCCGCCGATAAAAACTGTGGTGATCTCCCTGTCCGAAAAATCCGGAACAGCGGCAATCTCCCTTTCCAGAGCCTGGAAATATTCACGCTGCCTCTCTTTTCCGGCAGGTCCGGAAAGGAAATCACAGTAATCGCATTTTTTTACACAAAACGGAACATGGATATAGAGCTCCAGCGGTTTTTTCGCCTCATTCTCCATCCATGGCTCCTTCCTCTCCACCACTACCTGATGTATCATTATCCTCATCGGAGCTTGTATCTTCACCGTCACTATCTGCATTATCCGTGCTTCCATCCGAAGCAGCCGGTGTCGGTGTCACGCCATCGATCCCCAGTGCCTCGCTGCCGTTTTCTGCCAGGTACTCATTGACCATTGTCAGATTTCCATTGCTCGTCACTGCATCCGGATCTACGGTTTTCGGATCAGGAGTGGCAGTCGGTTCCGGCGCTGTACTGATTTTGATCACACTTTCCTCTTCTGCATTTTTCTTCTTTGAACCACATCCGGTAAGCAGAGCTCCTGTTATAGCCAGAAGTCCTGCTGCCAGAAACAGTTTTTTTATATTTTTTTTCAAAAAGTCATCTCCTATTTATCATCCAGCTTCAGGACACTCATAAATGCCTTCTGCGGGATCTCCACGTTACCTACCTGACGCATACGTTTCTTACCTTCCTTCTGTTTTTCCAGAAGCTTCTTCTTACGGGAGATATCTCCACCGTAACACTTGGCAAGTACGTCTTTACGCATGGCTCTTACCGTCTCTCTGGCAATGACCTTGCTTCCGATAGCTGCCTGGATCGGAATCTCAAAGAGCTGTCTCGGGATCTCGTCTTTCAGCTTCTCACACATCTTTCTTCCACGCTCGTAAGCAGTATCTGCATGCACGATAAAGGAAAGAGCATCCACTTCTTCTTTATTCACAAGGATATCCAGCTTCACAAGCTCACTTCTCTCATATCCGTCCAGTTCGTAATCCAGGGATGCATAACCTCTGGAACGTGATTTCAGTGCATCAAAGAAATCATAGATGATCTCATTCAGCGGCAGTCTGTATTTCAGGAGTGCACGGGTTTCTTCCATATATTCCATGCCTTCATACTGACCTCGTCTCTCCTGGCAGAGATCCATGATCGCACCAATGAACTCTGTGGTTACCATGATCTCAGCCTTCACCATGGGCTCTTCCATGTATTCGATCTCTGAAGGATCCGGAAGGTTGGTGGGATTGGTCAGCTCGATGATCTCACCATTGGTTTTATAGACCTTATAGATAACACTCGGTGCTGTAGTTACAAGATCCAGGTTATACTCTCTCTCCAGACGCTCCTGGATGATCTCCAGATGAAGAAGTCCCAGGAAGCCGCAGCGGAAACCAAATCCAAGAGCGACCGATGTCTCCGGTTCATAATAAAGGGAAGCATCGTTGAGCTGAAGCTTCTCCAGTGCGTCACGGAGATCGCCGTACTTGGCACCATCTGCCGGATAAAGGCCACAATAAACCATAGGGTTTACCTTCTTATATCCCGGAAGCGCCTCTGCACAGGGGTTGTCCGCATCCGTTACCGTATCACCCACGCGGGTATCACGGACATTCTTGATGCTGGCTGTGATATATCCGACCATGCCTGCTGTCAGCTCGTCACATGGGATAAACTGACCCGCTCCAAAATATCCAACCTCCACAACCTCCGTGGTGAATCCGGTCGCCATCATATGGATCCTCGTGCCCTTTTTCACACGTCCGTCCTTCACTCTGCAAAATACGATAACGCCCTTATAAGGGTCATAAACAGAGTCAAAGATCAGAGCCTTCAGAGGTGCATCCACATCCCCCGCCGGCGCCGGGACCTTATTGACGATCTGCTCCAGGACCTGGTCTACATTCAGTCCTGTTTTTGCGGAGATCTGCGGTGCATCCTGCGCCTCAATTCCGATCACATCCTCGATCTCATTGATAACACGCTCCGGATCCGCACTTGGAAGGTCGATCTTATTGATCACCGGAACCACATCCAGATCATGGTCCAGTGCCATATATACATTGGCAAGTGTCTGAGCTTCGATTCCCTGTGCTGCATCCACAACAAGGATCGCTCCGTCACAGGCAGCAAGGCTTCGGGAAACTTCATAGTTAAAGTCCACATGTCCCGGGGTATCGATCAGGTTAAAAATATACTCATTTCCATCCTTGGCTTTGTATACAATACGAACCGCCTGGGATTTGATGGTGATCCCTCGTTCTCTCTCAAGGTCCATGTTATCCAGAACCTGGGCCTGCATTTCCCTCTCGGTAAGAAGTCCCGTCATCTCAATGATACGGTCCGCAAGTGTTGACTTGCCATGGTCGATATGTGCAATGATACAAAAATTCCGAATTTTACTCTGGTCTATCATTCAGGAAGTCCTCCTTAAATTTCTCTCGTATAAAGCGTTCAGAACGCATATTTTTCCATACTGCTCTTTATCATATCATATTTCAGCCTTCTTTGTCACTGCCTTTCAGAACTCTGTTTAAGATATCTGCAAATGGTTCCATGGCATTTCGGACTTCCTCCACGGTATTTGTCTGTGCTCCGGCCTCCAGAAGCAGGGCCCGTGGCTTAAGATGCAGATTATAGCGAAGACCTGCCAGATAGATCCCCCGGTAAAGATCGGGGTAATACTGTGCCGCCTGATATTCCAGCTGAAAGGAAAATGCCAGATTCTCTTCTATGTAAGGATTGGGCAGATAACTCACTGCCCCCTGACTGACTGTATAGCTTAATCCATTATAAAAAAGCAGCTGAGCAGTAGGTTTTCCATTCACCTGCGTTACCAGATGACGTTCATCCGGCACACCATCTCTGTGAAGGTCGATCACAACCTCAATGGTGGGATTTTCTTCCAGCACTTTTTCTATGGATGCCCTGGCATAATCATAAGCCTTGCTCCTGTCCAGTGTTCCTCCCATCATATCAAAGGCATCTGTTATATGAATGACCTGGTATCCATATGTTTTTTCCAGAAGTTCAGTAAGATGATCTCCCACTCCTACGATGGTGTCCTCAGTCTGTCCTTCTCTTGAATCTGCAAAAGCCTCCTGGGAATGGGTATGATAGATCAGGATCTGGGGTACCGATGAATCCTTTTTAACGGACAGATCCTCCTTCAGGAAACGGGGCGCACTGATCTGCTGCGCATTCGTTTCCGTATTGGAATCCAATATAAAAAACTGATTCATCACATAGTCAAAATCTGCCAGTTTCGCCTGAGACAAGTCAATCTGCGGATGTGGCAGTGCCACAGTCTCCTGTTCCTTCGCAGTATTTTCACCGGATTGGTTCTCCTCTGACGCTGAAGGCTCCGGTTCTGTGTCCCCCGGCTCCGTAGCTTCCTGTTCTGAACCTCCCGGCTCTGTAATTTCTGGCTCTGCAACTTCCTGTTCTGCATTTCCCTTAACAGTCTCCTTTTCATTTTTTTTGCCGTCAGGAGATTTTTTCTCTGTATCTTCCGCTTCTTTCTTTTGAATTTCTTTTTTCTTTTGAAGCTCTTCATTCTTCTGAAGGGCTTCTTTCTTCTCCACTTCTTCCGCCTCGGCCATCAGCAGCGTCTCCTGCTCTTTTCGGTTCTCTGCTTCCACTTCTTCACCCAGATGCTCTGCGTTTTTTTCCTGCAAAAGCATCTCTGTTTCCCGGTCTCTGCCATTTTCCTTCTGCAGAGCTTTCTTTTCCAGAAAGCAATACAGCGGCAGCTGTCTGTAGATCTCACCATGCCTGAAAAAATCTCCCGGAAGGACAGCCACCACACCCAGGAAGATCAGGCTCAAAACCACGCAGAAAGCCCTCTGGATATTCGTCACCAACGATCACCTCTTATGGTATTTTATGACCTGTCCTCTTCGATTAGACTATCGGAAAAAGCCAGATTCAGTCCCTCGGAAATGGTAAAGCTTAAATATCGTACCGTTTCATCCACATCCTTTGGTGTTACAAACATGGTGTAAAGCTTCGGTGAGATCATTTCTTCCAGAAACTCCTTCTGCTCATCTTCCTCCAGCGCCTCCAGAAGCTCTGCCATGGAATCATGGACGATGGTAGCCGCATCCACCACAGTCGGAACACCGATCCCGATCACACGGACCGAAAGATTTTCTTCATTCAGGCCTTCCCTGTGGTTTCCCACGCCGGAGCCCGGACTAATCCCGGTATCCGTGATCTGGATCGTCCGGTTAAGTCTTGTCGTACTTCTGGCCGCCAGCGCATCTACGGCAATCACCACATCCGGCTTTGTCTCCGAAACAACACCCCGAACAATTTCCAGGGTTTCCATTCCGGTCTGTGCCATCACACCCGGAACGATCCCGCTGATCTGATGCATTTTCATATGTTCATTGCTCTTCAGCCCATATTCCCGGATCACATGCCTTGTCATATGAAGGTTGGAAACTGCACGGGGGCCAAGGGAATCCGCAGTGATCTCCTGATTCCCAAGTCCTACCACCAGGATCGACTGCTGACGTCCAAGATCGATCAGCTCCCTTAAATGATGTGCCACCTCTTCCGAGATTTCCCTGTGATAATCCTCATCCGGAACGGAAAGATCCGGTGCCTCAATGGTAATATAGGTTCCCTGTGGTTTTCCCATGGTCCTGGCTCCGTTTTCCGTTGTGATCCGCACTACGGTAGTCCGAACATCCTTTTCTTCATCGTATCTTTCCCTGATCTCTATTCCATGTACTTCTACATTTTCCTCCTGAAAGCGTTCCGTTGCTTCCAGTGCCAGGTCTGTTCTGATTCTGCTCCTTCCAGCCATACTCTCATCCTCTTTTTCTGTAAGATTGCAAAGACTTTTCCACTGCTACCTGCAGCTTTACCGGTGTTTTCCCTTTCATTATTTCCCTTTTTCCCATAAATATGTATCATTTCCCCTTTCCCACACAGCATCTGGTATTTTTTGCATATTTTTTTGGAATTTTTGCAAAAAACATCTTGACATTCCTGTGCACGTATAATAATATATATAAGCATGTTTCATAGGAGCGCCCGTGTCTGTTCCTGTGAA
>OLPN01000278.1_pt1 | contig 54233 bp, 48 predicted proteins | sample 1672601 | NCBI WGS metagenome assembly OLPN01 (sample SAMEA3136704, study PRJEB25190) | human gut metagenome | reverse complement strand
CGTCATGGTAGGTCTTTTCGGTTCTTCCGGTCTCCGGATAAAAGAATGTCGTGCAATGCGCAATGTCATCATAGGTGATGCTGCAGCTCGTTTTGTCCGGATAGTTCTGGCCCGTTACACGGCCCCGGCTGTCAAAGATGTTTTCGGTATAGCGCTTGTTATTCTGATCGGTGATGGCAGAAATATAACCTTTTTTATCATAGGTATATCTTGTGATGCCCCTGCCGTTCTGGTCGACAGAGACCAGATGATCTCCGTCATAGGTATATGCCACATAGCGGCCGATGGCATCTGTCAGGCGCATGAGTCTGCCATTCTCTATTTCTACCTGAATGACGACGCCGGAAAAGGTTGTCACGGAAACGAGTACACCGTTCTTATAGGTATAAACGGACGGATTGCCACAGCGGTCTGTGACTTTTTCCAGTTTGCCGTCTTCGTTGTAAAAAAAGGTCTTCTTTTCCCTTTCATCCCGAAGCTGCCAGCCGCCGATACACTTTGTGAGGGTCACAGCATGGGAAGCGCCCTTGTCATTGATCCATTCACTGTTTTCATGTTCAAAGGTCTCCACATGTCCATCCTGCATGAGCACTTTACAGAAACGTTCCGTAATAAGCATACAGCTTTCCAGACTGCATGTCCACCCATACCCAAGCAGTCCGCTACGCTGGTTGATGGATTCATATTTCCTTGTGACCTTGTAGTCCTCAAGGATATCCGGCAGTGTCATGTCTGTGGCAGGGATGTAAAGACTTCCCGTGGCCATGTCGACCGGATCTGCGCCACACCATTTATTGGAGATATAATTACTTACCAATATTTTTGTAAGGTTTGCATCACCGGTTGTTGCGTAACTTGTCATCACATCCATGGATGTATTCAGCCCATACCGCATCATTCCAATCTGTTTACAACTGTATTTTTTTGCAGCCTCCATTCCCTTGAATTTCTGCATAAATCCAGCTGAAACAGACGCAGAAGAACCAGCCATACACATATTTTTAAGATAGGACTCCAGTCCATTATTGATGCTTCCATCATCCATGTAGTCCATAGCAAGATTAGACAGCGTGTCCACAGTAACGTCTTTACCGGTTCTTATCAGAACATCTTTAAATGCTTCCATACCGCCGCCACCGGTAGCCACACCAATGACAATTCCGCAGATCAATACCGAACCGTAAAGCACTGCATCATAAATTCCCTGATTTCCCTGAAAGACCTCATCTCTCATAAAATTGTGAGACTTTGAAAAATCGCCCGATTCCACTGCTTTCTTATAGTCACGGACACCTTCTTCTACAGAACCGGCACCACATGCAATCGCTGCACCTCCTGCTACGACTGCCACAGCAACCAGCGCTGCACCTCCAGTACATACCACTGCCGCTGCGATTGCCGCTGCTCCGATTGCCATAGCAAACATGCCCAGACCCGTCTTTTTCTTTGCTTCCTGAATCTTTGCCTTCTCCATCTCTTTTGCAGAGGCATTGATTGCATCAATCTGGTCTTCGATTCCTTCGTTTCGGTTAAGGATCTCTTCCGGAATCTCCACTGCATCCTTGATTTCTGCAGCATAATCAATCCTGCTGCCATTTAAATACAGTTGTTCTCCCAAATAAGCAGATGCCCCCTGATCAGAAGCAATCGTCAGCTCTTTTCCTGCTTTGAGTTCGACTTGCTTTGCCTGTTTTTCCCCGGCACCGATTTCCACATTTCCATAGGCAGTGATTGTGATCTTTTTTGCCTTTAAACCAAGGGTTCCGTCACCACCAAGTGTTGCCTGTGCCATTCCCTGTGTATCGGAAGTCAGTGTCAGCGCACTGCCATCCAGCTGCATGGAAGCCCCCGACGGATGTGTGAAACTTTTTACGGAAGGATCCGAAGTTACCGATGCATGGACTGCCCCTGCGGAAGTGTTTCGCATACTGTGCACGGCATATGCCAGAGTTTCATCCTGCTCCGGCAGATAAATATGTACAAGGCTTCCCACCTCCGGCATTGCATACCACGCACTGCTCTCCACCGCATACGGAAAATACAGTTCACTTCCTGATGTTATGGTCTCAATCCCGAATTCCACACGGATACTGCTGCCCTTTGCTTCCTTTACGGTTGCTTCCAGATGCAGTCCGGAAAATTTCGGATTCACACCACAGGTCCCTGCAATGCCTGCTTCGGATGTAACCACATACGTCTTTGTAACACTTCCGTCACAGCCTTCGATATGAATATGGGTAACAATCCCTTCAAATCCATCCACTTCTACCCGCTGTCCCAGCCAGTAATTTTTGGCACTTGTGAAGCACTTCTGGTAATGATCCATCAGAAATGTCCAGAATGGGGAAGTCTGCGACTCTCTGGCATAGGCTTCATAATCGATTGTTGTCAGCATCCGGTGGGATGCATCGGATATTTTTTCTTTTTTCAGATTTGGAAAACCAAAGCAGAATTCTCCGTCACTTCCGGTACATTTCGGTGTGAGCACGCCGCCGGCTCTTGCCGCCAGACGCTTTAAGAATTCCCAGTCTGTTTCCTGATACTGCAACAGGAATCCCGGCAGAAGCCGGTTATATGACAGGGTATCCTGATAGATTTCCCCGTAGGAAGCGGTCAGTCTTCCGAGCAGCTGTCCGTAGGTCATATCGCTGCCTGTGATTGCCCGTTCGTGCTTCTTTCTGTCCAGAAGACAGGTTGAACTTTTCCAGCGGGTCTCAAGCACTGCGCCGTCTCTGGTGTCTTTTGTCCGGATATTTACTAAAATACCGGTAAACAGACAGGTCTCTTTCTCTTTGACCACAATTTTGCTGTTGTTATTGTATCTGTGAAATGGATTTTCTCCCCGAACCAGATAGGAAACAACAAGCTCAGCGTGCTCATTCAACTGCTGTTCCATTTTAAAATGCAGAATCTGCAGCTCACTGTCAAATTCCGTTTCTATTGTCAAACCATCATATGTTAAACTCATCTTGTCCAAGTTACCTTCCCTATTGTTTTATTCCGGCTGTCCGCTGCTCTGGATCGTAATTTCTCCGCCATAGGCACAGCTCATAGTACATCGGCCCAGCAGGGCCTTCTGTCCATCTATAAACACATCCTCTTTTCCATCGGCCCAGCCGGTGAAAAATTGTGGTGTACACTTTGCGGCACAGTGTGCAGCAAGACTTTCTTTGCTGTCACATACTGTTTTTTTGCTCTTGTCAACAAAGAGATCCATAACTTTGTCCGTCCAGGATTTTGTCTCTTCCTGCACCTCATCAAGTATCTCCCGCGCCTTTTCCTGCACCGCCGGATTCTTTGGACTTCTGCATATTCCAAAATCCAGCACATTTTTATTTGCGATATAATCTGCCACGGTAAGCTGCGGCATCCCATGTATGAATTCTCCGTGACTTTTTGGCACCACAATATAGCTGGGATTCACGCTTTCATTCGTATATGCGCAGCTGCATACAATACATGCTGTATGCAGAATATAGGACCGGTCGAGCATGTTGCGGTATTCTTCCGCCGCCTCTTCCTCTGCTTTCTTCTGTTCCTCCTCCGCTTTCTTTTTGGCTTCCTCTTCCTCTTTCTTTTTTTGCTTTTCCTCATCGGAAGCAAAAAAGTCGCTGACATTCTCCTTTAAGCTGTTGAAATCATCCTGGATAAAACCTGCGACTTCCTCTGCTTTCTCGACCTTACCTTTGACATCCTGTTTTGCATTGTCTATGCCCGATGACACGGCATCCTTTGTGGCATCCGTGAAGCCTTTCTCTGCCACGGCATTGACATAACCATCCACCCCGAGATCGACGGCCAGCGGCTCGATTGCTTCTGTCATTTTATTCTTTTTAAATACATTTCCCATTACTCTGTTTTTATCTCCTCATACAATATGCCGATACTGTTTCTTGCCAGTATGCTTTCAAGTACATCCTCCGTTACGATCAGCTGATAAGTATAGCCTTCTGTGACATAGAAAATTCTTCTCTGTGGACAGAGGTTTCTTTTCAGCACAGGAGTATCCAGAAACCCATTTTTGAAATATATTGTCTGTTCCGATAATGCATCCTCGACCTTCGGAACCATCAGGCGGTACACATCCTGCCGCTTCTGTTTCAGATCGGTAAGCACAGCAATGCGAAATTCCACTTCGGCATCATAGTATCTTATGATGTCAAATAATTTTTCTGAGATCAGCAGCACCGGCGATTCAAACAGATCCGGATACTGACTGTTCTTATCCCCCTGTACATACAACACGGAGCTTCTCTTAAAATCCCGGATGGTCTCTTTATCAAACACCAGATTCGGACAGCCCTCGAGATCCTGAAATGTAATACGGTTGCGCAGATGCCGGTCCTGGCGGATTCTATAGTATCTCATTGTCTTTTTCCTCCAATATATAAACCTGCTGTTTCTGTGTTTCGGTCAGAGTAAACTTCTCAAGATCCCGCTCGTATACATACACATTTTTCAATTCTGCACCTGTGAAATCGACAGCCTCTAATGCTTCTGCCCGCAGGTCTACATCCTCGAGCTTTGCATCCCGGAAACTGATGTATTTCAATGTACTTTTTTCAAATGACACACCTTTGAGCACTGCGCCATCAAACATTATGCGGTGCAGACTGCTGCCATCAAATCCGGTATATTCCACTGTCGCATCTGACAAATCCATCTGATATCCATGAATTTCTGCAAACATACAGCCCCGAAGCAGGCTTCCGGTAAAGGTACTCCATTTGATGGTAGAATGATCCCACTGACACTCCACAAACGTACATGCCTCAAATTGCATTTCCTGTATGCGGCTTCTTCTGGCATTGAGATATACAAATGTTTTTTCTTTCACCTGTTCCTTCAAAAGCTCTGCCTCATCAAAACTCCGGAACTGATTTACCGGCTGCAATTCACTCAGAAACTGCGTGGTGTCTTTTCCATACCGGTCCTGATACAACAGTGTGCGGTTATCTCCCTTATAGATGCCCCACAGAATCTGAAATGGAGGATTTATGTCTTTCAAATGATAAAAATGTCCCCGCATGAGCCCCGCCAGATTCACAAACACTTCCAGAAAATACTCGCACAGCTGATTCCTGATATCGTATTCACTGACCGCTCCCATGTACACCGACAGCTTCCGCTGCATCTGCTCATATACCTGCGCAAAAGGTGTCCACAAATACGGCACTGGCAGATATATGGTTTTTGGGTCTTCATCCAGATACCAGCGCTCATCATATCCTCGCACCGCAAGCATCGGTGCTCTCTGATATAAATCTGCACGCATCACCGTCATCTGCAAAATATTGCAGGATTTTTCCGCCAGGATCCGGCTGATCGCCTGATGGATCTGTCCGCTCAGTTCCACGATATGCTGTTCCAGACAACACCGGGCTTCTGCCGCTAATTTTTCTTTGTCAATTTCCAGTTCTTTATTCTTCTGCATTGATATTCACCTGTCCGCCCAATTCTGTAATTTCTCCGGCATCATCAAATACCAGCTCTCCGGTTGTCTCTGCTTTTATGTCGATGGTTTCGTCAGCATGGATATTCAGATCTCCCATTGCAACGATGGTGATACTCTCGCTGCTCTCCATCGTAACCGCCTGTTTGCCGGTAAAAGCGATTGTTCCGTCCGTTCCCATTTGCAGACCGGATGCCTGTCCGCCACCATCTGCTGCGATTTCTCCCGGTGTAAGCTTTATCTGTTTGCCGGTCGGGTTGCGCATATATTTCACACTGGTATCTCCCATCATATCCTGTGCATCCGCTGCTCCGTCATAGGTACTTACCGCACTGACAGCAAATGCCCCTTTTTCTTCCCATGCGGGGATACATACTTTCACACAGTCACCAACTTCCGGCATATAATACCAGCCGCTTCCATCGGAAGATGCCTGCATCGCGGAAAACGGAAACAGATACACATCTGCACTTTCTTTTCCCTCATCAATTGCAAGATGTACTTTTACTTTGTCTTTCTGAGATTCTATAACCGTCCCCTGCAACGCTGCTCCCGCCATCTCCGGACAATAAATCACCGGATACATGCAATCCTCTGCCGGCATTGCATGATACGTTCCGACCAGTTGTGCCTTCTTTGCATTCATCTGCATTTGGTCTACCACCAGTTTTCGCCCATCCAGTTCCACAACATCACCAATGTTGATAAAATCCGGGCTTTCAAATATACAGGCATATGTATTTTTTTCCAGATTCCTTTCCCGGATACAGTCATAGAGTTCCGGTTTTATGGCCTTCTTCTGTCCATTGACACCAAAATACAATGCCATATGTTCGCTTGTCATATCTGCATATATCATCGTATTACATTTGGATGCGAGCCTTTTTAAAAACTCCCAGTCGGTTTCCTGATACTGAAGAATCAGTTCCCCAGTCACTTTATTTTCACAGTGAAATATGCAGGAGTGTATTTTCTCTGCCACTTCCTGAAATGTCTTTGAGACATCCTGAAACGATCTGCTTTTTTTCTTTCGGTCAAGCTGCCAGGTACTGTCTGTGACATCCAGCATAAGAATTGCCTTGCCTTTTTCCACTTTGCAGGATGCTGCGGTTACGATTCCCGAAAAAAGCCGGATATCTTCATGCATCAGTGTCACTTTTTCTTTTTGGCCTCCCAGACTGGCATAGGAATCCACATGCTCTTTCTCCACCAGACATTTCACATTCAGGCAGGCATGCTGATTCCATTCTGCCGTCAATTCGACCGATTCAATTGCATTGACCTCTATTCCCTTTAACTGTAACTTTCCAATCTCCATCACTGCTGCCTCCTACTGAAAATCCAGATATGACAGCGTTGCTTTTATGATATTCTGCCATTTTTCGATATCTTTATAAAAACAGTTATAGGATCCCACCAGCATCTTTCCATTATTTTTATTGATGGAATAAAAAAGCATTTCATACATGACACCAGGTGCCACCGGTACACGCATGGATGTGAAATAGACCGGTGCCACCGGATCCTCGACTTCGCCCTCTTCAATCATCTCGGCATAAATTCCGGCTCCCCGAAACTGTCCATATACACCCTTTTTTACTTTTTCAAATGTCACATCTTTGTTTTCGGATGTGGTATATTGCAGAATCAGACTGATTCCCATAACATCATTTACCAGAGAGACAACCCCCTGATCCTGAGACTGCACCTGCAGATAATCGATTGGAACCGGCAGCGACACTGCATTTTGAAAAAACTGTACTGCCCGAAATCGCATCGGTCCGTCCGGAAAATGAATCATTCCGCTCCCCATCTGGGAAACCACTTCTTCTAAGGGAAGGGACTCCTGTTTCTTTTCCTCTTTTTCCCTTGCCTCCTGTAACTCTTTGGTAATTTTTTCCTGCTCGTATTGCTGTCTTGCAAGTTGTTTATCCATATTGTTGCCCCCATTTATCATCCATTATTTTTGATTCTGTTTCCGTGAACATTGATTGTTTCACTTACTGTAATATCACTTCCTGCGGCATTGATAATCTGCACATTTCCCAGTGCAGTCAATGACAGATTTTCCTCCGCCTGAAGAGAAATCAGTTCCTCCGATGAGATTGACACATCGGTCATGGCGGTCACTTCAATTGTTCCATCCGGTGAAAGCGAGATTGCCGCCGCATTGTCTGCGCAATTCATTGCCACGCCCTGCGCCGTAAAGGAAACCATCTGTCCCTGATCGTTAGAAAGAATTTTATCCTCTGTATTCTGTTCCGGCGCACTCTCTCCTCCGGCTGCCAGTGCCCCGGCACCTGCACCTGATCCACCACTTCCGCCACTTTTGATTGCGGATATCACATAGGCTTCTTCTTCATCTTCGGTCGGGAAAAACAACCGGATTTCTTCGCCCTCCTCCGGCATACAGTACCATCCGCTTCCGTCGGAAGATGCTGCCGGTGAAGCATAGGAAAACCATCTTCTTTCTGCCTGTGGGGTCTCCCCTGTCTCATTCAACTGTATCTGTACTTTGTCCCGCTGCCTTGCAGTGATTGTTCCGTCCAGAGATATTCCTGTAAGCTCACAATTATAATACCGACTCTGTATAAAATTATTCCGGTTGCACAGAACATACTGATTTCGATACCTTCCGTCTTTCATCGTCTGCTCCAGCTCATAGACATACAATTTTTTATTCTGCAGCTTCACTGCCTCTCCCATATCCAAAAATTCATCCAGTTCCACAACATAAGCCGGAAATTCACCAAACCGGATTTCATACTCTGTAAGTTCTGCCTGTTCTCCCTCACTTTCTTCTGGCTTTCCAAAACAGACCTGTCCCTTTTTTCCTTTCATCCGGGTAAAAACAGGTTCCTGTTTTTCCGACAACATCCGTTTTATAAATGCGTAATCCGTTTCTTCATGCTGCATGAGAAAATGGCGAATGGTAAAAGGTTCTGCCTGTATGGAATATCCAAGTGATTCATAACTTTTCATCAGCTGACCGATCAGTTCATCACTTTTCTTTGCCTCGTTCTGATAATCCGTCTGATATGATACATAATCCATAACCTGTGTAATTCCGCAAAGATGCATCTCTATACGGTAAGCCCCTCCCTCTTCACAGACATTCAATGTTTTAAGCACGCCTGCAAACAACAGAGTCTCTTTGTTTTTTTCATCTTTATAAAATAACGATAACACGGTGGAACTGTCTGCCATTTCCTCATAAACCAGATATTCCTCTGCACTCATCTCTCCCTGTATCATCGCCTCATCATGTCGGTTAAGTCCTCTTTTTATCTCATAACTGTCGATTCTGCTTATTTTATAAGGTGTTATTCTTATACTCATCTGTTTCTCCCGTTTTCTTTATTTTGCAATCTGGTTTCCTTTCTGAACAATCACGGTCAGATCACTGATCAGAAATGGTGTATCCCACGCGGTCTGTAGCGTATAGTAAATGGGAAGGAATAATTGTTCCGCCAGATGTATTTTCTGTTCCAGTTCCATGGTTTTCTCTTTTCTCACATACACATACAATTCGTGTGGAAATTTTCTGTGCCGGAAAAGCACACTTCCCGGAATCAGCATCTGTACTTCATATACAAATGAAACGATCTCCTGACGTTGTCCATAGAAACGATACAGATTCCTCAATGTTTCGCTTTGTTGTGTCCGGGTCAGTTTTATCCATTGCTCTCTGATGTCCGGTCCAAAACAACCACTTTCTATTTCTTTTCTCATTTCCTGCCGGACAATCACAGACACATCCATTCCTGTATCATATTCTATACAGGTGATAGTCTTTGCAATCTCCGGCAAAAATGTATCATCCGTTTCCAGTCCGGGTACTATTTTTGTCATTCGAATATAAGGATTGACGGCAAACGAAATCTCCTGTTCCCCGGATACTTCCGATACTTCTTCATAAGGAGACCCTTTGCTGCTTTTGGTAATGATACATCTTTCAATGTTTTCTTTTGAAACACCGTTTTCGAGCATCTGCCTCCAGAGTGGTTTCATTCCTCCACCTCTTTTCTTAAACATCCGTAAAAGCATTCTGTTCCATAAACGATCCGCAGATCGTGAATGATAAAATTCATCATATCCGCATTCCACGGATTGTCCGGGGCTTTGGGATAAAAATAAATCCGGTCCATAGCCATATAGCGAATTTCTTTAAAATAATCTGATGCCTCGTACGACCATATATTCCGTATAATCTCTGCACTGGTCACATGGCGCAGTGTTTTCTGATGTAAGGAAAAGATACTTTCTCTTATGCCGTTACTTACCGGATAATGTAACTGTTCTTTTAGTCCCGTCTCTGTTTTTACAATTTCATAAATCTTCCATGCCTGATATGTCCGCTGTGCAGTCATGAGGAACAGCCGGTCCTTTGTTGTCTGTACCGTCACAGGCTGCACGGTATCTGTGTCTGCCAGATATCCATTCTTGCAGCTATGGATCTGTATTTCATGCCGATACATCACCTGTTCATCTTCCGGCACAGGAAATTTGCATTCCTTGCACAGGACTGGTCTGACATTCCATAAAAGAGCCACATCCTCAAAGATGTTTCCTGTCTCTGTTCCCCATGCAATCTGTACATCAATGATCTGTTCGTCTTCCCGCAGTTCATCCTCTGTTTCATAAAACTCCACGTCAAAAAATCCCCGAATCTGTGCCTCGTTTACACATGGCATATCAATTCCATTCTCTGCGTATAGCTGATTGATATGTTCTGCTGCACGATGTGCTTCCTTTTCTGCATGAAGAATCACACGAACAGGATATACTCCGTAGTTGGTTATTACTTCCGCAGGAAAAATATGCCCTTCCATACCCTCAGCATGTAAACACCATACAGCACCTATTTTTCCTCTGCCCCAGGAAATTTCTTTGTCATGCCCTGCCTCTTTCAGTACAGACAGCTGATCGCTGAATTTATCTGTCTCATCTTTTCTGCAAAGATAGGTTTCTACCGCATAACTGCGTTCACTGTGTCCAAGTTGTGCGAATACATATTCTCTGATTTTATCTATTTGTTCTTCCTGATATTTTTTCAGTCCCTCAAATTTGTCCATTTTTAATCTACTATAATACTTCGTCTTTCTCTAAATGTCTGTCTTTCTGCAACCATGGTACGTCCCTTCTTTAGAATGGATAAGAGTGCCTCACACATCTGTGCATTGTTCATTTTTGCAACCGGCCTTCCGGTCTTTACTGATATATAAGCACAAATGATTTCCCTGTCTACCGGCTCCTTACGCAAACACTGCATGCAAAAACAAATATCTGCCTCTCCCTTTTCCTGCTTTTGCAACATATCTCTTGCAAAAGCCACCGTAATTTCCGGTGAAATTGTAGCTTCTGTTCTGGCACTGTATGGCACATAACGCACATCAATGTGATTATGTTCGATGAAAAAATCCTCAAAATGCTGTGCATGATCGATCAGTCGTGCTCCGGCTTCCGTAAAAAATCTTCCAAGCTCCATCTCATACGGAAAACAGGTCTCCTCATTTGTAAGGAGCACTTGTGTATGAAACAGTTCCCCATCTGATGTACGTTCCCCGTTATCAAACCTGATTTTCAGATAATTCATGCGATTATTATGTTCAAATTCTACACATGCACTTTCTTCCATATGATACAGGCGCCCCTGGTACTTGATGATCCCCGGTGAAAGAAGCAGTTCATCTGTATCCTTTGCCTGCAAACGGACTCCGGTCACAATCCCATCTGTATAATCTGCATACAAATGCTCAAACATTCTCATTGGATACAGGACATTCTCCTGTAACACCTCCGCCTTTACAATCGATTTTTCTGAAAAAACAGGGTTTTTACTATAAAACATGAATTCTTTTTCCTTCCAGTGTATTGAAATCTTTGATATACATCGTGCTTCCATTTCCGATTAACATACAGCCATACGGATCATACTCTATTTCGCTTTGTGTTTCCCCGGAGTATTTGTACAATTCTCTCGGCAACTGTGTGTCTGCCATTGGTTCTGCTCCCATACACAGACATGCAGCAGTCACATATGCAGCACCTGTATAACATTCCTCATATGCAGAACTCAGATTCGGATAACACAATGATGTGTTTTTTTCTGCCGGACTGTTTTTTTCGACCAGTTTTTCTCCAAGCGCATGCCACATCGCAGTTCCTTCTTTTGCAAAAACTTCCGGTCCATACTTTTTTTGCAGCGAAGCCTGCAATAACAATGGAATATTATACTGTTGAAAAATATCCGCAATTGCCTTTACTGCTTGCGGGTACTTGTCTGCCTCTGGCAGAATTGCACATTGAATATAAGAACTTCGATCCTGCTTTGTATTGGCTGTATTAAGATATAAGGATAGTTTTTTGCAGTTTTTTTCTTCCAGACAACTGTCTGGTTTTGCATTTGCGATCAGAAGTTCAAGTTCTTCTTTTTCTTCCTGTTCCTGCTGATATTGAAAAAAAGTATGTATTCCGATATAGTGCTGAAGTTCTTCCAGATTCAAAATTGTATCCGACTGATTTTCTTTTTTCTGCCTGTCCACAGAATTCCATAGTTCATAAGTATCCGGTTCTTCCAATAATGTCCGAACAAATGGATCCGGTTCTTCTATCGCTTTTATTGTTTTCTGTGATATTTCCGGTAATTCGTCCACGCTTCGCAACAGAAGATTTTCCTCAATCCGCTGCATCTGCTGATCGGAAAAAGCGTAATTTTCAGTGTCTTCCGTCAAAAGTGAAAACATATCTTCTTTATTTTCAAAAATACGATCTAATAATATAACTCTCATATATAAAACTATATTCTTTTACCCCTTCTTTTTCAATTGTACTATAGTCCTAGATTTTGCCTCTCCTATGCAGCAAAAAACACGCTGTGAGCAATCGCCCACAGCGTGTTTGACTTGTAAAATATTTCATTTATAAACAGCCGGCACCCATCTGCCAGACAGGCGCAACTAATTGAATCCGACCACTTTCTGAGACAGACGATAGGCAGCCACAGAAATTTTGCGGCCTCCTTTTCCTGGAAGATTCATGGTCTGCCCCATAATTCCATGGCGCAGCTTATGGAACAGGGTAATATCTTTGTCCTTGATATATTTCCACAGTTCCCGCTTTTTCTCAAGGTTCTCCTCTGTACCGGACCGAATCAGCATAATGGTCGATACCACCGTAATAATCTCGAGATAATTGATCATATATTTCCGGCATTTCAGATTCGTAACCTTATGCAAATCCACGTCATCAATCATGATTTTGTTCACGCGGATCTGCTGATCAATCCGACTAATCATGACTTTTTCATTGACTGACTGATCCTCTCTTCCGATAAAATAGCGATAGAAATCCACATCCATATAATACATGGTTCTCACATATGGAAGTGGTTTGTACACATAGATGTTATCCACATAAAATGTATGTTTCGGCAGCTCTAATCCACAGGCACGCAACATTTCTGTACGATAAATGACAGAATGCATTAAAATATAATGTCCCTTGTGGAAATGGCGGATATCCCCCCATGTAAAAACACGATCCTGCGGGAATCCGGTCTGTCGCATGACTCTCTTATGATGTGCGCCCTCTTTCTCATATACATAGTTTGCAAGCATCATATCAAGCGTTGTCGGTCCACCTGCAAATTCTTTTAATTTCTTAAGGATTTGCTTATAAGCTTCCTCATCTACCCAGTCATCACTGTCCACAACTTTAAAGAATAAACCGGTCGCATTACGGATTCCGGCATTGACAGCTTCTCCATGTCCACCGTTTTCCTGATGAATCGCACGCACGATTCCCGGGTATTTTGCTTCATAGGCATCAGCGATTTCTGCTGTGCGGTCCTTGGATCCGTCATCAATGATCAGGATTTCCACATCATCTCCACCTGGCAAAATGGAGTCAATACAATGCTCCATATAATCCTGTGAATTGTAGCATGGTATTGCAAATGTTAATAATTTCATTATAATTCCTCCGCTAATTCCATTGCTTTACGGCACATTGCATCAATATTGTAGTACTTATATTCTGCAAGTCTTCCAAGCAGATGGAAATTTGTAAACTGTTCTGTCAAAGCTTTGTATTTCTCATAAAGCTGCTGATTCTTTTCCTCTAAAATCGCATAGTAAGGGATTTCTCCCTCTGCTCCGGTATATGCAAACGGATACTCCTTCACGATGGTTGTTCCGTTGGTATCTTTCTGTCCGGTCAAAAATTTAAACTCCGTGATACGTGTATAATCTTCACTGACCGTATAGTTTACCACACTGTGATCCTGAAAAGAATCCTGATTCAAATGTTCAAATTTGAAATCCAGTGAGCGATATGGAAGACGTCCATACCGGCAGTCAAACAGCTCATCAATCGCACCTGTGTAGATGAGATCTCCATCAAATTTTTCATCTTTAAAATAAATTCCGTCATCTGTAAATTTTAACACATCGCCACAGTCGGTATCTAACCATACCTCAATATTCGGATGATCCAGCATTTTTTCAAACATCGGTGTAAATCCATGTAACGGCACACTCTGGTATTTGTCCTTAAAATAGCGATTATCACGGGAGATTACAACCGGCACACGTCCTGTAACTTCCGGACTGATTTCTTCCGGTTTCTGTCCCCACTGTTTCATAGTATAATATAAAAAAACGTTCTTATAGACAAACTCTGCGATTTCACGAACATCCGGATCTGCATTCTCACGCAGCTTCATAATTGGTACACGGCTTCCCTCACCGTATGCCTCAATCAGCTTCTTCTCAAGACGGGCAGCTTTTTCCTCATCATATACCATATGAAGCGTATTTAAATTAAATGGAACCGGAATCAGCTGATCTCCAACTTTTGCAACAACTTCATGTCCAAAATCATACCAATCGGTAAAGCGGGACAAAAAAGCACGCACACCCTCATCCTCTGTATGGAAAATGTGTGGACCGTATTCATGAATCAGAATTCCGTAATCGTCCGGCTTGTCATAACAGTTTCCACCGATGTGGCTTCTACGCTCAATTACCAGTACCTTTTTATTTTTTTCTTCTGCTAACTTACGGGCTGTCGTTGATCCTGCAATTCCCGCACCAATAATAATACTATCGTACATATATAAAAATCCCTTCTGTTTTCGTATAAATCTGACATATTTCATTATACACAATTTTGTGCTTTCGTCGACCTGTTTTTCATTAACATTGTCTTAACAAATCTTAAATTGTGAACTCATTGCAAGCGCAACCGTTTGCATTTTTCTTTTTCTGGTACTAAAGTCGCAATATTTTGTTCATATTTTATTTACAAAAATCTCATAAACTAAACATACCAACTTCATAATTGGATTTTATACTGAGTTCATAGATAAGAAATTAACTTTTTCTTTTTCATATTTTTTCCTCGCACCTGCAAATGGGCGCGAGGCCTCCCTTTAATAATAATATTTTTTCTCATACTAATCTTTTTCATGAAAAGAAGGTGCCAGTTGGCATCTTCTTTTGTTTTACTGTTAGGAAATTCCTTTTGAATTTCCTATACAGCAAAAATCCCTGGCTTTCGCCAGGGATCTGCTGTTGATGTATACTAAAACTAAGGGGATTAGATTCACTAACCTAGCCATTAGATTAGTGCAATTTTACTCAACGTCCTGTAATGCTTCCATGTCCTCTTCACCGGTACGGATCTTGACAACTTTAGCAACGTCATATACAAAGATCTTTCCATCTCCGATATGTCCTGTGTAAAGGGCCTTCTTTGCAGCCTCTACAACACTGTCTACAGGAATCTTGCTTACGACAACCTCAACCTTGATCTTAGGAAGTAAGGTTGCATCGACTTCAGCACCACGATAACGCTCGCCGGAACCTTTCTGGATACCACATCCCATAACCTGTGTACAGGTCATACCGGTTACACCCAGATCGTTCATTGCTTTCTTTAAGTGATCATAACGCGACAGTTTTGCGATAATAACAACTTTGTACATTCCGGTTGCGTCCTTTGGAATAGCGGAAACAACCTTGACAGCGGCATCTTTCTTTGCCTGTGAAGCCTCTGCATATTCTGGTGTACCAAGGTCTGTGTTTTCGTTGACATCCATTGTCATAGTGTTGGAAACATCCATGATGGAGAATCCTGAGTAAGCAGATGCAAGACCATGCTCCATAGAATCCAGACCAACGATTTCCTCTTCCTCAGTAACACGAAGACCGATTGTCTTCTTAATAATAACAAATGCGATGGTAATTGTTACGGCAGTCCATGCTGCAACAGTAACGAAACCTAATAACTGAATACCTAACTGCTTGAATCCACCACCGTAGAAAAGACCTTTTACAGTATCATTTCCCGGTACAGATGTTGTTGCGAATAAACCAACGGCAATTGTTCCCCAGATACCATTCATCATATGTACAGCTACGGCACCAACCGGATCATCCACATGAAGCTTATAATCGAGAAGCCATACACCAAATACTACAAGTAATCCAGATACAAAACCGATAATAATTGCTCCCAGACAATCTGTCACATCACATGGAGCTGTGATTGCTACAAGTCCTGCAAGAGATGCATTCAGACACATGGAAACGTCCGGCTTACCATATTTGATCCATGTAAAGATCATACATACAACAGTTGCTACTGCTGGTGCTACGGTTGTTGTAAGGAATACGCTTGCAAGCTGATCACCTGATGTACATGCAGCACCGTTAAATCCATACCATCCAAACCAGAGAATAAATACACCAAGTGCTCCAATCGGAAGATTGTGTCCCGGAAAAGCATTGACTTTTGTAATCTTTCCGGATTTGTCTTTTGTAAACTTACCAATACGCGGTCCAAGCATTGCAGCTCCAATCAATGCGGAGATACCACCAACCATATGAATTGCACAGGATCCTGCGAAATCATGGAAACCAAGCTGTGCAAGCCATCCACCGCCCCAGATCCAGTGTGCTTCAATCGGATAAATCAATGCAGAAATTACTGCAGAATAAATACAATAAGATAAGAATTTTGTTCTCTCAGCCATAGCACCAGATACGATGGTTGCTGTGGTTGCACAGAATACTAAGTTGAATACAAAATTTGAAAAATCAAAATTTGAATAGCTGGTAAAGATATCAAATCCAGGTTTTCCAATGAATCCCAGGAAGTCTTCACCCAGTAACAATGAAAAACCAATCAAAATGAACATAACTGTACCAATACAAAAGTCCATCAGGTTCTTCATAATAATATTGCCTGCATTCTTTGCTCTGGTAAAACCGGTTTCTACCATAGCAAAACCTGCCTGCATCCAGAATACCAATGCGGCACCGATCAAAAACCAGATGCCAAACATATTTTCATTAATGAAATCAATAATTTGTTGTTCCATAACGTTTTCCTCCTTCTTTGGCGTATAAAGAAAGACACTTTCCCAAAATTCCACAGCTTTGTGGTTCTGAAAAAGTGTCCTTTATTTTAATAATATTTATGAATTAACTTTCAATGATTATACTTCGAAAATTAAATCTCCATAAGATGGCATTGGCCATAAATCTTTGTCTACGATCATCTCAAGCTTATCTACTGGTGCACGAAGTTCATCCATTACTGTCTTAACAGTGTCTCTGTAGTATGCTGCCTGAGCTCTGCCTTCTTCCATCTTTCCGCCCTGCTCGGTTACTTCCTGTAACTTTGTCAGTGCAGCTTTTGTTTCTGCAAGTAATGCAGATGTCTCTTTTAACAATTCTGTCTGTGTGCTGACATCAGCATCTGCGCATGCTGTCTTAACAGTTGCAAGAGACTGTCCAAGCTCAGTTGTGTATTTGATGACTGCCGGAATAATCTGTTTTCCAGCGATATCGATCATAGCTTTTGCTTCGATATTGATAGTCTTTGCATAAGTCTCATACTCAATTTCTACACGAGACTCAAGCTCCGGCTTTGTAAATACGCCAAACTTCTCGAATGCAGCAACAGATTCCGGTGCTGTATAAGCAGGAATAGCATCAACCATGGACTTGATATTTGGAAGACCACGCTTTGCTGCTTCCTCAACCCACTCATCAGAATATCCGTTTCCGTTGAATACGATTCTCTGATGCTCAACTGCATACTCTTTGATCAGATCATGTACTGCAAGTTCAAAATCATCTGCCTTTTCAAGTACATCACAGGCCTCAGAGAATGCCTCTGCAACGATTGTATTCAATACAATGTTTGCCTGTGCAACAGAATCCTGAGAACCAACCATACGGAACTCAAACTTGTTACCCGTGAAAGCAAATGGTGAAGTACGGTTACGATCTGTTGCATCCTTCATGAAATCAGGAATTGTCTTAACACCAGTCTCAAGTTTTTCACCCCTTAAGCTGTGTGTTGCTGTACCGGTAGAAATCAACTGATTCAATACATCTCCAAGCTGATCTCCTAAGTATACAGAAAGGATTGCTGGTGGTGCCTCGTTTGCTCCTAATCTGTGATCGTTTCCTACGTCAGCAGCTGCTGCACGAAGAAGTGCTGCATGCTCATCAACAGCTTTTAACATACAGGTAAGTACAAGTAAGAACTGTACGTTCTCATGTGGTGTCTTGCCCGGCTCAAGTAAATTAATTCCGTCGTCAGTTGTAATAGACCAGTTGTCATGCTTTCCGGATCCGTTCACACCTGCGAATGGTTTCTCATGAAGTAAGCACTGTAAGCCATGACGTCCGGCTACTTTCTTTAATGTCTCCATGATCAGCTGGTTGTGGTCTACAGCTACATTACACTCTGCATAGATTGGAGCTAACTCGTGCTGTGCAGGAGCAACCTCATTATGCTGTGTCTTTGCAGATACACCCAGTTTCCAGAGTTCCTTGTTTACATCTTTCATGTAAGCTGCGATTCTCTCGCGGATAGCTCCGAAGTAATGGTCATCCATTTCCTGACCCTTTGGCGGCATTGCACCGAACAATGTACGGCCTGTAAAGATTAAATCTTTACGCTGTAAATATTTTTCACGATCTACAATGAAATACTCCTGCTCAGGTCCAACAGAAGGTGTAACCTTTGTGGATGTTGTATTTCCAAATAGTTTTAATAAGCGAAGTGACTGCTCATTGATTGCTTCCATGGAACGAAGAAGTGGTGTCTTCTGATCCAGTGCCTCTCCTGTGTAAGAACAGAAAGCTGTTGGAATGCAAAGTGTTGCGCCTGCGGCATCCTGACGAACGAATGCAGGTGATGTACAATCCCAAGCTGTATAACCTCTCGCCTCAAATGTAGCACGAAGTCCTCCTGATGGGAAAGATGATGCATCCGGCTCACCTTTGATCAATTCCTTACCGGAAAAACTCATTAATACTTTTCCGTTTGGCATTGGAGCTGTAATGAAAGAATCATGTTTCTCAGCTGTAACACCTGTCAGTGGCTGGAACCAATGTGTATAGTGTGTTGCACCTTTCTCAATAGCCCACTCTTTCATCTCATGTGCAACGACATCGGCTGTCTCAAGATCTAATTCTTTTCCTTCCTCCATTACTTCATGGAGTTTTTTGTAAACTTTCTTCGGAAGACGTTCCTGCATTACTGCATCATTAAATACGTTTTCTCCGAAAATGTCTGCTACGTTAAAATAGTCACTCATTTCCACAACATCCTTTCTTTCCAACAATCAAATCCCCTTGATTGCATTTTATTTTATAAAGCGAAACCTTTTACTAAAAAAGGGCATTCCAATCCTAGTTGGAACGCCCTCGTTCATGTCTCACATTTATTCTGAAACTAAGATACCTCTTTCCAACTTAAAATGCAACCATTTTTTTTGAAGTTTTTTGATTTTATTCACATTTGCCGTTTTTCATCAAAAATCTACTTATTTTTTGGTAACATCTTATAAATATACTCCAAATGGGTACATTTTCTTATCCTTTTATGAATTAAAAGGCATGAAAAAAAGGAAGTGTCATATGGCACTTCCTTTGTAATTCCATCTTATTCAGCTTTACCAACTGAACCAAATAATTCCATCTTCTCCTTAACAGTAGCCTTGATAGCATCTGCGCCAGGAGCAAGTAACTTACGAGGATCAAATCCTTTGCCCTCTAAGTCCTTACCAGCCTCGATATATTTACGTGTAGCATCTGCGAAAGATAACTGGCACTCTGTGTTAACATTGATCTTAGATACACCAAGAGAGATTGCTTTCTTGATCATGTCTGCAGGGATACCTGTACCACCGTGAAGAACTAATGGCATCTCACCTGTCTTAGCCTGGATTGCATCCAGTGTCTCGAAGCTTAATCCCTTCCAATTTGCCGGATACTTACCATGAATGTTACCGATTCCGGCTGCAAGCATATCTACACCAAGATCAGCGATTGTCTTACACTCGTCTGGATCTGCGCACTCACCCATACCAACAACACCGTCTTCTTCTCCACCGATAGAACCAACTTCACACTCGATAGAAAGACCTAAGTTGTGAGCTACGTTTACTAACTCTGTAGACTTAGCAAGGTTCTCCTCGAATGGATAATGAGATCCGTCGAACATGATGGATGTGAATCCAGCCTTAATACACTTGTAGCATCCTTCGTATGTTCCGTGATCCAAGTGAAGAGCTACAGGAACTGTAATTCCAAGTTCCTTATCCATAGCCTTAACCATAGCAGCTACTGTACCGAAACCTGTCATGTACTTTCCAGCACCCTCAGATACACCAAGGATAACAGGGCTCTTAAGTTCCTCAGCTGTAAGAAGAATGGACTTTGTCCACTCTAAGTTGTTGATATTGAACTGACCAACTGCATAGTGGCCTGCTTTTGCTTTCTTAAGCATTTCTGTTGCAGATACTAACATATCATTTTCCTCCTAATCTTAAGTTAACTTGATTATAGTACATTTCTACCAAAAAATAAAGTTAAAAATTTAACAATTCAACAAAGGATTGTAACTCTTTGATGGAGATTTTGAATAAGAACCTCTTCATGCTCGCCTCCGAACTCTCCGTCCAATGTCCATGCCACATTTTCTTTTGCTGTAATGCGCACCTGATTGGTCTTAAAAGAGTAGATCAGATCCGTATCATCAATCATATTTGCAAGGCATGCCAGGATTTCATTAAGCTCGATCGGATTGCGTGGCTTTTTGATCATTGTCACTTCAAAAACGCCATCGTCAAGTTTGACATCATTGCCTGTCATTCCTTTGAACCCACCTACCGAAATGGAATTTGTAACCATTCCATAGATGAACTCATCCTGAAATACATTTCCATCATATTCCACCTGCATATTATAAGAAGGAATATCATGCAGGCACTTGGCACCTTCCATAATATATGCCACATGGCCGAAGATATTCTTCATCTGCTGGGATGTCTTATAGGACACTTCTGTAAAAAGTCCGAACGCAGCAACATAAACAAAGGTATCCTCATTGAAATCTCCGATATCGCACGGAAACGGATGATCTCCCACCGCTACCGCCGCAGATTTGACCATATCTTTCGGGATGCCAAGAGAATTTGCAAAATCATTGGTACTACCTGCCGGTATATAACCGATTGGCACATCCTGTCCACTCTGGATCAGTCCGGTCATCACCTCATCGAGAGTTCCATCTCCTCCGCTGCATACAATGCGGTCATAATTTGCAGCTTCTGCAGCCACTTTTTGTATGGCATCCCCCTGTGCCTGTGTGGTATATACCGTCACCTCGAAGTCTGCTTTTACCATGGTATCTATGATTTCTACCAGATTATTTTTAATCTGTCCCTTTCCCGAATGTGGGTTAAAAATAAATAATAATTTCTGACTCATCAATTTTCATCCTCATTTGATCACTTTAGTTTCGGTTGCTTCTGCTGATTGCTCGATATCTTCTGCAATCGCAGCCAGTTTGTGCAATCTGTGGTTGACCCCGGATTTTCCTACCGGTGGATCAAGATATGTACCAAGCTCCTTTAATGTTGCTTCCGGGTAATCCAGTCTCACCCGCGCCACTTCTGCCAATGGCTTTGGAAGCTGATCAAACCCAATGTATTTTTGAATTTTTTTAATGTCCTCCAACTGTTTGACCGCAGCATTGACTGTCTTATTGATATTGGCGGTCTCACAATTTACTTTACGGTTCACGGAATTGCGCATTTCTTTTAAAATGCGGACATTCTCCAGTTTCATCAAAGAGACATAAGCCTCCATCACATTGAGCATATCTACAATCTGTGAACCTTCCTTTATATAGAGAACATACCGTTCTTTGCGCTGTACAATTTTGCCTTCTGCCTCAAAATATCCTACCAGTTCCTGCAATTGTACTGCCTGTTCCATCGTTCTGCAGACAATTTCGAAATGATAAGATTTATTCGGATTGCTGATTGACCCTGCTGCAAAAAATGCACCTCGGATAAACGCACGCTTACAGCACATCTGCTGCACAAGCATTCCATCTGCCCGCTGTTCATTGAGAGGAATTTCTTTTTGCGTATCCCAGCGGAGTGCAGAAAGTATCTTTTTACTTTCGTCTGGCTCCAATGTTTTTTCTGCATCAATTGCAAAAGCCCTCTGTAATAATCCGATATATTTTTCTTTCAAAAGAGTGTTGTCGGTATCCATTCGCAATTGACCGGACACCGTGTCATATGACCCTTCCATCTCCAGCATTCCCGCCAGTTCCGCCAGCTGGCAGTGCCGGCTTTTGGAATATTGCTTTGCCAGTTCTTCTTTTACTTCACTTGAGAAAGACATCTTACTTTCCTCTCAATGCATCTTTTCCAATATCCCGATGCTCTATCTTTAAACCATAATCTTTATTGCCATCCAGCCGCTTATACAATTCATTGGCCAGTGTGACGGACCGATGTTTACCACCTGTACATCCAATAGAAATCACCAGCTGATTCTTTCCCTCCTCAATATAATGAGGAATCAGGAATTTTACCAGGTCTTCCAATTTATCCAAAAACTCTTTTGCCTCTGCAAACTGCATGACATACTGCTGGATTTCCACATCATTTCCGGTCTTCGGACGAAGTCCGTCCACATAATATGGATTTGGCAAAAAGCGCACATCCATAACGATATCCGAGTCTGCCGGAATGCCATACTTGAATCCAAAGGAAAGAATCGTGACATACAGACTGTTAAACTCTTCGTCTTTTACAAAGATACGTTCCAGTTCGGTTTTTAATTCTCTTGTAAGCAACCGGCTCGTATCGATAATATAATCGGCCTTTTCTTTCAGATACTCTAATTTGCATCGCTCGCGACGAATTCCCTTGTCCACACGCTCTCCATGTGCCAGCGGATGACTGCGTCTCGTCTCTTTGTAACGCTTCACAAGCACATTGTCCTCCGCATCCAGGAACAGAATTTCATATTTGATATCCTTCTTTGAAAGTTCATCCAACACTGTATTCAGTGAATCCAGACTCTTGCCGCTTCGTGCATCAATACCGATTGCAATTTTCTTCTGTTGTGTATCAAAGCTCTTGGTGAAATCCACCAGCTTATCCAACAGTGGGATGGGAAGATTGTCAATACAGAAAAAGCCCATATCTTCCATCATTTTCATTGCGGTGCTTTTTCCCGCACCAGACATTCCTGTAACTATTACCAATCGCACTCTTCCAACATCCTTCCTGCTTTACTTCTAAAATTCACCAATCATTTTCACTTCCGGCTCCAGTTCCACGCCGAACTGTTCTTTTACTTTTTCTTTTACATCCTGCATCAGCTGTCGCACATCCGCTGCTGTGGCATTGGCATGGTTGATGACAAATCCACAGTGTTTTTCAGAAACCTGCGCCCCGCCAACGGTATATCCCCGAAGTCCGGCATCCATAATCAGCTTTCCTGCAAAATAGCCTTCCGGACGCTTAAATGTGCTTCCGGCACTCGGATATTCCAACGGTTGTTTTTCCACTCTGCGATTCCGCAGATCTGCCATCTGTGCACGGATTTCTTCTTCCGGTTTCTTTTCAAGCTTTATCGTTGCCTCCACAACAATACCGCCTTTTTCCATAATACAACTGTGACGATAGGACAAATCTAATTCTTCTACCGATAAGATATGCATCATTCCTTCATTATCGATCACCTTGACACTCTCAAGAATATCTTTCATCTCTCCACCATAGGCACCTGCATTCATGGTAACTGCGCCGCCGATGCTTCCCGGAATGCCTGCTGCAAATTCCATTCCGCCAAGGCCTGCTGCCGCTGCCTCATTCGCTACTTTCGAGAGCAATGCGCCCGCTCCTGCCACAATCTTTGTGCCTTCTACACGGATATCATTCATTCCGCTTCCTATCTCAATGACAAGGCCACGGATTCCCTTATCTCCTACAAGAAGATTGCTTCCGTTACCAATCACAGTAACTTCTGCATTTTCTTTTTTTGCTGCTTCAAGCAAAGCCGGCAGCTGCTCCTGATTCGGGCAGGCGTATACTTCTGCCGGACCACCGATACGAAATGTTGTATGCTTCGCCATCAGTTCTTCTTTCATCAGCCGCATTTCCGGGAAACTTCCAAATATTTTATCAAATAATTCTGACATTATGCCTCCTTTAGAAATGCAACATATCCCTGCAATGCTTCATACAGATCCACTTTGCTGATGATTTCCCATGGTGCATGCATGTTCAATACGGCCACACCGCTGTCAATAACATTCATGTCATAGTTTGCAAGAATGTAGGCGATCGTTCCACCGCCGCCCTGATCTACTTTTCCAAGTTCTGCTGTCTGGAACGATACATTGTTTTTATCCATAATATTGCGAAGCTTTGCAACATATTCCGCATTTGCATCATTGGAACCGCTTTTTCCTCTTGCTCCTGTATATTTGTTAAATACCAATCCTTTTCCAAAATATGCACTGTTTCTTTTTTCCATAACCGATGGATAATTTGGATCGAAAGCTGCCGATACATCGGAAGAAAGTACTTTGGAATTACGCATCGCTCTGCGAACGGCAAGCTCACTATATGTTCCTACAAGGTTCATCACTTCTGCTACACAGTTTTCAAAGAAACGGGATTGCATTCCGGATGCTCCCACACTTCCAATCTCTTCCTTATCTACAAGAAGACATACGCTTGTATACTCCGGATTCTCTACTTTAAGCATTGCCTCAAAAGACGGATATGCGCAGACTCTGTCATCATGTCCGTAACCCATGATCATGCTGCGGTCAAAGCCGTAATCTCTAGCAGCTCCAGCCGGAACCACTTCGATTTCTGCAGAGAGAAAATCCTCCTCGTCAATTCCATATTCTTTGGAAAGAATATCAAGAATATTTGCTTTCACACGATCCTTTGTCTTCTTTTTGTCGTCTTCATCTTCGCTTTCTTCCGCCGGGATGCTTCCGATCAGTAAGTCAAGTGCCTCGCCCTCGATGACCTTGGCTGCTTTCTTTTCCATCTGATCTGCTGATAAATGGATCAGTAAATCGCTGATTCCAAATACCGGGTCGGTTGGTTTCTCACCGATATTTACTTTCACGGTTGTTCCGTCCTTTTTACAGATAACACCGTGCAAAGCCAGTGGAAGTGTTACCCACTGGTATTTTTTCACACCACCGTAATAATGTGTGTCAAGCATTGCCATCTCTGTGTCTTCATACAGTGGCACCTGCTTTAAATCCAAACGCGGAGAATCGATGTGTGCGCCTAAGATGTTCATTCCCTGCTCCATATCCTTGCTGCCGAGAATAAACATTGCCAGACCTTTTCCCATGTTGTTTGCAACTACCTTGTCGCCAGCCTTAAGTGTTGCAGAAGATGCGATCAGTTCGTCCAGATCCGCAAATCCTGCCCCTTTTGCTTTCGCATATAAATGCGCAGTACATTCTCTCTCTGTCTTACAGTCGGAGATAAAGCTGCGATACGCTTCTGCAAATGCAAAAATTTCTTCTCTTTTGTTGGAAGGATACTTATCCCACGCGTTCTTTTTTTCCATTTCCATTACCTCTTATTCATCGTCGTCATTCTTTTTTGTCATGTTTGCCTGCACTCTGCGGTACAGTTCCTGAGCCGCATTATAGCCCATCTTCTTCTGTCTGTGGTTGACTGCTGCAGTCTCACAGATGACTGCAAGATTCCGGCCCGGACGAATCGGAAGTGAGTGACATACGACCTTGTTTCCAAGATACTCAATATACTCTTCCTCGAGGCCAAGGCGGTCATAATCCGCATCCTTCTTCCAGTCTTCAAGTTTGATGACCAGATCAATCTGCTGCTTTTCCTTTACGCACTCAACACCGTACAGAGCTTTTACATCGATAATACCGATACCACGCAACTCAATAAAATGGCGGGTAACTTCCGGTGATGTTCCAATCAGTGTGTGCTCATTGATCTTACGTATCTCCACAACATCATCCGTAACAAGTCGATGTCCACGACGGATCAGTTCCAGTGCAGCCTCGCTTTTTCCAATTCCGCTGTCTCCGGTAATCATAAGTCCTTCGCCATATACATCTACCAATACACCATGCACGGTAATACTAGGCGCCAGTTTTTCTGCCAGTGTGTAGATCAATTCTGCCATAAACTCGGAAGTTGGCCGGCTCGTTCCAAGAATCGGCACATGATTTTTCTCTGCCTGTTCAATAAAAATGGCATCCGGCTGCAGGTCTCTGCAGAAAATAACGCACGGAATCTCAAACTGTAAAAAAGCACTGTATCGGATACGTTTTTCTTCATCACTCATCTGCTGAATATATGCGTATTCTACATTACCGATCATCTGGATTCGTGACTGCTCGAAATGAGCAAAGTATCCGGTCAGCTGTAAGGCCGGACGGTTTACATCACTTGATGTGATCTTGATTTTTTTCAAATCTATATTGTCTGTAAAATTTTTCAGATCAAGAATTTGTGCAATCTTAGCTACACTTACACTGAAATCATTCATGTGCCTCTTCCCCCTAATGTTTTATGATTTGATTAATCAGATTACTGCATGCTTCGCATTCTTGTAATTTGACCCTTTAATCATTTTATTCTAACACTTTGGCCCTGATATAGCAATTATTTCTCCACTGCCGGCGGGTTATGCAAAAAAGCATATACTTTCTCTGCTGCCGCCCGGTTCATGCTTGGTGCCTGCGCCAATTCTTCCACAGTTGCATTGCGTATATTTTCGATAGACTGAAACTGTTTCATAAGTGCTTTGCGCCGCGTCGGGCCAATGCCCTCTATATCGTCTAAAATCGAATGCACCTGCGCCTTAGAGCGTAGCGAACGGTGATACTCAATCGCAAACCGGTGCGCCTCATCCTGTATCCGTGTGATCAGTTTGAAGCCTTCGCCATGCCGGTCGATCGGGATTTCCACATTATTAAAATACAATCCACGTGTGCGGTGATTATCATCTTTAACCATACCACACACCGGAATCGAAAGCCCCAGTTCCTGCAATACCTGCAGACAGATATTTACCTGACCTCTTCCACCATCCATCATAATGATATCCGGAAAACGCGTAAAACTTCCAAGTTCCTGTGGCATTTCTTTTTCTATTAACTCCTGCTGTTCCCGCATGCCGTGGGAAAATCGCCGGGTCAGGACTTCATGCATGGATGCATAATCATCCGGTCCTGTGATCGTGCGAAGCTTGAACTTGCGGTAATCGCTGCGCTTTGGTTTTCCTTTTTCATATACGATCATAGAACCTACGGTCTCAAAACCGTTGATATTGGAAATATCGTAAGCTTCCATACGGTTGAGACCTTTCATTCCCAGCAACTGTTCAATTTCTTTTACCGCACCGATCGTACGGCCTTCTTCTCTCTTGATTTTTTCTTTGTCCTGGTTAAGAACCAATGCCGCATTTTTGGCAGCAAGTTCTACCAGTTTCTCTTTCATTCCTTTCTGTGGAATGCGGATCTTCACTTTATGTCCGCGCTTTTTCGTAAGCCACTCTTCAAGTACCGGAATATCTTCGATGCTTTCCTGCAACATAATTTCTCTTGGAATAAATGGCGTTCCTGAATAAAACTGCTTTACAAAATTCACAAGAATATCGCTTGTGCTCTCTTCCGAACCGACACGCACATGAAAATGGTCTCTTCCGATAATCTTTCCGCTTCGAATAAAAAAGACCTGTACAACTGCATCCGTATCATCCGAAGCCATCGCAATGATATCCTTATCCTCACCATCCGTATTTGTGATTTTCTGCTTCTGTGCGATCTGCTTCACACTCGTCAGAAGTTCCCGGTACTCAATGGCCTTTTCAAATTCCATTGCTTCCGATGCATCCTGCATCTTTGTTTCAAGTTCCCTGATTACCGGCGCATAGTTTCCGTTAAGGAACTCCAGTGCTTTGCCCACCTGCTTGCCGTAGGTTTCTTTATCGATGTATCCCTGACAGGGCGCATCACATTGGTGAATATGATAATTGAGACAGGCACGATCCAATCCGATATCTCTTGGAAGTTTCCGGTTGCAGGTACGAAGTTTATAAATCTTATTGATCAGCTCAATCGTGTCTTTGACAGCACCTGCACTCGTGTATGGTCCAAAATATCTGGACTTGTCTTTTTTGAGCTGACGCGAAAACAGTACACGTGGAAAATCTTCTCCCATCGTCACCCGAATATACGGATACGTCTTATCATCACGAAGCATCGTATTATACTTTGGTGTATGCTCTTTGATCAGATTACATTCGAGCACGAGCGCCTCCAGCTCCGAATCAGTAATGATATACTCAAAGCGGGCAATGTGCTCTACCATCTGTTTTTTCTTGATTCCCTCATCATGACTCGGCTGAAAATACTGCCGTACACGTTTTCGCAGGCTGACTGCTTTTCCGATATAAATAATTGCATCCGTACTGTCGTGCATAATATAGACCCCCGGCTGATCCGGGAGTTTTTTTAATTCTTCCTGAAAATCAAACATCCTCTTCCCTCGTCAGAAAAAGCAGGAATGTCCTGCATCCCTGCTTTTATCTATGTTAATCTTCGAACATATCATCATTATTGACCGGAGAAATAGTTGGCTGTGTGTCCGGTACTTCATTATCTGCCGGATTCAGTCCACTTCCCTTATGCCCTTCTGTTTCTTCCGGCTCCGGTAATCCCTTCATTTCTCTGAAGATCTTCATGAACTCCTTACCGGTAATTGTCTCTTTCTCATAAAGATACTCACTGATATGATCCAGAATCTCACGATTCTCTGTCAGCATACGCATCGCTTCATCGTAACTGTGATTGATAATATCAAGAACTTCCTCGTCAATCATGCCTGCAGTGTCCTCGCCACAGATCAGGCCTGCACGTCCGTCCAGATACTGATTCTCAACTGTTGCAAGGCACATCATTCCAAACTTGTCTGACATACCGTACATAGTTACCATGGCACGGGCAATCTTGGTTGCCTGCTCAATATCGTTTGCGGCTCCGCTCGTTACAGACTGGAAAACAAGTACCTCTGCGGCACGACCTGCCATATATGTTGTAATCTTTGCAAGAAGTTCATCTTTTGTCTCAAGATACTTTTCTTCTTCCGGTGTCTGCAGTGTGTAACCAAGTGCGCCCATAGTACGTGGCACAATTGTGATCTTCTGTACCGGCTCTGTATTTTTCTGCAATGCAGATACAAGCGCATGACCAACTTCGTGATAGGAAACAATCTTTCTTTCCTTGTCGCTCATAACACGGTCTTTCTTTTCTTTACCACCGACTGCTACAAGTTCAAATGCTTCGAACAGATCCGACTGGTTTACAAATTTTCTTCCATTCTTAACCGCATTGATTGCAGCCTCATTGATCATATTGGCAAGATCGGATCCGACCAGTCCTGCAGTCGCAAGTGCAAGTGCATCCAGATCTACGGTCTCATCCATATGCACATCCTTGGAATGTACTTTTAAGGTTTCCAGACGTCCCTTTAAATCCGGCTTGTCAACAATAATCCGTCGGTCGAAACGGCCCGGACGAAGCAGTGCTTTGTCAAGCACTTCCGGACGGTTCGTTGCTGCAAGAATTAAGATTCCCTTGGATGCATCAAAACCATCCATCTCTGCAAGCAACTGGTTCAATGTCTGCTCACGCTCATCATTGCCTCCGCCGTATCGGCTATCACGGCTTTTACCGATTGCATCAATCTCATCGATAAATATAATACAAGGTGCCATCTTCTGTGCTTCCTTGAACAAGTCTCTGACTCGGGAAGCTCCGACACCTACGAACATCTCCACGAAATCCGAACCTGCCAGAGAAAAGAACGGAACATTTGCTTCTCCTGCCACTGCCTTTGCAAGGAGTGTCTTACCGGTTCCTGGAGGTCCCACAAGAAGCGCTCCTTTCGGAAGCTTCGCTCCAATATCGCGGTATTTTTTCGGATTGTGCAGAAAATCAACTACTTCCTGCAGGGATTCTTTTGCCTCATCCTGTCCCGCAACATCTTTGAATGTCACACCGGTTGTTTTCTCTACATATACCTTGGCTGTCGTCTTTCCGACGCCCATCGCACCGCCACCCATGCGCTTCATCAGGAAGCCAAACAAAATCCAGATCAGGACAAGTGGAATAATAAAACTTAAGATATTGACCAGCCATGTAGATGTATTATCCGGTACCGTTGCTGAAATCTCAATTGCTTTTCCTTCAGAAGTCTTTGCATTCTTTAAAGTTCTGATCAGATCCATATCATTAACGATTCCAGTATAATAAGTCACTTTATAAGGTGCCTTATCCTTTACCAGTGTGTAGTCCATCTCATAGGAGCTGAATTCCACAGTCTTAATATTTTTCTTGTCCAGCTGCTCAAGGAATTCCGAATATGTAGTTTCCTTTGAGCTCATCTGCGAAAAGCGGCTGGAAAAAAGTGAAATCAGAAACAATGCCACAAGCGTTACCATAATGAATCCAAGAATCATCTGCCCATTGTGGTTCTTCTTGTTGTTGTCATTGTTATTGTTTCCATTATTGTTGTTATTGTTATAATTGTTACCGTTATTATAATTATCGCCACCGTTATAGTTTCCGTTGTTATAATTATTCGGTGCCTGATTATCCATAAGCCCTCCATTTGTATGTCGCATCGTACATCTCTCATTTGATTCTCTTGTTTAACATCCTTATTATATGTAATAGAACACTTAAAATCAACAATTTGTTCATGAACTTTTTCTGCTTATTTATAAAGTTTTTCTAAAAAAGGTATGGCATAAATTGATTTATGGCTGTATAATATGTAAGTTATTTTATATATTCGAAAGCATATTACGATTGAGGAGGAAAATTATGCCTGTTAAATACGTCTTTGTCACTGGTGGTGTCGTTTCCGGACTTGGAAAAGGAATCACTGCCGCATCTCTCGGACGTCTGCTGAAGGCCCGTGGCTATAAAGTCACCATGCAGAAGTTCGACCCATATATCAACATTGATCCGGGAACCATGAATCCGATCCAGCATGGTGAAGTATTCGTTACCGATGACGGAGCTGAAACAGATTTGGATCTTGGTCACTATGAGCGTTTTATCGATGAGAGTCTGACAAAGAATTCCAACGTAACTACCGGTAAAGTATACTGGTCCGTTCTGCAGAAGGAACGCCGCGGTGATTACGGCGGAGGAACCGTTCAGGTTATTCCACATATTACAAACGAAATCAAAAGCCGCTTCTACCGTAACTTTACCTCAGACGATATGCATATCGCTATTATAGAAGTCGGAGGAACCGTCGGAGATATCGAAAGCCAGCCTTTCCTTGAAGCTATCCGCCAGTTCCAGCATGAAGTCGGACACGAGAATGCAATCCTGTGTCACGTAACTTTAATCCCATATCTGCGCGCTTCCGGTGAGCTGAAAACAAAGCCAACACAGGCAAGCGTTAAGGAATTACAGGGAATGGGTATCCAGCCGGATATCATTGTATGCCGTTCCGAGCAGCCTTTGGATCAGGGATTAAAAGATAAAATTGCTTTATTCTGTAACGTACCAAATTCTCATGTTCTGCAGAATCTTGATGTTGAATATCTCTATGAGGCACCACTTGCCATGGAGCAGGAGAACCTTGCAAAAGTTGTCTGCGAAAGCTTAAAGCTGGATTGTCCGGAACCGGATCTGACCGACTGGAAGGAGATGGTCAACGATCTGAGACATCCGACACAGGAAGTCCGCATCGCATTAGTTGGAAAATATACTGCACTGCATGACGCATACATTTCTGTTGTCGAAGCATTAAAGCATGGTGGAATTCCACTTCATACAACGATCGACATTAAATGGGTTGATTCCGAAGAACTCACAACCGATAATGTCGGTGAGCTTTTAGGCGACGTAAATGGAATTCTTGTTCCTGGTGGATTCGGTATCCGTGGTGTTGAAGGAAAAATCCTTGCCGCACGTTATGCACGTGAAAACAACATTCCTTACCTTGGCTTATGTCTTGGTATGCAGGTTGCTATCATTGAATTTGCAAGACATGTCTGTGGTTACAACGATGCCCACAGTATCGAGCTTGATCCAAACACCACACATCCGGTAATCGCACTTATGCCAGACCAGAATGGTGTTGAAGATATCGGTGGAACATTAAGACTTGGTGCATACCCATGTGTACTTGACAAGGATTCCAAGGCTTGCAAAGTATATGGTACAACTGAGATTTCCGAGCGTCATCGTCATCGTTACGAAGTAAACAATGATTACCGTACTGCTCTCGTGGAACATGGTATGAAACTTTGTGGTACTTCCCCGGACGGCCGTATTGTAGAGATGATCGAACTTCCAGATCATCCATGGTTCATTGCTACACAGGCGCATCCGGAACTGAAATCCAGACCAAACCGTCCACACCCGCTTTTCCGTGGATTTGTCGAGGCAGCAACCAAATGTAAACGCTAATACATTCCCGGAGGAGTTCGCTTCTCCGGGTTTTTATTACATGAAACACATCTTTGATACGTTTCACAGGAGCAATCATTTATGCCAAAATCAACGAAACAAAAACAGAAACTTTTTTATATTCTTGATTATCTGCGCAGTCAGACAGACGAAACGCACGTAGTCACGACACCTCAGATCATCGCATATCTGGAAGCTAACGGTATCAGTGCCGAACGAAAAAGTATCTACAATGATATTCAGACACTCAACGACTATGGCTTTGACATCATTCGTATTGACGGTCCCAAAGGTGGATACAGACTTCTCTCCCGTGAATTTGAACTGGCAGAAGTAAAGCTGCTTGTAGACCTTGTCCAGTCTTCCAAGTTCATCACGACCACAAAATCGCGGGAACTAATCCACAAACTGGAAAGTTTTGTCAGCAATCACGATGCCCGAAAACTGCAGCGTCAGGTCGTAGTCATTGACCGCAACAAAACGATCAATGAAACCATTTACTACAGTGTAGATATGATTTATGCTGCTATATCCAGCAATGTGCAGATTCGTTTCCAATATTTTGACTGGGATGTGCATAAACAGATGAAGCTGCGCAAGGACGGCGCTTTTTACGAGGTAAGTCCATGGCTTCTGACATGGGATGATGAAAATTATTACCTGGTTGCCTACGATTCCCAGGCTGGAATTCTGAAGCACTATCGTGTGGACAAAATGCTGCGCCTCTCTTTAACGGATGATGTCCGTGAGGGAAAAGAATACTTCGACAAACTCGATGTAGCCGCTTATTCCAAAAAGACATTTGGCATGTTTGCCGGTGAAGAAAAAACCATACAATTGCTCTGCGATCAGACAATGACAGGGGTTATCATCGACCGTTTCGGAAGTGATGTTGCCATCCGGCCAAAAGATGATACCCACATTCTCGTCCGCGTCAATGTTGCTGTCAGCCCGCAGTTCTACGGCTGGCTCTCCGGTCTGTCCGGCAAAGTATGCATCCTGTCACCATCCGAAATTGCCCTGGATTATCAGAAATACCTGCAAAATATTTTGGACAGTTATAAAAACAATTGTTAACAGTATTTGAGAAAGGAAGGAAGGAATCTATTATGAATTTACCAAAAGATCCTGTCATGTTACTCTCCGTCGTTAATACACAGTTGCGCGACCATTATCCAACGCTGGATGAACTTGCTTCTGCCTATATGGTTGAAAAGCAGGACCTCATCGACCGTCTGGCATCCATCAATTACACCTACGATGCTGACCAGAATCAGTTTATTTAAAAATGAAAGTGAGATTGTTATGTCTACAAGTTGTGATTTTTGTGCTTACAATGAATATGATGAAGATGACGAAGCTTACTACTGCTCCGTGAATATGGATGAAGATGATATGGCGCGGTTTATGCAGAGTAGTTATAAGGAGTGTCCGTATTACCGGTCCGGGGACGAGTATAAAGTGGTTCGTCACCAGATGTAAAGTTGTTCGACCTCAAAAGGCGCTATGGAAGTGTTTTCATACAAGGGCCGGAAGAGGGCGCACTACATTCTTTTTTCAGAAAAATTTGCAAGTTAACTCTGTGATTGGTTTTGGACGGTTGGCTGAGATACACGCTATTTGCCAAGACAATGGAACCACAGAGCAGTTGCAAATTTGTTCTTCAAAAAGAAGTAGTGCGCCCTCTTCCTGTGTGTGGAAAAACGCCAGCTTTATGCTTTAAGTTCTTTGCCTCGGTTGTTTTTGCGTAAACTTTTCTCAGTTCATCATGTACATTCGCATAGGTGGCTACCGTTGATCTCACATTTATTCCAATCGGAGATGCATCGATCAGTTTCACATGTAAAATTCCATCCGCAACAACACTCTTTACGTGTTCTGGCAAATGCGTATGGTTCAGACTTGCCTCCAGTCCCGGAATCAGGCTTTCAAGAACCATCGTTGTCTTTCCGGAGCCGGATACTCCTGCAATCCCGACAATCTGATGCAGCGGGACATTTACATTTACGTTTTTTAAGTTGTGGACGCACGTGCCCCTTACTTCTATGTATTTTGGTTCGTTGTGACTGTTTTCCATGACGGGTTACTCCTTTGCTTTCTGTCTGCACATCAACATGGATAAATAGGACGTTCTTGTTGTATCCTGCATACAATATCCAATTTGATTCAGAATACGCTCCAGCTTTTCCAACGCTTCTTCACGTTGTGCTTCTTTGTCTGCCAGTATTTCCAGTTCCAGATAATCGCCCAGGCCTTTTACATTATCCACACAGGCAGTAATTGTCCCGTTCTTCCAATACTGTCTTTGTTTTTCCACCGGAGGAACCGGCACAAATCCGATATACTCTAAAATTTTCCTGCCGGTTTCTGCGTCCCCAATTTCTGTCTCCAGCTCTTTTCTTGTCATGGAAGTCTGGTCGAGTTTTGCCCCTTTGTAGGTGATGACGGCGGACTGTTCTTTTGTGTGCAGGTTTTCAACCGTGCGAATGCGAAGCGCTTCATCCAGTGCTGCAAAATCATGGTGTGCGGCCGTATAGTACGTGTCGGTTTCCACCACCAGCTCCTCTTCTATAAAACCGAGCTGTTTTAAGGATGCGGTAATTTCTGCTTTGTCACGGATTTTTAATTTCAGTTCTACCTCGATGCTCATAATAACGATCTCCATTTACTTGCGTATTTTCCTGCATACGCTCTCTTTCTAATTATACACAAAGAATTCAGAATTTCATATATGCATCTAATATCTCAAGCAATTCTTCACCAAGACGATCCTCTTGCGCCCAACTGTCAGCAATTCCTTTGGGATAATATGGAACAAACGTGTCATGGACATATGCAAAGAAATTTTCTCGTATATCCTGTATTTTTTTATCTTTTGGACATATATAAAAAAGCATTTGATCAATATCCAGTTTTTCTCATGTAAAAGGACATAATTGTAAAAAATTTTCTATAGATCCAATGAGCCAAATAAAACAGGACATTTTCCATAACTTTTTCCCCATACATCCATTTTTCATTTTTTGACTGGACATAACTATTGCATTTTTCCCCATATGTCCATTTGCACTCTTACAAGTATCACTTTATTAGTATATAACAAAACAAACGCAAAAACATCACTTCATTTCACCTTGGATCTCTGTTTTCCTCTTCCATCACTTTTCAATATAAAAAAGCCACCATACATCTACACATACATGATGACTCCCCTTATTAAGTATACAGAAAAAGAAACCATACTTCTTTCGGAAGAACAAATTTGCAACTGCTCTGTGGTTCCATTGGCTCCGCGAATCGCGCGCTTCTCAGCCAACCGCCCAACATCGCTCACAGAGTTATCTTGCAAATTTTTCTGTAAAAAGAATGTATGGTTTCTTTTTCGTTACTTAATCACTCATCTACTTTGTTTCTTTCTTACGAAGCTTCGCTTTCGCCTGTCGATTAATCAATCTTCCGATCAATTCTACCGATTCATCAATACCATAGCAGGCACTGTTGATACACAGATCATAGTTGATAGCATCTCCCCAGCGCTTTCCGGTATAGGAATGATAATAATCCTGATGCTTATGATCCATCTTACGAACCAGATTAATTGCCTGCTTCAAATCCAGATTCTTCAGTTCCATCATACGACGCACACGGATTGCAAACGGTGCAGTGATGTAAATACTAATGTGCGGAATATGCTGTCCGGTCAGTACAACATCTGCTGCTCGTCCCATTACAATCATATCTTCCTGCTTTGCCAGCTCACAAATCAATGCGCTTTGGCGGAAGAAAGAAGCATCTTTCTTTGACAGTCCATGGTAACGATTGAAAGAACTGATCTTGGATGCATCCGGACCGAATTCTTTGACATCCCGACGTTCCAGAATCTGATTTAAAACAGCTTCATCATAATAGTTAATATGCAATGCCTCAGCCAATGCAAAACCGATATCTGTACCGGCACTTCCGTGTGAACGGCTGATACAGATAACAAGGTGATCTTTCTCTGAAAAATTCTTACTCAAAATAGAAGAATTCATATCTGCAAGATCTTCATCCACAATATCGACGGATCCAAAACTCTTCGGCAGATTGGCAATCTCTTCAAGAATGGAATTATATTCGATAAGCAAATCATGACGTACCTGCTTATCACGAATACTTCTTGCCATATTTCCAATCAGAGCCATCTCACTTCGAAGCAGATGTCCCTGCGGATTGGAGGTAATCAGCATTGTCAGATTTTCAATAGTACGAACCTTTTCTCCGGTAAATGTCTTTCCGAGGTTTGAACCGGAAGCTTTGTACACTTTCTCATCCAGTTCATAGATTTGGTTCGCCAGCTTTTTGTAAATTTCTTTGTTTTCCATAGCCTTCTACCTCCTACAAAAAGAATATCAGTGTATCAAGAATAAATATCGGTATCAAAAACTTAATCGAACATAACATATATCCGAAGAATGATGGCATCTTGATACCGTTTTCATCAGAAATGGACTTAACCATAAAGTTCGGTGCATTTCCGATATAAGTGTTAGCACCCATGAATACTGCACCACAAGAGATTGCCATGAGCATCTTGACAGCAACCGTTCCAACTGTCGTAGCGACACCTGCTGTTGCTCCGAGTGTTCCTGCTGTTGTGAGGAATACCAGATAGGTTGGGGTATTGTCCAGGAAACTTGACAATGCACCAGTTGCCCAGAACATTTCAAACGGCTTGGATAAACCAAGTTCTCCGCCTTTGCTCTTTAAAATCATAAGCGCCGGCTGCATGGTAATAAAAATACCGATGAACAATACTGCAACTTCTTCGATTGCTCCCCATGTAAAATGGTTCTTTGTGCGGACTTCAGACTTCGTTGTCTTAAAGGAAAGTCCTGCAGCAACAAGAATAATAATAATCTCAATCAGCGTAGGAACCGGAAGTTTTACGTTCTGGAAAATCGGGATAGAGAGTACATTTCCCTGTGCATCCTGAAAAGCTTTCATTCCCGGAAGCACACCGCTTAATACAACTCCTACAACAATCATGATCATGAAAATAATATTATGAAGACCATTAATTTTGAATGTAGTAGTAGGCTTTGAAATATCCGGTCTCATGCCGAGTGCAATATCTTTGCGATAAGCCTTGCGGTCGATAAAATAGAATACCATCAGTAAAATAACCATGTTAAACAGCAATATCGGGAAAAGGCGTAAACTCCACTGGAATGGAACACCTCTCATAAATCCCATCAAAAGTGGCGGATCACCGATTGGGGTCAGACATCCACCCATATTTGAAATCAGGAAAATAAAGAACACCATAATGTGACTCTTATTTCTCCTCCAGGAATTCATCTGAATCATCGGACGCACGAGAAGCATACTCGCACCGGTTGTACCAATACAGCTTGAAAGCAGTGTACCGATTGCCAGCAGTCCGGTATTCATACGAGGCGAACCGACGAAATCTCCTTCCAGATTGATATTTCCCGAAACACAGAACAGACCAAACAATAAAACAATAAAGGACAGATAATCATTTACGATACATTCCAATACCGTTTCTGCAGTCTCTCCTGCTCCATATTTTACAGCAAACGGGATGACAAATAACAGCGACCAGAGCAATACCGCCCAGCCTTTATTCTTGTCCCACCATTCTTCCTTGATCAGTGGAAAAATAGCAATACATAATAAAAGACCAGCAAATGGTATGCACAGCCAAAGTGGTATATTTTCCATTATTTTTACCTCCTTTTAATCTCCGTCTATTTTACACCCTGACCTGCAAAAATGTAACCCCTTTATTTGTTAGAAATTTAACAAAGTATTTATGGTTTTTTTAGCATTTTTTGTTCAAAAAAGCGACCGGACAGACACCACTCCAATACCGACAGCGTCATTATCAGATTTTTACAAAGCCTGTATATGATTTGCCTGATAACCTGTAAACACTTTTTACTGCACATGAAGAGAAGCCAACCCTTCCGGGATGGCTTCTCTTCGAGGAGTTTAGTTATGAAAATGTTTATTAAATAAAAAGGGAATAATGTAAAGGAATGATTTCCGTTTACAAGATATAGTATATGCACAAATTGTGTCCTTAATATGTACGATTTCAAAAACCTTTCTAAAATCCTCCCCGAAAATTTTAGAAACTTTTTATATTTTCCCTCTTTACAAATTTTTCGTGTCCCAGACGCACCAAAATATGATAAAACAATTTATTGTGCAGGCTCTGATATGATTGGAAGAAGTTCCAACACACCATTTGCTGCTGTCTCGATAGCATCCAGTTCATCCATAAAATCTTCCTCTGAATAATTCTTTGGATGTTTTGTCATATCGCCAGCAGCTGTAACAATATCTCCAACCGCATTCAATGTATCGACAACATCTGCATCTTGATCCCAGCCGTTTGCAATTGCCAAATCACAGGCAGATGTATACATCAATGCAAGTTCTGCGTACGTTGTAGCCACATATTCAGCCGCTGTCATAGACTTTTTAACCGTCACTTTGGTTTTTGCCTGATAGGTTTTCTTTCCAACTTTTACAGTCACAACAATGTCTGTCTTTCCAGGTTTCTTTGCTGTTACGACACCTTTTTTATTCACAGATGCAACAGCTGATTTCTTTGATTTATAAGAAATCTTTGCATTATCCGGCTCATTGTATACATTTAATGTAAATTTTTCTCCCTTAGCCAGCATATATTTGCTGACTACCATTGGCTTGGAAGCAGCATACACCGGTACTGTTACAAGTGAACTTGTAAGTAACACGGCAACTGCAACCATCAGTGTTAAGATTCGTTTTGTCCATGTTATTTTCTTTTTTTCCATATGCGTTACTCCTTTTCGTGTTGTATTTTGATAAATCTATTATACTGTTATTTCTGCTGTATTCGAAGGAATAGCGCGAATGGTTCATATATGGCGCGAATGGTAAATACCGGAAACTTATACGGCAAACCAGTTTTATGCTGTTGAACGTTGTTTTATGCATCGGATTATTTTATAATAAGGATATTAACATATGATATAAGGTGAATGACTTATGAAAATCGCAGTATGTGATGACGATATCCAATGCATCGCACAGGTATGTGCTTTGTTGGAGCAATGGTCACAACAAAAAAAATTGCTCTCACACTCTATCATTTTTCAGATGGAGATGAACTGCTCCGCGCACACCAGAAGCACTGCATGGATCTGATTATTTTAGATATTATAATGCCACTTTTAAGTGGACTGGATACAGCAAAAGAACTACGCAACAAAGACGATCATACCCCGATCATCTTTTTAACCTCATCGAAAGAATATGCGGTTGATTCCTATGAAGTTCATGCGCTGCATTATCTGTTAAAGCCAGTTTCCCCGACGCAGTTATTTGATTCAATGGACTATTTTTTTAATATGTCCCGACAGTCAGAAAAATATTTTCCTGCCCAGACGGCAAACGGATTTTGCAAACTACGGATTGCCGACATTGAGTATCTGGAAGCCATGAATAAACAGGTGAATGTGCATATGACAGACAGTTCTGTGATAGAAATCCATGAACAGTTCGCCAAATGCGAACAATATTTTACACAGGAAATCGGATTTTTCAAATGCCACAGAAGCTACATCGTACAGATGCGTTACATCGAACAGTTTACGAAAAATTCAATTATCACCTGCCATCAAGTGACGATCCCTGTCTCAAGAAACAGTTATTCTGCTTTCAAGAATGCTTATTTCAACTATATGTTCAAGGCGTGAATAAAAAGCTGGAGATGCCGCTATAACCTCTTGAAACACTCATGTAATTTGTAGTAATCTCCTGCATAAAGCAATCTTAGTATCATCTGCAAGACTGTTTTGAAACACAATATTGCCTCTGCGCTCTTCTTCACGAAGCAATCCTTTTTCAGCCAGTCTGCGTCGCATTTCACGGGCGGTTCCTTCTCCTCCGTCAAAAATCTGTACCTGGTCGCCTAATACTCTTTGAATCTGTTCTCTTGCAAATGGATAATGTGTACATCCAAGTACTGCTGCATCAATCTGATTGTTGCGGTAAGAATAGAGCAAATCTTCCAGATACCGGTGAAGGTCTTCCCCATCTAAATCACCTCTCTCTACAAAATCCATAAGTCCCGGACAAGGAAGTGGAATGATGGTAGCCTTGTCCTCATATTTTGCAATCAGATTGTGCAGTTTTTCTTCATGAATTGTCATAGGTGTTGCCATCACAAGTACGCGCGGGTGATCCATGCACAATACCGCCGGTTTTACAGCCGGCTCAATGCCAACAATCGGAATGTAGGGATACATTTCCCGCAAAACCCGTACCGCCGCACTGGTGGCTGTATTGCAGGCTACGACAAGACCTTTTGCCCCCTGATCAAACAAGCCGGTGGCACAGGCAATCGTAAGTTTTCTTACTTCTTCCTTCGTTTTCACACCATACGGTGCATTTTTTGAATCGCCGAAATAAATAAAGTCTTCATTTGGCATAATTTTTTTCAGTTCACGCAACACACTGATTCCGCCCACGCCGGAATCAAATACTGCAATTGGCTGTTTCTTTTCTATATGATACATTATCTGTATGCTTCCTTTCTTTAATATAAGGTAAAACTTTTAATCAAATAAAATGTATGTTATAATAGTTACAATCATTTAACAGTCGGAGGAAACCGTATGGCAGTAGAAGAAGGCCTTTTTGGCAAATACAAACAATGTGAATTTTGCGGTCGCCCGCTCCCCAAAAATTACGAAGGTGACCTATGTCCCCGCTGTAAAGATAATCAATTATTCAGAGAAGTAAAACATTTCATCCGCTCCAACAATGTAAACGAATATGAAGTTGCTGCTCATTTTGATATTCCTCTCAAACAGGTCAAAGAATGGATCCGTGACGGACGCATTGAATATCGCACAGACAATGCTGCATCCAATGTATCTGCGTTACACTGCCAGCGATGCGGTGCTCCAGTCACATTCGGAACACTGTGTCCAAAATGTTTAAAACTTTTGAACCAGCACGGATCTTCCGTTGCGTTTTCCAAAGACAAAAATAATGTTGGCGATTCCCGTATGCACTATCTCGACAACGAGAGTTAACACTATTATATCCGAACAAACAAACATGCACAACAGAAAGTCTGTTGTGCATGTTTTTGATTTACTTAATAGTACCGCAACTTAAGCCTGTTTACGAATTACTTTCTGTGCGTATTTTACCTGAACAGCATCCAGATATTTATCATCCGGCTCAAACTTGATCAAATATGTATCTCCTTCTTTCTGGATGACCATCTCATAATATGGCTGGTCTTTCACCTGGGAAGTATAATCAAGAACTTTCACTGTATGATCTGTTTCATAGCGATATACACTGCGATCTCCAGCCGGTGCAATCTGAGAAACTTCATCCATGGAATAGACAGCAAGTCTCTTACGACGGCTCTTGTTCATGATCTTGGCAAAACGAACTTCTCCATCAAAATAGGAACACTCATACTCTTTGTTCGAACGAAACGTAATAAAGTAAAAAAGCACTCCAAAAATCAGTGTCATCAAAAGCATCAACGGACTGTAACATGCTAATACCAATGATACAATCGTAATTACCAGTGACAAAATGGATAAAAATACTTTTGTCGTAGTTTTGTGAACTGGTGTCAGTACAAATACTTCTAACATATTTTATCTCCTTTAAAAATGTATTGTATTTATTATACATTAAATTTCCTGTTATTTCTATAAAATTATACTTTTTTAATAATCTCGTATGGATTTTTTGCCGTTCAATCTATATGGATTCCGACTGCCTGATTCATGCCGGAAGTGGAATTGACCAGGTCACCTGGATGGATGTCCGTGTCGGCGACTGGGTTGTCACTCCCCGCAATGGAAAACCGGTTGAAATCAATGCTTTATGGTACAATGCCCTGCAGGTAATGTCTGAGCTTGCACAATATTTTGAAGAAGAAGATCCTTACAAAGATCTTGCAGAGCAGGTTGCCCGTTCTTTCGTTGCAGAATTCTGGAACGAAAAAAAGCAATGTCTGTACGATGTCGTGGATAACAATCTGAAAGATGACAGTATTCGTCCAAACCAGATTTACGCTGTATCACTTCCATATACGATATTGCCGGAAGGCAAGGCAAAAGCAGTCGTTACCACTGTGGAACGTGAACTTGTTGCCGGCCCGGGACTCCGCTCTCTTTCGAGAGATCACAAAGATTATCATCCAATCTACTGCGGTTGTCTCCCAAAAAGGGATGCCGCTTACCACCAGGGAACTGCCTGGGGGTATCTGATAGGTGGTTTTATTACGGCTGTATCGGTTCCATCTCTGAAATTTTTGATGGAGATGCACCTCATCATTGTCGTGGCTGCTATGCACAGGCATGGAGTGTAGGCGAAGTACTTCGGTGTTATACAGAAGATATTCTTCCATTTTCATAAGAAACATTATTTTCTCTCACGCGGAAAATTACCATCGGAAATTTTTTTAAAAAAATTGATATTTCTTCTTGACAATTGTCCTGTCTTTATGTAGAATAATCATTGTTCCGCGTGAGTGAAACATGCCTGGTTAGCTCAGTTGGTAGAGCAGAGGACTGAAAATCCTCGTGTCTCTGGTTCGATTCCGGAACTAGGCACTATATGCGGGTGTAGTTCAATGGTAGAACACCAGCCTTCCAAGCTGGATACGTGGGTTCGATTCCCATCACCCGCTCTTTAGAAGAAACCGAAATGGTTTCTTTTTTTATTACAGAATAACAATTACATGTCTTACCATATGTGTATACAAAATAAAGTGCGCGCTTGCCTGCTTTTGCTGTGGGGGAATTCCCCAAAAAAAATTTCCTATACAGCAAAAAGCATCGATTAAAATCTTTCGATTCTAATCGATGCTTTCTTTTATTTATTCTCGTATTATATTAGAATAAATCAACGGATCCTGTGAATTTATCATTGATCACATAGTATGCTTTATAATCTTCTGGTTTTATGTAAATATTTAAGGTCTTGATACATCCTGCTCTATGACCTTCTGCAACAAACTGAGCCTTAACCTTGTCCTCAAGACTTGCAACACTAGCTGCATTTCCCTGAAATTCTACAATCATCTCTGTCTTTGCAGGTTCCTTAACAGCCTTCTTTACTGTTTTCTTAGCTGTAGTCTTAGCTTTCTCTACTTTCTTAGCAGCTGTCTCAGCTTTTGCTTCTACTTTCTTTGCGGTTGTTTCAGCAACAGCCTCTGCTTTCTTAGCGGCTGTCTCAACCTTCTTAGTTGTTTCTTTTACAGCTTCTTTTACTTCAGCCTTTACGTCTGGAGCCTTTGCTAATTTTACATCTGTACTTGCCTTGTTTACTTTTTTGTTCTGCATAATACTTTCCTCCTAAACGAACAATTACTCACAAACCAAAAACTTTTCAATTGCAACCAGTGCCTCCTGCTCATCAGAACCTTCTGTCACAATATCAACAGACATTCCATCTGATGGGTTGAAAGCCATAATACCCATAATACTTTTCGCATTGATGCGTCGATTATCACTTTCTAATGTAATATCACTATCAAATTTACATGCAACTTGAACAAGTTCAGCAATTGGATTCTCATGTTCCTTTGCCACATTAGAAACAATTACATTTTTCTTACTCATACGCTCTCCCTTTCTTACATGTATAACACACAAAAGAAATATATATCACTTCCAAAATATTTTCAAGGCATCAACCGTATTTCTGTTAAAGTTTCACGAATCATGCATAAAACATAAGATTGAATTGGTTATTTTTACAATACTTATTTTACAAGATATGTGAAGAATATATTTCCTGCATCAGAAAACCATTTATTAGCTTCGTCAAAACTCTTTGATTTTGTAGAATGTGTTTCCGGATCATAATAATAAATATGACTTGCCGAATAACCGGTTACAAGAACCGCACTCTTGTTGCCTGTCATAGCAAATACCGGACTTCCTTCACTCACATAAAATATAATTTCATCCACGCTGCAGCCAGACACATCCAACACAACCGCATCCTTTATTTCATCTTCTATTACCTGTTTTGGTGTTGCACCAGCATCTATCAGTGTTTTCACGCTGACATCATCTCCATGATACGCGAGCATTGCACTCACTGCCTGCACCACAGAAGAAGAATTTTTATCCGTGTCATTTACCTTTATATTTGCAAATGCATTCCGTGCAGATTTACGGGCACGCATCCATATATACTGCTGCTGACTGTCCACAACCACGCCAAGATTTTCATTCGCACAGACAATTGCATCTGAGATATTGTCCGTAGCAAGTACCACATCTCCTTTTTCATATACATAAAAACGTTCCACCTTATCTTTTGTCTCCAGCGCAAGTGTTCTAGGCTTCTCTAACAATACTGACTTCGAAGTGATCATTTTAATACTTGAAGCTTTCAGCGTCGCTTTCATTACCAGCTGATACTGTGTCTGTTTAATATCCGTAACTGTCTGTCCGACGGAAACTTTTGTTTCTGTATCCGCCGCACGGTTCATGATGGAATCCACACTGCCACTTATATAATGTCCACCGGTTTTTTTCATAAGCTGAATCGTAATTGTGTAATCCTGTACACTGACCGATTCCACTTTCCCGGATTTTGGTTTATATTTCTTTACAATATCATGACTATCCTGCGATGTAGACATAATTTTCAAATAATCCATCGGAAATACGGTGTTGCCGGCCGCACCTACAACTACATTATCTTTCTTTGCCGCACCATAGATAAAATCATTATTGATAAATCCCAATGGTCGCAAATACAAATTATCGCTTTCTTTGATATCGTATACCGACTCATCCTGTAAATTCATCAAATGGATTGTTGTGCTTGAATATTCGTTGTCAGCTTCTACCCATGCAAGATACTGATTGGATTGTGAAGTCTGATAACAACTTTCTTTCAGACCATCCACAATGACTTTTTCCTTTAATGTTGTCAGATTAATACGGTACAATTTTTCATCTATAAACAAATACAAATTGCCTTTGTCATTGACATACATCAACTGTCCCATTTCTGCTTTGAGAATTTCATAAGACTGTGTGGATGGAATAAATACTTCTTCCTCCATGGTCTGTACCAAGCCATCATAGTGATATACAGCTGTACCGACCTGTCCCTCGTGATCACCTCTGTTCATATATCCATAAACCACAAAGTCCACACTTCCGGCCTCATCCACGCGCACAATTTTAATATCATGCGGTCCCCAGTCATCCCGGATATCTGTTCCCTCTGTATCCCGGAAGCTGAATACCTGCACGATCTTTTTATTGATACGGTCAAAACACCACAATTCGCCCTCCTGAACGAAAGCAACCACAGTGCCTGTCTCATTCATAGCATATTCAATCTGTCCGTCTCTTATTCCAAGCTGTATACTGTTTCCATCAGAAATAAAATTATTTTCCCCACGGAAAATCTGATTGGTCGTGCGCTCAAAATTAAGGACATACATACGACTGCTTGTCATACGTAAACGGTAATATTCTTCCACATTATAATACTCTGTTTCGCCTTTTCCATTTACATAAGATGCAACATAAGAAATCGTAATAACATTGTAGGAAGTATTGATTTCTTTAATGGATGCAACCGTATCTCCAATCTGTTTTGGTTTTAAGTCAGCCCATGTAATCTGCTTTAAAGTACAGGTAAGGTCAACATAATGAAGTGTCGTCGCATCTCCGGTTGCTGCATCCATATACTTTGGAATAAAAGTGTCCGCATCGTCCCGGAATGTATAATCATGAAACTGTAATGCAAAATCAACGCATTCTTTGACATAACTGTCAATCGTCTGCATGAGTCTTGTATAATAATAAATTTCCTGACCTTCTGACTGTAGCGTTACAATCATCGTATATTCCTGATCTTCGTCCAGAATATTCTGAATCATAAGATTTGCCGTCACATTATTACCCGAGGTTTTATAATCGGTTACATTGCTTTTTGCTACGAGTCTTTTCCCATCCATACTGCGAATTTCAAAACGCATGGCATCAATTTTCTTTCCATACGTAGCAACAATAATCGGAAGAACACGCGAATTATCAACCGGTGTAATGGAATCTCTCATCTGCGTCGCATCCATCTTGTCCACATAACCATGCAACTCATTAATCCGATTATCTCCCTGTTGAAAATATACCACCGGCAACGTTGCCTTTGCCATGGTCGTTGTCATATCGCGGTTATCTTTATTTGTTGTAATACTAAATAGAATTATCGCCACGAAAAAAAGTGCCATCAGCACAATTGGTTTTATAACTTTCTTATTCATTGCTCTTTCCTTTACAGTGCAAGGCATGCCTTGCACTGTTTCTATTGTATTTGTGTTACCACCAGCGTCTGCAACGGCGATGATGGCAGCGTCTACGGTACAATTCGGTCCCAAACAGCACTCCTACCATGCTGCAAAGCCAGTCGTCTCTGCAATCCCTCTGCGGAGGTCTGCGCTGCTGTCCCGCAAGCGCCATCGGTACCATTTCAAAATAAGATGGTACTGCCTGATCCGGTTCTTTCTGCTGTTCCAGCAATTTCTGATACAATCGGTCAATTTCCATCTGGATCATCATCCGGTCCGGTTCCTCGTCATAAATTCTGCTTCCCTCATAGGCAAGTTCATCCAGCCGTTCTTCCACAAGTTTCATGATGTCTTTTGTCTTTTCCGGATAATAATTTTTCATTCGTTCGATATCCTTTTCATATTCCATTTCCGTCAGATACATGTTCTGCATGGGATAGGTCATATAAAACGGAATTTTTGGATATAAATCGACGCTATAATCCACAGGTACACTCCAACTTTTCATCAATATAGCATATGCTGCTACATCCCCTGCGGTTCCTTTCTACTATTCCATCGGAATATCTTCCGGCTCATCGCCAGTCACAAATTCAGAACTTACATATCCTTCGTTTCCATTATAAGAAACTTTCAGCCAATCGCCTTCATCACTTAATACTTCCAGCTGAGCCTGAGCATCTAATACAGCAACAATCTGGCAGTCTGTGTTTGGTTCACTTCGCAGATTTACGCCAGTGGTTGTCCATACATAAGTGACATCATTTTCCGTTCCCTGTGCATCATCAGAAACCGGCGGAAGTTCCGGATCCAAAGTTTCCGGCTCCATACTTTCTGTCTGCTGTGTCTGTGTATCCGCTTTGCTGCCCCCGCGATGACTGTTGATCAGCGACACTACCCCGATAATAATAGCAATCAGTGCAATGCACATGGCTGCAAAGATAATTCTTGCAATAATAACATCTTTTCTATGACTTTTCTTCATATGTTCTTCTCCTTTCGTTTGAGCTTCATCCCCTGCAGATTATTTTTGTCTTCTGCGGATCTACTTTGTCTTTTTCCAAAATAAGCTCACCAATATGATCTGCCGTAATCGTTCCCCCTGACGGATTCATCACACTGTCGATATTGTTTGTAATTTCAGCATCAACAGTAGAAAACTCAAAAGCAAGTGTCGTATTAATCAACTTGCAGTTTTTCATTACAAGGTTGTCAATATAACACATTCCCTGCAAACTTTCAATGGTACAGTTTACCAGTGTCAGGTTTTTTGCATTCCATCCCAGATATTCTCCAGATATAAACGAATCATATACAGTCACATGATCCGTATTCCAAAAGGCATCCTTTGAAAGCATTCGTGCATTGTGAATTTCCATATTGCAGACCCCATCAAATGAATAATTGCCTACTAATTCAAAATGATCCAGTTTCATATTTTTACAGTTCATTGCAAAATAATCACCTTTTGCCACAACATGATCTAATTCCACATTGCTACAGTTCCATAATGTTTCCTGCGCATCCGGGAAATTCACATTGATAAGTTTTACTCCGTCGCACCGTCTAAAATTCTTTGGAGCTTCGATAATCGTGTCCTTCACTTCAATATCATTTGTATACCATACCCCGGCTCTGGCCATATCAAACCAGGTGCATTTTTCTGCACGTACATGATTACAGTACCAAAGCGGATATTTCCACCGAAACAGACAGTCACGTAATTCTATATTCTCGCTTTCTTTCAGCGGCGACTCTCCATCGGTAAATACACTATCATATATCGCAAGATCTTTTGACATAAAAAGCGCTCTCTCTCCAGTCAAATACTCCTGCTGAATCACCTTTTTTTTCATTTCTTAATCCTCTTTTCTTTTGAACATCAGTGCATGCAAAATTTGCTTTCAGCAAATGGGCTCTCGAACTTTATTCTCTCCTATTCTAACACGTTATTTCTTTAATAACAAATACTGTTTCTATTCCAACATCAATTCTTCCACCGTCACAAATTCATATCCCTGCTTCTGCAGGGTATCAATAATAGTAAAAGCTGCACATACCGAAGATTCCGATGCATCGTGGAGCAAAATAATACTACCATCCGGACATTTTTGCAATACTCTTTGTACAACAGTATCTGCATCTTTTGTCGCCCAATCTAACGGATCAATATCCCACAGCACCTCGATCATCGGTAATTCCTGATCCAGTTCTTTTTTCCAGCATCCATAAGGCGGTCGGATATAACCGGTATATTCGCCCGTCACATCGTAAATTGCCTGCCTGGTTTTTTCAACCTGTTCAAGTGCTGCAGCATCTCCGATCTGTCTAAAATTTACATGCTGATACGAATGCACCCCAATCAGGTGTCCATCATCGTAAGCTGCTTTTAGAATATCCGGATAACGTTCCACTTCTTCACCCAATACAAAAAACGTGGCTTTTACACCACGTTTCTTTAGTCCCTCCAGTAATTTCATTGTATATTCCGGATTTGGACCATCATCAAATGTAATCGCAATCTGCTTTTTTCCTTCCTCTGCCGCTGTCGACAAAGTTTCTGTCATCTGATCTTTTCCATGAAAAAAATTCATGGCCATTCCAAAAAGCCATCCCAGCATAAATGCCAGAAGTACGAACAATATTTTACATCCAATGCGCTTTACCAGATTTTTATACTTCATACATCACTACACACGCTTTCAATATCTCTATATACTATGCGTCCGTGTAAATGATTACCACTGAATATTGGGGATCCTCTTTGTCAAGCTATTTCCCAGGTTATGGCACACTTGCTAAAGCTCCTCAATTCATTTATTTTATCATTCTGCAATCAAGTGATATAACTTGCTCTGTGCATCTCCCCACAGATTTTCCACCTGAAGGCCAGCGTTCATCAAAAGATCTCCTCCATACACATGGTCTGTTCCTTCGATACGGTAATTCATCTTTGGATCAAGTCCCTGCAGACGAATGCATCGGCTGTGATAATTCGGTCTTCCAATTACCTGCACAAAGGTAACTAATATATCTTTTTTATCTTTTGCTGCCACAAGATAGCAGTCAAATTCGTGATTCTCGCGATATGAAGCAATCCGATAATAATCGCCTTCGCGCACAAGATCGTTGTATTTATGATACATCTGTACCTGCTGTGGAATCATTTCCTGATCTTTCTCCGGAATCTTTGTAATATCCAGCTCATATCCAAATGTACCTGTTAATGCGACATTTCCTCTTGTCTCAAACGGTGTATTTCTTCCAACCGTATGATTCGGACATACCGAAATATGCGCTCCCATTGCAGAAAGCGGGTACATCAGAGCGGTACCTTCCTGAATTTTCAAACGTTCCACTGCATCTGTATCATCCGAGCACCAGATCTGTGGACTATAGTATAACATACCAGGATCAAAACGTGCACCACCACCGGAACAATTTTCAAGTAATAAATCCGGGAACTCCGTAATCAGACGTTCCTGCAACTCATAAACGCCAAGAACATATCTGTGATACAGCTCTCCCTGACGGTCTGCCGGGAGTTCATAACTTCCCATATCCGATAACTGACGGTTCATATCCCATTTTACATACTCAATATTTGCACTATGTAAAATATTGGAAATCATATCATATACATAGTCCCGCACTTCCTTGCGGCTTAAGTCTAACACATACTGATTGCGCGATAAGGTAGCTGTACGTCCCGGTACCGCAATCGCCCAGTCCGGATGCTGCTCATATAATTTTGAATCCGGAGAAATCATTTCCGGCTCCATCCAGATTCCAAACTTAAGGCCAAGCTTATTTACCTCATCTACAAGATATTTTAATCCGCCTGTAATCTTTTCTTCATTGACAAACCAGTCTCCAAGGCTTGTAGAATCATCATTACGATGGCCAAACCATCCATCATCCATAACAAGCATCTCTATGCCAAGTTCCGAAGCTCTCTTTGCAATAGAGAGAAGTTTTTCTGTATTAAAATCAAAATAAGTTGCTTCCCAGTTGTTAATCAAAATTGGGCGTTTTATATGTGTGTACTTACTGCGAATCATATGATCACGATAAAAATCATGCAGATTACGTGTCATATTGCCCATACCTTCCGACGAGAAAGTCAGAACAACTTCCGGAGCAGTAAAACATTGTCCCTGCTTAAGTTTCCAGCAAAAATCTTCTGCATTGATTCCCATCGTTACACGGATTGATTCAAACTGGCTTTTTTCAATCTGCGCCTGAAAATTTCCAGAATAAACAAAGTGCATTGCATATACATCGCCCTGTGTCTGTGTCGTATCCGGATCCATCCATGCAATAAACGGATGTTCCTGATGTGAAGACTCTCCACGGACAGAACCTACGCTCTGCTTTCCATAACCAAGCTTTTTGCGTTCAATCTGACGTTCTCTCGCCCATGAGCCATGCAATGTCAACCATTCATAATCACGATCATCCATATCGACACATGCTGAATATACTTTCGTCAGATATATCGGATCTGCGCTATGATTAATCACACGAACACTTCGCGTAATAATATCTTCTTTTTCAAAGACGGAGTATAACAGTTCAACTTCAAGATCTAAGATTGAATCCTTGCAGGTAAGTACCAGTGTCTGGCAAGCTTCATTGCCTGCAAATGAGGACGGAAGTCCCTCTAACGCCGGCTTTTCATCAAGAATCTTGTAGCTTTCATATTGCAAGCCAACCACCGAATGTCCTGCTTTCGTTTTCACGCGAATACAGCCCTCTCGATAATCTCCTGCCCCATGTCCCGGATACTCCATTGGAAACGTATCCAGGAATGAACACCGTTCTCTGTTGTTAATCGATGGCACAAGTGGATTTTCCATTGTGCGCATCAGATATGTAGCATCCTGCATACGAATTTTGGCACCATAATAAATATGTCCAACAAACTGCTCCTCGTCAACAATTCCAATCATGTAGCTTGTATTTGCAGTATCCAGTTTAAATATTTTAAGTTGCTCATTGTATGTTATCGCCATTGTAAACTATTATCTCCTTAACTTCACTATTTATTTTCTCCCAATATTTCAAGAACAAGTGCAGTAGCCAGATCACCGTCTTTTGCATTATCAGCAATTCCAACTACAACCTCGTCTTTGTACCATCCTGTTTTTTTAATCCACTTATTATTTTTCAGCCGAAGGCCTACCGGGTATGTCTTCCCGCTGTCCAGCCCTTTAATATAGACCAGATCATCCTTATATTTTTTCAAAACATCTGCCGGCAGATAATCATTTAAATCTGCCAGATATTCAAACTCTCCAAGGCTCTTAAAAAAATCTTCAGGAGCAAAAAATACGTCAACAGAATTTGCCATAAGTTGGGTCTGTATCATTTGAATATTTGTCTGACTCGCAGAATCCTGTGCATCCACAGGCACACTAAGGTTTGCACTGATGCTGATATCTACCTTATCCGGATTTACTCCATTGCGTTTCAAAAAATCTGCATAAAACGCCGAGTCATCTCCCGGACAATCGTCCTGTGTTGTATTTACTACATAAACAGATAACACATTTTCTTTTTTGCATGCAAAATGTACTACCAGACCAATTGCAACACTAATCAGTACAACTGCAACTACAATATTAATGCCATAATATTCTACAATGAACTCTGCTTTTTCTTTTCGATTCATTGTTTTTAACTTTTCCCTCGTTGTCCGCTTATCCTCCGGCTGATAGAACTCCGAATCTTCCGGAAGTTTTGCGAAATCCGGTCGTACATTTTTATCCTGCATACAATACATCTCCTGTTATTCTATTTATTTTAGTTTTCTGCATATGCGAGCATTGCGTTTTTCAATGCTCCATTATTTTCTGCAATAGCGTATTCTTTTCTTTTTCGTCCATCGGAAGAATACATACTGCCACCTCTGCTGCAATGCGGCTGATTCCATATTTCTTAATAAATGCAGCATCTTCTTCGCTCTCCTGCCCCAGACGGTAACGTCCAACGATTTGATTCAGGCCGGAAAATTCTTTGATCAGCACCGGCAGGCTGCATACTCTTTCCAAAAAGGAGTGCCCTGTCAGCTGCAATTCCCGATCCGCTGTTCCAATGATCTGCATGCAAAGGCGCAGCTCCCCGGTAATATCCGACGCTTCCATCAAAACATCCGGGCGCTTTCTCAGGCAATCCATAAAATATTTCTTCGCCCCGGCAACATCTCTTTTTTCCAGATATATGGCTATCTGCTCTTTCATTTCGCGCGTCTCTGCTTTCTCCCCGATCATTCCCACTTTGCACTCAAAGACGTGAAGCTGATTAACCGTTATCCACACCAGAAGGAGAAATTCCGAGATGAATCCAAATACTCTTCTGTGATATTCATCCGCATCTGTCTCAAGGTCAATCCGTTTCTGTACCTCAAAAAAGATAGTAAACAGCCAGCTGCAATAATCATCAAAATGTTTCTTTGATGTAACAAACATATTGCCAAAGTAAGTTTCCGGTCCATTTACCAGACGCACAAACGTATCATAGTACGCTGGATATTTTTCTTTTATTACCTCACCAGTAACATCAAGCGCATGAATATTGTGATTTGCGGAAAACCCATAGTAATAGGAATTATTGAGATGTACACGCTTTGTTGTGATCAAGTCATATGACCGCAGTTTCTCTTCCAGTTCTCTTTTTGTAAAAATCTTTTCCTGTTCATTCAAAAGGAATCTCCGGTAATGACAGGTTCCCACATATTCCGTCTCATGATCGTTCTTCCAGATCCAGTACAGGCCTGTCAATTCACTGTAATAACAATTCAAAGTGGAAATATTCTCCCCGGTATTATCGCAAAGATACCCAAGGTCCTCTTTTTCTTCACTCCCTACCTGTAACGGAACATACAACGGGTCCGGCGGAACATTAAATTTTTTGTGCGTTAATGTGTATATTTTGATGTCCACTTATTTCTCCCCTTAAAAGGCATAAGCTTTGCGCCTATGCCTTTTCTTTCTAATTATTTACCAACCTCTGTGATAGCATCCTCAAGCTGTAACATCATATTTTTTCATATCACATCATCTCCATTAATCCAGATTATATTTAACGATATCCATCTGCGCTTTTCCGTCTGCATAAAATGAAACACTATCCGCATTCACGTTTCATTTATTTGTTAAATTATGCTAACATCATATAAGTATAAGGCTTTTGGCTTTTACATTTTATTTATTATCTTGTTGTTCCGCCATCTACAAATTCAACCGGCAGCACAGTCAGTGTATCTATATCCTTGCCGTCAATTTTATTCTTAATCAGCTCAACGCTTTTTTTGCCATTTGCTGCACCGGCTGTTTAAGTTCCATGCGTGGGCTCCACTTTTTTATTTTCCACGAAGGTACCTTAAGTTTACTACTTGTGTCAATAATTTGCATTATGAGAAGTTTCAGGATGGAACTGTAAAATGTATTGAGGACGAGATACCGTTTGAAGTGCCGAAGGGATGGTGTTGTGAAGTTCAATCAACTTTCAGCATCCGATACCCCACGCCAATGTGTGTTTGGATATATTGTGGAGAGTTCGGTTCTTTCTCGATTTTTTTAC